>ERZ802830.1158-NODE-1158-length-25550-cov-25.9392_pt1 | contig 25550 bp, 27 predicted proteins | sample MGYA00345654_ERZ802830 | MGnify/ENA primary metagenome ERZ802830 (study PRJEB30503, sample SAMEA104212375) | marine metagenome | biome: Westerlies Biome; feature: [SRF] surface water layer (ENVO:00010504) within the epipelagic zone...; material: water...
TTTTACTTCGTTAACGCAAAATACAATAAACCCAAAATTTCTAAGTGAGATGATACTTGTCGTCTGCCTAGCCTATGCGGTTGTAAGTATAATAGCGCTTATATTTACTTTTATTTTTAAATTAGACCGCCGGACTTTCCTCATGCCTCTAATTTCAGGAAACACAGGAAATCTAGGGCTTCCACTATGCTTTCTGGCATTTGGCCAGGATGGCCTGGGATACGCCGTTATTGTTTTTGCCTTTACAAGTATTGTTGCCTTCACGTTTGGCCTTTGGGTTGTTTCAGGCAGTCATTCGTTTAAGCAACCACTCAAAGAACCCCTAGTTCCAGCCACAGTACTAGGACTAGTTTTTATGTTTTATGACTGGGAGATACCACAAATCCTGACGAATGCATTAAACCTTATCGCTCAGATGGCTATTCCATTAATGCTGATAACCTTAGGAGTGGCTGTCGCAAGAATAAAGACCACTTTAGCCTTCAAGACAATTGGAATCAGTGTTTCGAAAATTATAATTGGAATATTTGCAGCTGTGGCAATAGGCCATCAATTCTCGTTACCATACGAAGCCTCTGCTGTTTTAATTATTCAAATGTCTATGCCAGTGGCTGTAACCTCGTACCTTTTAGCTGAAAAATATGGTGCAAACTCTGAGGCGGTTGCTGGCCTAGTGGTAATTTCTACTTTGCTAACAGTTTTTGTTACCCCGGTGCTTTTGTCATTTTTATTAATTTGAGTTTAACTAGCCAAAAAACCCAAGAAAACCAAAAAAGAGATGAAGCACAAGGCAAAGGGCCAAATAACTCTATTAGCTTTGTCAGAGCGGCCTGCTGCTGAAAAAACAATGAATGCTGCAAGAATGCATATGATGCCTATTAACGGTAAGATCATTATATTTCTTTCTAATAAATCCGCTTATTTATATTTAACAAAAAACGTAGCTTTTGTTCTAATAAATTCAAAGACTGGACTGAATATCTTCCAACGCGCCTAAAAGAGAACTTTTATCATTGTCTCTTTGGAAAAGCTGAGTAGACACAAACTTCTCATTCTCCATTCCACTATCTGTTTGAGCAACTTTTAAGATTTTCTTTGCATCGTCAAACTTTCCTATCTTTTGCAATGATGCTGCCGTGTAGAAAAGACTAGTTCTTGTTTCTATTTGCATTTTTTTAAAGCTGGTTACTGCACTTTCAAAATCATTTGAAACGAAATGGCAAAGGCCCTCTGTCTCAAGCACTAAATCCGAACAAAAAGGGTCAATTCTCATAGCCCTTTTAATCTGCTCCATAGCTTTTTCGGGTTCTCCCAAAAAACACAGCAAAACAGCATAACGTGCAATATGAAAAGTGTCGCTGGGACATATCTCGATAGCTTTTTCATGATGAAATATTGCTTTCTCAAAATCACCCTCAAACAAAAGTTTAATAGCACCTAGTATTCTGTGCGCCTCCGGATCATTTGGGTCTAGATCAATTGCTTTGTTTACTGAAGAAAATGCATCATTCATCCAATCATCTGGCATATCATTTGGAAACCACTCTGAATTATTTGCAAGAGAACATGTTTTCCAAGCATGAGCTCTAGCATAATTTGGATCTACTTCAGTCGCTTTGGTAAAAAGGCTAAGGGCTTTTTTATTGTTCTCAGCACTTACGGAACTTCGTCGGTGGTATTCTAATCCTTGCAAAACCAAATCATAGGCTTCCATTTTTTCAGGTTTTTTACTCGCTAATTTTTTGACCTGGTCTCGCTCTACATTTCCGACAATGGCCGATACTATGGTTTCAACCAATTCATCCTGAATATCAAAAATATCATCCAATGTAGTATCAAAATTATGCGACCAAAGCGTGGCACCATCTTCTGCTGACAAAAGAGACGCCGAAATTCGCATTTTCTTCCCCATCTTCCTTACTTTTCCGTCTAAGATGTAGCGCACTCCTAGCTCCTGCCCGATCGAAGTTGGGGATTTATCTTTACCAGAGTAAGCAAAGGTTGCATTACTCGCGATTACTGTAAGTTTCTTAAATCTAGAAAATGCTGATATTAGATCTTCCGAAAAGCCCTCACAAAAATATTCCTGGTCTTCATCACTACTAAGGTTTTTAAAAAGCATCACAGCCAGCGACCCTGGTTCTGCAGCATTTATTTTTACCTGGGGAACAGCATCGTCACTTCTTAAACCTCTAGTCGCTCCCTTACATTTCAACACATTGTAAGCTCTAATAGGTCGACCAATATTTTTAAGTTCTAGTTCTCCTGCATCCTCATAAGAAACTTTTACTTTTAAATTTACCAAATCGTAAATGTTATCTGAAATACAAATGCCGTCAGAGATTGCTTGCGCTTCCAAACGCGCTGCAATATTTACCGCATCTCCGAAAAGGTTGTCATTAGACACCATTACGTCACCAATATTGATCCCTACCCGGTATCGCATTTGATCCTTCTCATCACCTTCTGCATTAGTCGCCAACGATTTGTTCTGTATTTGAACGCCACACTCCACAGCTTTTACTGGGCTTGGAAATTCAGCTAAAACACTGTCCCCGGCAGTATTGAATATACTTCCTCCATGATCAGCAATACAGGCATCAATAAACTCTCGTCTACTATTTAGAACCTTGAGCGTTTGATCTTCGTCCGTTGCCATCATTTTACTAAAGCCAACAACATCTAAAGCTAGTATCGTACAAAGTTTTCGTTCCATCGTAATATCCTATAGTAATGAAAAAAGTTAATTACAGGTTAATTTGCTTGAACAGTAGATTGCAATACAAACAGAGAATATTTACCTCGTTTTGTGAATTAATTTATATTTATAGTTTTCATGTATGAAAGCTAATTAAATTAAACTAAAAAAACAGGCATGCGATTGACCATTTCACAGAAAATATAATATTATGCACTATATGGAAGTTGAAAAATCAATAGTAGTCTATCTGTTCTGTATTTACGGCAGTTCTCTATGAGGCTCATTACACATGGCTGCCGCGGGTCTATTCCAACCCCGTCTAAGAAAATGCAAAAATATGGTGGGAATACTACTTGCTTCGAATTACAATTCGATAAATTTCAAATTTTTTTTGATACTGGCTCCGGATTTCAGAACGCAAGCTTAGAGAGTAATAAAGAAATATTGATTTTTTTCAGTCACTTTCATCATGATCACATACAAGGGTTGGCGTTTAATAAGTATCTATTAGCTTCCGAAACCAAGACTTGTATTTCTAGCGCGCTGGCAAACTCAGAAAATTTAAATAAAATTTTGAGATACTACTTTTCAGGAGATTATTTCCCACTAGACCTATTCGAAAATTTAGGAAATGTAACCTTTTCAGACTTTACTGCAACGCAGAAGAGCCTCAGAGACCATTTCAGAGTTGAAGCGATCAAATTAGCTCATCCTGGTGGAAGTTTTGGTTATAGTGTCATGACAGATAATAAGAAATTTGTATTTCTTTGTGATAACGAATTTACAACTTCCCAATCTGATGAGTTAAAAAAGTTTGTGGAAAAAGCGGATGTGGTTATTTGGGATGGAATGTTTACCAAAGAAGAATTACGGACAAAGGCTGGTTGGGGCCATTCATCTATTGAGCAGGGCATAGATTTTTTTTCAACTGTAAATTGTGGGCAAATTATAATCTCTCATCATGCACCTTACAGGACAGATGCTGAATTAGATAAAATTAATCAAAGTTTGCCTTATGGTTTTCAGTTGGCAAAAGACGGACATGTTCTGGGGTTGTAAATGCAAAAGATTGAAATGAAGCCCGGTAAGACGATATTCAAGGCTGGTGAGTCAGCGGATGGCCTCTATATCGTGGGATCAGGAAGCATTGGAATTTTTTTCCCAACAAATAAGGAAATGACCGAGCCAGATATTATTTTGAAGCCAAATGCGATACTTGGGGAGATGGGAGTTATTGATACTGCCCCAAGAATGGCTACTGCCAAAGCGTTAACTGACAGTGTTGTAATCTTTGTATCACAAAAAGAATTTGAAAAGAAACTTGATGATAGTGATATGATTGTAAGGGGAGTAATGGCAATTTTGTCAGACAGACTACGAGATTTACAAAAGCGCCGTTAGTTATTAGCAAATTTAAAATTTATGGACTTGCATGACATACACTCTAATTTGGTTAGGGGCTATGTTTAAAGAGAATTTTTTTGACCAAATATTATAATATATTCACTTGGCTTATACTTTACGCGTGCACATTTGTAGCCGCCAGTGGTGCTGTATGGTTCGTTGGTGACCTGAATGCAAACGGTTGGGTAATGCCAAATATTGCTCCCCCTGCCTGGCTCTTCCCACCTGTGTGGACGATATTGTATATATTTATTGCAACCAGCGCTTACAGAATTATTGTGTCTGAAGCACATTATTTGAAGGGTATTACTTACGCACTTTGGACTTTACAATTGTGTCTTAATACTTTGTGGACACCAGTATTCTTTGGAGCCTATGATCTGACTGGAGCAATGGTAATTATAACATTTTTATGGATTACAATACTTTGTTACTCAGTTATCGCTTTCAAAATAGACAAGATCGCTACATATCTCTTCATTCCATATTTGGCATGGGTATCATTCGCGGCAATTTTAAATTTTGAATACCTACGAATAAATTAGTCAGATTTGTAAGGAACGGTAAGCAATCCGTCTTTTTTCCACCCAACTATCCCAGTCGATAGGTGCAAAACTTTTCTTAAACCAACCTGATTTACCAGAGCATTTCCTAAAGTACCTGTCCTATTGCCAGTTCTGCAATAGAGGTACACAGGCGTATCTTCGTCATCAATCAACGGGAAAAATTTCTTCTGAAAGTCAGGATGTAAGGCACCACTCTTCGTAAAAGCAGTGATTGTTTCTGCGCCCTCTATGATACCCGTTTCGACCCACTCCTCTGATCGCCTTATGTCTATTATTAAATGTCCCTTTTTTTGAGCTTCTTGAAACTCTATAACCGACGCTTGCTCTAATTTTGGTGGATTATCTAAAGCAAGTAATTCTACCTCAAAAATTAACTTTGCATTTGGCGGAATAGTCCGACCAGCACCGCTCTCTCCGTAGCCCAACTCCGGGGGTATGTTTAATATCCGGGTTTCGCCAATTTGCATACCCAGAACACCCTGCTCCCAGCCTTGAATAACTTGGCCAGCGCCTAAAGTGAATGAAAAGGGTTCTCCCCTCTCGCGTGAACTGTCAAAAACCGAACCGTCTTCTAATTTTCCAACGTAATGTAATGTTGCTCTTTGCCCTAGCGCTGCGCTTGAACCAGAACCTGCTGCAGTAATTTCAAAAGTCAATCCTGGGGCGGTATCAGCAGCCGCAGAAGACAGAAAACCGAAAACACCAATCAAAAAAACAACTATATTAATTTTCTTCATAATTTCGTACTTTCCAAACTGTTCATTTTTTTTCTGTAATTTTAAATTCGCCCAATGCTTAATAGGTAAGCGAACCGTTCATACACCCAAACCACCCAAGAAGGCCAATGTCACATAAATCTAAATACTGCATCAATTGAATTTGTTAAAAATAGCCTAAAAAATATACAGGCTAATTTTTCATTGCCAACTGTATAGCTTCGGCAAGAAGCTTTTCTTCCTTACACGGAAGCCAGCAGATTTTCTTGATCTTTTCCAAATTATCTTCAGCATCAGAAAGCTGCCCTAGCTGTAGGAATAACTCACCCTGATATTCAAGTGCTCGAACGTGCTTTGGGTCAAGCAATAGAGCCTTTTCGTAATATGTTGCAGCAGACACGTAGTCTCCACTTTTCCGCGCTGTGAAGCCCAAAAGGTTTAATTTATCAGCTTGTTTAGAGGGAACTTCAAGAAGCTGCAACGCACTGTGAGCTTCAGAAAATTTCTTAAGGTCAATAAGCTGGTAAACCGCTGAGAATGGATCTTTATTACCCGAAGTCTCAGCAGAGGAAGTGTCACTACTGTAGCTCCCAGCTGAAAAAAGAGGCTGTGCGGTTAAAATAGCCAAAGCTAGAACAGGCAGTAATTTTTTCATCTCTCGTCTCCTTTGATACCCAAAGATAGTACAAATGCCCAATCCTTCAAATTTATCTGCTAAAAAATAAATCAACTGTCGCTTTCTTTTTTTATTTTATTATCATTTGAAAGATAGTATCCGTGTGAAGGTACCGTCAGCAAAATAAAACAATGGTATCGGCACATAGATTTTGAATATTGATAATCCCATTACTCGGTTAGATAAGCGTGATGAAGAACAAACCTAACATATTGTTCATAATGGCTGATGATCACGCTGCTAAAGCCATAAGTAGCTACGGAGGTGGAATAAATAATACCCCAAATATTGATAGAATTGCCAATGAGGGAGTAAAATTTGACCACTGTTATGTAACAAATTCCATTTGCACGCCAAGCCGTGCTACTATTTTAACTGGTACTTACAATCACGTAAATTGTGTGAAAACTCTTGATACCCATATGGATAATGAATTACCGAATGTTGCAAAACATCTAAAAACCGGTGGATATCAGACTGCGATTGTCGGGAAATGGCATCTTGGTGAAGGTAAATCGCACGAACCCAAAGGATTTGATTTCTGGTCAGTTTTACCAGGTCAGGGCGAATATTTTGATCCATTCATGATCGAAATGGGCAAAGAAAAAGAAGAATTCGGTTATGTTACGGATATTATTACTTCTAAATGCCTAAAATGGCTGAATTCTAGAGATAAGGACAAACCATTTTTTTTAATGTGCCATCATAAAGCACCACACAGAGAATGGGAACCACACCCTAAAAATCGAAGTTTATTTAGTGATGATGTTAAGGTACCAGAGACCTTTGATGACGATTATAAAAACCGCGCAAAAGCCGCTGCAGAAGCAAAAATGCGTATAAAGGATGATATGAAATACGCTGATTTGGGGCTCGTTCAGCCGGAGGGTGGTTCTGAGATTGGAGAACGGGTTAGACCTGAAATGTCTCATCGGAAAATACCTAATCCTGATGATGTTTCAGACTTACGATTAATAGATAAGGACAGTGGAGAAGTCTTTACTTTTAAAACTAAAGAAGAACTTGGCCAGTTTAAATATCAGAGATACATAAAGCGATATTTACGAACCATAGAGTCGATAGATGAAAGTGTTGGCACATTATTAGACTATCTGGATGCTAACCAATTAACGGAAAACACACTTGTTATTTATACGTCTGATCAGGGCTTCTTCCTTGGTGAGCATGGGTGGTTTGATAAAAGGTTCATGTATGAGGAATCTTTACAGATGCCTTTCGTTGCGCGTTTTCCAAAGGAAGTTTCCAGTGGTCAAACTTGTAAGAACTTAGCCTGTAATGTAGATTTTGCTCCTACTTTTCTTGATATCGCCGAACTTAGAATACCCACATACATGCAAGGCAGAAGTTTATTACCACTAATGAAAGGAAGAACTCCAAGAAATTGGCAGACGGTAGCATATCACAGATATTGGATGCATCGGGATCCGGACCATAATGCATACTCACATTATGGCATCAGAGATCAAAGGTACAAATTGATCTACTGGTATAATGAAGGCTATAATTTACCAGGAACAAACCATGGTGGAGAAGATAGAGAGTGGGAATTATTTGACTGCGAAGCAGATCCGTTAGAATTGTTTAATGTCTACTCAGACCCAAAATATAGTGGCGTGCTTAAGGAAATGATGGCAGCACTTGAGCAGAAAATGGCTGAGATAGGCGATGAACCAGAGCATTAGTTAGAATTGGAACTGAGAGAAACGTTTTCTCTAACCATTTAAATACTGGAAGTAGGTAAACTTTTGGAACAAAGAACAGGGTTTTTGCTAATTGCGGATATCAGTAGATTCACTAATTTATCAAAATCCATGAAATAAAAAAGAAACCTATTGTTGGTTCAATAGTAGCTAATTATTGAGAAAGCCATGCAGAGGTTTTGATTAAGGATCTAATCGAAGTAATTATTGCAGCATTAGAGTCTCGCATAAACTAAATAAGATAGAGGTTAATTCACCCAATTCTTTTTTAACAGTAACAAAATTCTGCAAAACCACGTTTAGCTTTTAGTTAGGCCTTAACTCGATATTCTGATGCGTTCTCTAAATGCGATCAGCACCCCCGCACTGATAATCATCGATACGCCAATTAATCCCTGGCTATTGGGAACAGATTGCCAAACTATATAATCAATTAGTATAGCAAAGATTAAATAGGAATATTCAAAAAGAGCAACAAAACTACTTTCGGCTAATTGGTAAGCTCGGATTGACGCAGTCATTGCTAGAATATGCGTGAGTGAAGTAATTCCAATCATTATTATTATAGTTGAAGATAGTTCTACCCAACCTAAAAAAACGAATGGGTTTGCTGCTCTCACTTCAGTTGTGAATGGCAAAATAGGAACAAAAGTCACCATAAATGCACCAATTAATGCGTAAAATACATTGTGGGTAATTGTCAGCGATAATGGAGGATGATCTGCGCAGAATCCTCGAGTTATTACAACACCAAGTGCGTAACATGCGCCTGCCAGTACAGGAAGAAACAAAATAACTTGCATATTGGAAGTGCCTGGCTGGATGATATAGAGAACCCCAAAAAAACCGAGAAATATAGATAATATTCTCCATATGCCAATTTTTTCCTTTAGTATTAAAGCCGCGAAAAAACAGGTGAATATAGGAGCAGTGAAAAAACATGAGGCGGCTTGCGCAAGAGCAGTAAAAGGAAGTGAAGCATAAAAAAAAGAATAAGCACAACTCATTAGAAATGCCCTGATGACAGGCCACTTCCAGCCTTTAGGTTGTATACTATCTGGTCGCTGTTTCAGCCTTGCCCATGTTATCAGAATTAAAACGACCAATATTGCTCTTAAAAACATTAATTGCCATAAGGAACCAGTTTCACTCAATAGCTTCACAACCATATCTTGAATTGCAAAACCAAGCGTGGAAAGTACTACCAAACCAACCGCTAACTTTTTGGCTTCCATCTTAAATCTCACTAACTTAAATTTATCAGTCTTATTTAAATATGCCCAAATTTTAATATGTGCTACACCGAATGCGACATGAAGCCCAGTTACGCAAATAAGTAAGAAAGAGATTTATCTGGTATTATAACTACAAACTATCTTTGGAGTTATTTTTCAAATGACTATACAGCTGTTATCAAAGTCAAGTGGATCAAGTGCTGATATAAAATTAGCCCGTATCGCACAAATTTACCGTGAGCTTGGAGAGAAAAATTTGCCTAAAGGATATTGGATCGTGCACGTCAAAGTGACAAACGAAGAAGGATATGACGAGTATAAGAAAGCTAGTGCTGCCCCACTAGCAAAATTTGGTGGGAAATTTTTAGTAAGGGGTGGTTCACAGGAAGTACCTGAAGGTCCTGTCAGAGCACGAACTGTTGTCATAGAATTCCCCGACTTTACCGCAGCCAAATCGTGCTACGAAAGCCAAGAGTACAAAAGTGCCCGGGCTCTTAGAATAAAATATTCCACAGCAGACGTAGTAATCGTAGAGGGCTGTTAACCCGAAATCTGACGAAAATTAAATAGTAATTTAACTTTTACTACAAGTTTTCATAAGTAGTTTGCAGCCTTGCAAAGTTTAAGATTCCTTCAACCCAGACTCTATAAATTCCTGATCGATTTGTGGTAATGGCTGATCCCGAATTGATGCCTCAAATGCCTGAAGCCTTTTATAGATTGAAATTAACTCAATAATAGTTGTCCAAGAAGAGACAAGAAATTGAAAGGAGGATGCAACCTGTCCAAAAGCTCGCAAAATTTGGTTCATTATCCCGAGTGTTATACGCCCTGACACTATCGTTGGAATTAAGAAAATATAAACGATAACGTTATCAGCCTGTAAATATAAATATCTAAATAAGTTAAAGTAAGTGTAATGGAGATAAATCCGAAAATAATTACGCCGGACGTTAGAGAAGAGTTCTTTGAGAGTGACAGGCTGCGCGTTTGTTTCGTTTTCCTCACCTAAAACAAGTTCTTTACGAAAGGCTGCTTCAACTCTTTGGTTTTTAAATTCCAATCCAGGCAGCTTAATTCCAGCTACTAGAAGAACTACCGTACCGAAGATAGACCAAACAATTGACAATGTAACCAGCGGGTATGGAATAGCGCCAATTATTGGCACTGATTCAACATGTATCGAAAGCGCTGCTAATACAGGGAGAAAGGCAATAAGGGTCATTATTGAGTCGACAAAAGCAACACCAAGACCCTCCATAATCGCAGCGAACCTCATTGTGTCTTCTTGAATTCTTTGAGAAGCACCCTCAATGTGTCTCACTTGCTTCCAACGGGCTGTGTAGAAATTATTCATGGACGTTCTCCAGCGGAAAATAAAATGCGCAGTAAAGAACCTGTTTGCAATTATGAAGGCGATGTATGGGAAGGCGATCGTGCAGAATACAGCCAAATGACTGTACAGCTGACCCGCTGTTACTTCTCCACCGCCGCCTAGAGCCTTTTGGATGTCATCATAGAACGGTCCATACCAAGCATTGATAACGACCGAAACCTGTACAGATGCATAGGATAGGAAAATTAATAAAGCAGATCCAAGAATTGACCACTCTTGCCACTCATGAGGGCTGTAGTACCGCCAAAACCCATAAAAAGAAAGTAATCCGAATAGAAAGTAAGTATCAAACCACAAAAATTGGGGAGTTATAAAATGTCCCAAACCAATAACTGGCGAGGTTTCTTCCAGATTAAAGCCCAGAGCGGAGCCGACATTATCACCAAAAGAGTACCAAAATAATATCAGAAGGGCTACCCAACCAAATAATGATAAAAAGAAAAGTTTTGGTTTTGGAAAAAACGACTCAAACATACCTATCACATCCTACGCGCTAAACTAATTACTAGACTATTTAGTTAAAATTTTATGAAAAACCACTTTTGTTTAGAATTTTAACACCAAAGTACTAAATTACATAGAGTTCAAAAAAGTGGGGATGTAAATGTCAGATTGGCTGTATCAGGTTAGAATTAGAGTTTCAGAAAATTTATCTGAAAGTTTGAGAAGTGGAAAACATACGGATTTAGCAGGCGAGCTAGATGAGATATCCAAAAGCCATGGCATGTCGCTGGTTTGTACCTACGATGCGTTTAAAGGTTACTGCGATGAAGCTGAAGAAAATGGTGTCGAGGAATATGCACTTTACGATTGGACAAAATCCACTATCGAAAATCCAGAAAAAAAGGCAAAACATCTTAAATCATTTGCTTTCTATCGAGGTTTTGAACAAATATATGAGAAAGAGGTAGCATTATCTATAGAAGAGAGTTTACAGAAAGTGGGAATGAGTGAGGATTTGCTCGAAATAAAGGTCATAGACTCCAATCCAGCGAACAATCCCCAACCACCAAAATAGATCTACCCATCTTTAAGAAGTACATTAAAGGATTAAAATAAAATTGCCAGAAGAAGTAAAAACCCTAATGAAACATTTGATTTATTCTTCGAGACCATTTGGTTTCGACCAAAACACTCTGAACGGCATTTTGGTAACTTCCATTGATAATAATAAAAAAAGCCATATCACTGGTGCTTTGATATGCCGTTCAGATTTATATTTACAATATTTAGAAGGTCCAACAGAAACCATTGATGAGACATTTGACAAAATCAAACAAGACGATCGCCATGTTGAGGTCAAAATACTAAAGGAAGGCACGCACTCTGAACGACTTTTCCCAAGCTGGGCAATGCGAGACGACCCAGTAAGCAGCTGGATGTGGAGTAGAGAAGAAGTTGATAAAGGAGCATTGGATTCGGTCGATGCTGAAGAAGCTTTTAGTATTTTTAAAAGACATTCAAAAGAATTACTGAATACCAAGTGAATCAGTACATTTTATGTACTTGAAGATCGGAAGCCCTAATGCTCTTTTATGAAGACCGATCCATATTATTAAATATTCCCTTACCCCTTCGAATTTGGAGAAACTAATGTCAATTTATGAAAAACTAGATACTGCAATTGAAAACAATGACGCAAAGGCCTACGCGGATTTATTGCACGATGATTTTCAGTTCGTAAGGCATGCAACAAATACCGCAATGACGAAATCTGAATGGGTAAAAGTAATAAGTAACATGATGGAAAGTGGAAAAGTAACACGATCAAATTCTCGATGTATTTATGAAAATGATGATGTTTTAGTTTCCCACTCTTTAGTGAGCTTTCCGGATGGATCAAGCGAAGCAGTTTTGGTTTGCTTTACCTTAAGTAATGGTAAAATTATACGAAGCGAAACAGGCGCTACCCCAATATCATAGAAGTATCTAATAAAGCTATTTTAGACAATTTTCAGAATGGTAGGAATACTATAAATAAATAAAAATTGCTAATGCAGTCGACGGTGACTGACAAACATATAATGCTTTCACCCTGTTAAAAATTAATGTTTGATAAAAGTAGAAGATCCATAGCTATCCTTCAATTACTGGAAACTTGGTAAAAGCCATTGTTAAATTATTTAGGAACTGCAGTTTTTCCCATCTTTGCAATTGGTGCATTTGGTTTTTTACTCGGGAAAATGCGCACTTTTGACGTTGCCGCTGCATTTTCAATAAATAAGTTTGTAATGTTTGTTTGTATGCCAGCCCTGTGTATAGAGTTTTTAGCTTTAGCTCACGTTGAAAGTTTTGATTTTTTACTTTTATTTGGATACTTTCTCTCCGAGGTTATACTATTTTCACTCGGGGTATTTATTTCAAAATATATCTTCAGGTTATTAAATTCTGAAGCCCTTTTGATTGGCTTAGCTCTTGCTCTCACAAATCATGTTTTATTTGTGTTGCCGATTGCAGATGAACTATTTGAAGAGGCGAAGACACTCACTATAATTTCGATAATCACGATGGATGGACTTGTTATTTTTAGCCTTACATTGATTGCGATGGATATTTTATCCAATTCTGATCAGCCATTATCAGTTACAATCAAAGCAATATTTACCAATCCTCCTCTTGTTGGTATCGTAATTGGCCTGGTTGTCAGTTTAAACAATTTGGAACTACCACGTGGTATTATGTTTTTTTTAGAAAAATTGGGGGGAACTGCCACCCCTGCCCTTTTATTTTCCTTGGGTATTATGCTGAGCTATCAAAAGAAAATCACCCCAACTAAACTTATTGTTTCAATGTCTAGTTTAAAGCTAATTATACATCCACTTCTTGCCTGGTTAATTATCACCTTGCTCTTCGGTGGGCACTATCCGGAGATACACTCTACAGCATTGATGGTAGCGGCGGCTCCTAGTGGGGTAATGGCCTATATGCTTGCGGTGAACTACAACGTGTCCGTTGATCGAATTTCTCCAATCATTCTGTATACTTCAATTGGCTCCTTGATTACTGTTTCTATGGCTGCGACCATGTGACTATACGTAAAAATTAGAAAATATTATAATACAATTGACTAAAATAAAGTATTCGCTTTTGATAAAAGCTAAATTTGTGTAAAGTTCAGGGCTGTAGTCCTGTGCATGATTAATCAAAAAAGAGGCCAACATGTCTACCACTTTAGCACCAAGACCTAAAAATGAAGAAAGGCGGATAGTCGCAGTTAAGCGCACTGGAATTATTGATGGAAAACAGTCGGATAATTTCTCTATATTTTGTGAAATGGCAAAAGAACTCACAGGATTCGATTACGTCTCATTCAGCCTTTTCGACGAAAACTATCAATGTGGAATAGCCAGCACAGATGGAAATACCGATGAGAAAAGCGAACGTCATGAATACAACATTTGCTCGTATGTACTTTTGAGCGCTGAGCCTACTTTGATACCCGATTTAACCCAACATGAAAAATGGAAATCTCATCCGTCTCTCCAAAACGAGGACAGATGGCTTGGATACGCGGGCTTTCCAGTTATAAATAAAGATAACTATGCTCTTGGCACTTTTTGTTTATTAAATAGAGAACCGTTAGCATTGAATGATAAGCAAATTACGCTTCTAAAAGGTATTTGCGAAAGAATAGCCCATCAGATTGACACTCAAACTGAGCAAAAAGAAATCACTGCTGAAACGGTACAAATTGCCCTAAAATCTTTTAGGGCCGTTACAAACTTAGAAGAGACTGCAGAGCTAAATGATTTTTTATCTTTGTGCTCAGGAAAACGTATTTCCAAAACTTCTTTTTCAAAATTAGTTGAATTTGATCTAGCTACTTATGAAGATGGTGAAATGGTTTTAAGTGAGGCCGGGAGATCACTTCTAAGGAAAATGAAACTTCAACCCAAAGTAATGAAAAAATCTATAATTAAAACCCAAAATAAACCAACATTTCTTGACGAATTACTGGGAGAACTGTAAATGTTTGCCAGAATTTTCGAGTATAAATTTACAAATCTTGACCAAGCAAAGATTGCAGCAAATCATTGCTCAATGGAGCTGGGTGATAAAATTGACAAATTCAATATTCAATCGCTAAGTATCACAATCGGCAAATGTGCTAGTCTTTCTATTGTAGCTAAATTTGAAAATAACTCAGATCTACAGCAATTTGAAAAATATGCGTCCAATTTAATAGACCAACTGAGAAAGACATTCACATTTCGTGAGGGTGGTTTTCCTGGCGTTATGATCTTCAACTATGAGGGCGAAGCCGCCCTAGAGGCCATAGATCTTAGCTAGCGATATAATCAATTATGCAAATCAAAAGTAAATTGATGTGCTAACCAGCACCAATCAAATTTGGGTTAATAGCACTTCTAATAACTTTTGTCATCGGCTGATCCACAAAGTTCGTGTCAATATCTGCTTTCACACTCTCAACCACACCCTCTACGAAGGTTGAGCGTGACAGACCCATATCGTCAAGATCTCTATCCGACAGATAACGTAACGTCCTCCTTGCTGCACTTGCAGCCTGCGCCAGCATTATACCTCTTATTATTTTTTTTATCATATTTATTACCTCATTTTTATAAGGCTTAAGTAACTGTTTATAATTATTTTTCATCAGATAATTATGCAAAGCCGCTATGCAATAATTGCATTTTTTAATATGCTGCATAGCAGCATATCTTTTAAAATGAAACATTGATTACTGCCTTATTGTTGTTAGACTATGTAAATTAACTGCTTAATTGGGAGGAAATTTAATGAAATTAGGAATTAAAACTGCAGGCTTGTTAGCAGCTGCGGGACTGGCTCTGTCAAGTGCCAGCGCTTTTGCTGATGAACTACGCATAGTATCATGGGGTGGAGCATACCAAAAAGGCCAATCAATAGGTATTTTTCAACCAGCTGCAAAAGCAATGGGTATCACCGTTAAAGAGGACACATATGGTGGGATTTCAGATGTAAAATTACAAGTTAGATCTGGCGCTGACAAATTTGATATTTTTTCTAGTGGTGCAGGTAGCTGCGCATCAGGAGCCGCTGAAGGTTTGCTAGAAAAGCTTGATTATTCTGTTATTGACGTAAGTAACCATCTGCCAGGGATGTACAGTGATTACTGTGCAGGTGCAGATATTTTTTCAGTCGTAGCTGCATTTAATACCGAGACATTTGGTGAGAATGGACCAAGATCTTGGGCTGACTTTTACGACGTTGAAAAATTTCCTGGAACCCGGGCAATGCGAAATAGAGTTGATGCACAACTAGAGACTGCTCTCTTAGCAGACGGCGTTCCAATGGATCAAGTATATGACGTATTAGACAGCGAAGAAGGTATAGAGCGTGCTCTGAATAAGATCAGATCTATCAAACCACATATTGCTGTTTGGTGGTCGTCAGGTGCAATGCATGCTCAACTTATGAAAGACGGTGAAGTAGATATGACCACCGGATGGAACGGCCGCTTTGACGTGGCAAAAGAAGATGGCGCAAAAGTGGCATATGATTGGAGAACCGGTATAATGGATTGGGAAGGTTACGGAATTCCAAAAGGAATTAAGAACAAGGATCTGGCCATGAAGTATATCGCTGAAATGATGAAACCAGAATATATGGCAGAGTTTGCCAAATACATCACTTATGGCCCAACAAACGGAAAAGTTTATGAATTAGGCCTAATGGACGACGCTCGTGCGAAACAAATGCCAAGTCATCCAGATAATGCTCAACATCAACTTACTCTGAAAACCGATTGGTACTCAAAGTGGAGAACATACGCAGATGAAATGTATCAAGAGATGATGACTGAATAGGTTATCAAAATATACTAGCCCGGGATGTTTTGCATCCTGGGCTTTTCCTTATGAAAAGCCTTAAAAATATGAAAAATACATCTCTTAATATATCGATAGACAATGTTACGAAGAAATATGACGACTTTTATGCGCTAAAAGATATCAGTCTAGATATTACCTCTGGCGAATTCATGACGCTATTGGGACCATCAGGATCTGGGAAAACAACCCTATTAATGGTTTTGGCTGGTTTTACAAATCCTGACCATGGAAGTGTTAAATTTGGAGATGAAGAGGTAATCCTAAAACCCCCTCACCTGCGAGGGATAGGAATGGTTTTTCAAAACTATGCTCTGTTTCCTCACATGACCGTTGAACAAAATGTAGGGTATCCACAGAAACTAAGGGGCGTAAGTAAATCAGAAACAACAAAAACAGTCGATGAAGCACTGGGCACCGTCAAACTTGAAGGTCTTGGTCATCGAAGAGTTGATGAACTATCTGGCGGTCAACGCCAGCGAGTGGCACTTGCGAGAGCCATTGTTTTTAAACCTAAAATTCTTCTCATGGATGAGCCTTTGTCTGCACTCGACAAAAAACTTCGAGAAGAAATGCAAATTGAATTGCGCCAACTTCATGATACATTGAACATGACTACTGTTTACGTAACGCACGATCAAAAAGAAGCTCTGACGATGTCAGACAGGATAGCAGTGATTAATGGCGGCGAGTTAATGCAGTTAGGAAAACCGAATGAAATTTATGACCACCCGCAAAATGGTTTCATTGCGGATTTTATCGGTGAATCAAGCCTACTTCCAGTAAAGGTTAGTAAACCAAATGTATCTATTGGAAGTTCCAAAATTAAAGTTGCAAAGCCACCAGAAAAAAATGGGGATTATCTTTTAGTAGTAAGACCAGAAAAAGTTTTCCTTGCATCCGATAAGAAGAAAAATGACGAAAATTATTTTCAGGGAAAGCTACTGGACTCGATTTTTCAGGGGGAAAGCCAGTTACTTGTTATTAAACTTGCTAACACAGAAAATGATGAACAAACCCTTAGAATACGCATTCCCAACCAAAGTGTTACGGATAAAACCCTTCCTGCAATAGGTGAAACGGTGACATTAGCTTTAAAAGTGGCAGATAGTTATCTAGTGAGTTAAGTCCATGAATTCAATTTCAAATAACATCAACCAAGAAGAGCTTAAACGCTTAGCAGCTCGAGAAGGTTTAACTTTTTTTGGACTTACGTTGCCATATTTAATTATGGTAATTGCCCTAATAGCAATACCAGTTGGCTGGTTATTCTATCTGTCTTTTATTGGGCGTGATGGAACTCTCTCATTAGAGAATTATGAGAGAATGTGGAAAAGCAAAGCATATATAAAAATTTTTATAACTACTTTTAAAATTAGTATCCTTACAACAATTATATGTGCCGCAATTGGGTATCCACTTTCTTACTTTATGTCCCAACTTTCCAGAAAATGGGCAAACATTTGTATGATTGCCGTTTTGATACCCTTCTGGACAAGCTTATTAGTTCGGACCTACGCATGGTTAGTTCTTTTACAAAAAAAAGGACTGATAAATAATATTTTAATTGAGTCAGGACTAATAACCGAGCCGTTAAAATTTGTTCATAATACAACAGGTACTCTGATAGGAATGGTGCATATTATGCTCCCGTTTTTAATTCTTCCACTGTACGCAAACATGCGTTCTATCGACAAAGACTGTCTGAAAGCAGCATCTAGCCTAGGAGCCACACCAACCAGAGCTTTTTGGACTGTTTTTCTTCCTTTAACACTTCCGGGTTTATTGGCGGGTTTGCTGATAGTCTTTGTATTATGCCTTGGTTTCTATGTTACACCTGCGATCTTAGGCGGTGGTAAGGTTATTATGGCTGCAATGAAAATATCAACCAATATTGAGATGTATTTTAATTGGGGAGCAGCTAGCGCACTAGGAGTGGTGTTGTTAGTCGTAACAGGAATCATACTATTTGTAGCATCTAAATTGATTTCATTAGATCAATTGGGGAATAGATAATGGCGAGTGGGTTTTTTAACAAAAATGTATCTGAAACACAGATAAAGCTGAAGAATAGAATTTGGCTTTATGCTATTTCTTTTATAGTATTATTCCTGCTAATTGTTCCCTCATTAGTGGTAATTCCTATGTCTTTTTCTGCAAGTCAGTACTTGGAGTTTCCACCAAAAGAGTGGTCCCTCAGGTGGTATGAAAATTATTTTTTCTCTTGGAAGGGAAACGGGTTCAATGATTGGATGTCAGCCACATGGACATCTGTTAAGGTTGCTGTTCTTACCATATTTGTTGCAACGCCAATCGGGACAATGGCAGCATATGGACTGGTGAACGGTAGCTCTAGACTAAGTAAAATTCTTTTTCCAATATTCATTTCTCCAATGATGGTCCCAATTATATTGGTTGCCATTGGCCTCTTTTATTTCTTTGTACAATTCAAACTCGTTAATAGCGTACTAGGATTGGTGCTGGGGCACTCCCTTGTCGCGATGCCACTTGTCTTGATAATCGTTTTTTCTGCCTTGAAGAATTATGATATGAACCAAGAAAAAGTAGCACGCTCACTTGGAGCAACCAGGTTCCGAGCGTTTAGAGAGATCACTTTACCACAAATAAAATTCTCAATTGTCTCCGCATCACTTATTGCATTTTTGACATCCTTTGATGAGATAATAATTTCTCTTTTTGTCGCAGGTGGTGATAACTCTACAATTACCAGAAGCATGTTTTTAGCTTTAAGAGATCAAATAGATCCAACTATTGCTGCCATTTCGACAATCTTAATTATTGTTTCTTCCGGCCTCCTAATATCAGTTCAATTATTAGGAAATAAGGATAAGTCTTCTTGAACACGATAGTTGGAAAATCTTTGAATGAGCAACTATGACTACGTAATTGTTGGCGCAGGTTCCTCGGGTTCAGCGCTTGCAGGCAGGTTGGCAGCAGATAATAAGATTAAGATACTCCTTCTAGAAGCCGGACCAAAGGATCATAATCCCTTTGTTAAGCTACCGATCGGATACGGCAAACTATTTTACGATCAAAATGTAAATTGGAAATTTAATACTGAACCCGAAAAGAACCTTTATGGAAAGAGAATGTATTGGCCGAGAGGGAAGATTCTGGGTGGATCTAGCTCAATAAATGCGATGGTTTTCGCTAGAGGTAGTAAGAATGACTTTGATGAGTGGGGTGAGCATGCTGCTGGCTGGCACTGGCAGGATGTCGAGCCTTTTTTTCGCAAAATGGAAACTTGGAGAGGAACTAGTAATCAATGGCGTGGCAATAGTGGACCAATACAGGTTACAGACGTTTCACAACATGCGCATACTCTAACAAGCTGCTATTTAGAGGCAACTGAGCAGGTAGGCATAAATAGAAACCCCGACTATAATACTGGGGATATAGAAGGCTCTTTTGTTTATCAAATAAACACCCATAAAGGAATAAGATCATCGGCTTCATGTGCCTATTTGTCGCCAAGAAAAAAAAATAAAAACCTTGTTGTAATTACAAGAGCTCATGTAAAGAAAATTCTCTTCGAAGGAACGAAAGCAGTTGGAGTCAAATATTCACACAAAGGAAACACAAAAGTAGTAAATGCTTCAAAAGAAGTAATTTTGTCAGCGGGCGCCCTCGCCTCACCCCAACTCTTGCAGGTTTCTGGAATAGGTCCAGCGGGTTCTCTTAAAGATCTCAATATAGAAGTGATAAGTGACCTACCCGACGTAGGTTTGCATTTGAAAGACCATATTGGACTAGACCATACGCTTCTTACAAACCAACCATCATTAAATCAGTTACTGCGCCCACTTAGGGGGAAAATAATGGTTGCGCTTCAATATCTACTAACCCGAGGCGGTCCATTATCATTGAGCCTTAACCAAGGAGGAGGTTTTATAAAGTCTGATACAAATCTTAAGGAGCCTGACCTACAGTTGTACTTCTCACCGCTAAGCTACACAACAGCACCGTTGGGAAAGCGACCTCTTATGACCCCTGACCCATATCCTGCTGTTAGATTAGGATTTAGTCTTTGCAAGCCAACTAGCGAAGGAAGGTTATCTATCCAGTCTGCTGATAGTGCAGTTCCACCCAAATTTTTTGGAAACTATCTTTCTACTGAATATGATCAGAAAACTATGATTACTGGAATGAAGTTGATGCGAAGACTTTCAGAAACAGAGGCTTTGAAAAAAATAATTATTTCAGAAAAAATTCCGGGTAATGATATTCAAAGCAACGATGAAATGCTAGATTTTGCCCGTGCAAATGGAGAAACAGTTTTTCATCAATGTGGAACGTGCAGAATGGGAGATAATCCATCAAAATCAGTTGTGGATGAGAAACTTAAAGTTAGAGGGGTCTCGGGTTTACGCGTAGTTGATGCTTCTATTTTTCCGACTATACCATCTGGTAATATTAATGCTCCGTCAATTATGGTCGGAGAAAAGGCGGCAGAGCTTATTCTTGACGAGCAACACTAATATGAGGAAAATTATTTGTTTAGGATAACAAAAATTGAAAGCTTTTGTAATGAATTTGTTGGATTTATTCGCCTCACAAACGAAGATGGTGCCCAAGGTTGGGGTCAAGTTTCCACCTATAATTCAGATATAACATGCCAGGTCTTACACCGACAGGTAGCACCTTGGACTTTGGGCAAAAAAACTAATGATTTGGATGACCTTCTAGATTTAGTAACAGAACGTGAGCATAAATTCCCCGGTTCATATCTTCGGCGGGCAATGGCCGGCTTTGATACTGCTATTTGGGATATGAAGGGTAAAATCGCCGGAAAACCAGTTGTTGATCTCCTTGGAGGCGAGACTGGTGAACTTAGAGCGTATGCCTCTTCTATGAAACGTGATATTACACCAAAAGACGAAGCATACCGCCTATGTGTATTAAGGGATAAATTCGGGTTTGATGCCTTCAAAGTGCGCGCTGGTGCGGAGGTGGGACGCAATAATGATGAATGGTCAGGACGTACTGAAGAAATAATTCCAACCATGCGAAAAGAACTTGGTGATCAAGTCGACCTTTTAATAGATGCAAACAGCTGTTACTCCGTAGATCGTGCAATTGAAATCGGGAAAATATTGCAAGATAATGGATTTTGCCATTTTGAAGAGCCATGCCCTTATTGGGAACTGGAACAAACGAAAGCAGTTACTGATGCCTTGGAAATAGACGTAACTGGTGGTGAGCAAGATTGTGACATTCCAACTTGGCGCAGAATGCTTGAAATGGGAGCGGTAAATATTGCCCAACCTGATATATTGTATCTTGGGGGCATAAATAGAACGATGCGCGTTGTTGAATTAGCAAAAAAAACTAGCACCCCAGTCACACCACACTGTGCAAATCTTTCCCTTGTGACACTTTTCACTATGCATTTACTAAAGGCCATTCCTAATGCTGGTAAATACCTAGAATTTTCCATCGAAGGTGCGGATTACTATCCTTGGCAAGAAGACCTATTTTGTGAAGACCTCTATAAGGTTGAGGACGGTAAAGTAACAATTTCTGACAGACCAGGTTGGGGCGTTGAAATAAGATCTGATTGGCTTCAAAAGTCTAAGTATCAATGCAGTGAACTTTAAAATGGCCGGAGTTTCTAAAAACCGTTGTATTAATTTTTGATGGATATAAGTTCATGTAAGAGGACAATAAGGCTGGTACTATTTACATTGCAAACGAACAATGAGGTTTCACATGTGGGCTAAGAATTGGCAAAATCAATCTTATTGGCTGGACGGGGTAAACCCAATTGAAGGCACAATTGAACAAATTCCCAAAACTGTCGACGTATTAATTATTGGCTCAGGATACACCGGGTTACATGCATCTATACAAGTGGCTAGGGGCGGCAGAGAAGCTCTTGTAATCGACTCAGGACAACCTGGCTTCGGCTGCAGCACAAGAAATGGCGGACAAATCAGCACAAGCGTGAAGCCATCGCAGGGAAAATTAGAAGCAAAGTATGGGCAAGAACTGGCACGTGCGATTAGAAACGAAGGTGAGAACGCCCTAGAGTGGATTGAAGAATTTATCGATAAAGAAGAAATAGATTGTTCTTTTAGTAGATGCGGTAGGTTTCATGCAGCACATTCACATGAGCAATTTGATGTATTGGCAAAAGACGCAGAACAATTATCTAAGCATGAGAATATCCCAGTAGATATAATTTCTAAGCAGGATCAGAGAAAAGAACTTGGCACTGATTTATATAGTGGTGGGGTTGTCTTTCATCGACACGCTTCAGTTGATCCGGCAAAGTATCATCGCGGTCTATTAAATTTAGCTTTGGGCGCTGGCACCAAAATAGTGGGCAACTGTCATGCAGAAAAAATTAATAAAGTCTTAACCGGTTTTGAAGTGCTCACTTCAAAAGGTAAAATTTCTTGTAAACAACTGGTGATTGCAACCAATGGCTACACCAGTAAACTTACACCTTGGCTGCAGCGGCGTGTAATACCTATCGGAAGTTACATAATTGCGACTGAGCCTCTCGAAAAAAAACTGATGGACGAACTTTTTCCTACCAACAGAATTGTAAGCGATACATGTAAAGTTGTTTACTACTACAGACCATCCCCAGATCGAACTCGAGTGCTTTTTGGGGGACGAGTGTCTGCAAAAGAAACTAATCCCAGTCTAAGTGGACCAAAACTACATTATGATATGTGCCGTATATTCCCGGGGCTGAGTAACACAAAAATTTCACATTCATGGTTTGGTACTGTAGCCTATACATTTGACGAATTGGCACATACGGGCTGCCATGATGGTATATTTTACTCGATGGGCTATTGTGGTTCAGGCGTTTCTATGGCGAGCTACCTAGGAATGCGGCTGGGACAAAAGGTTATAGGCGCAAAGGAAGGGGTCACCCCCTTCGATGATTTACCTTTCCCTACTCGGCCATTTTATAGTGGTAACCCATGGTTTCTACCGGCTGTTGTATCCTGGTATCGGTGGAGAGATAAGGCACATATGGCGAGGCATTCAGACCTGGAACTTGCACGTGCTTAGATTTTATCATTTGTTTACTTGGGAAAAGAAAAGTGACTGAAAATGAAGAGTTACAATTACTAAAAAAAGAGAACAGCAAACTTAAGCTGGAGTCTCGCCTAAGAAAATCCTTATCTTTGGAACTTGAAAGACAAAAAGGAATAGTGCAGGCAGCTAAAGAGGAAGCCGAAAAGCAACAGCAATTACTTCAGAAGGCATCCGATAGACTATCGAAGTATTTATCGCCACAAATATGCGAACAAATTTTCTCTGATGTAGAGTTTAATACCGGCAGTGGCCGAAAAAAATTAACTATATTTTTTTCTGATATTGTGAACTTCACCTCTATTTCGGAGAGCATGGAGGCTGAAGAACTAAGTGGTTTTTTAAATTTTTATCTTACAAATATGTGTGAAATAGCACTAAAATATGGCGGTACGATAGATAAATTTATTGGTGACTCTGTAATGATTTTTTTTGGAGACCCACAGTCAAAAGGGCCAGAGCAGGATGCCATATCCTGTTGCAAAATGGGACTTGAGATGCTTGCTTTTGTTGAGACAAGTGAAGATTTATTTAAAGAAAAATTTAATTTCCCGGAAAAATTAGAAATAAGAATTGGTGTGCATACTGGCGTATGTAGTGTGGGTAATTTTGGAAGTGATCAAAGATTAGATTATACTATAATCGGTCGGGCGGTGAATGTAGCAGCAAGGCTTGAGCAAGCTGCTCCAAAGAATTCGATGCTTTTTTCTAACTCAACTAAAGCACTTCTTGGAGAAACGTTTCAAGTAATCGACTCTGTAGAGGTAAAAGCAAAAGGAATTGATAGGCCAATAATTGGTCATATTATGAAAAATGAAACAACCAAAAAAGAAATAGTCACCGTACAAAAAAATGGAATTTCACTTAAATTTGATCCAAATATTGTTGATACAAAGGAAGTCGACAAGTTTCTCTCGAAGATAGAAAAATAATTTCAACCTCAAAAAGCTATTTTCTAACTTTTCTTTACTACAGGTCCGGTAGTCAATCGTTTAACAAGAGTTGCATCAGTGAGCATTGTGTATATCGGGGTTTCGGGATTCTCAATTCTTTCCATCACAGTTTTTGCAAGAATTTGGCCTAATTGGTACGGCTGGGATTGAATAGTAGTTAAACTTGGGGTTGCAAAGGACGCATCGGCAACGTCATCAAAACCTATTATCGAAATTTCTCTTCCTGGGATTATGTCCCGTTCCTGTAAGGCGTAACAACCACCTAGAGCTACCATGTCGCTATTACAAATAACACCCGAAACATCTGGGTGATTTGAAAGTAAGTTTACCATCGCTTCTTTACCTGACCTTTTATTATCATCAGACTCAATTATGGCACTCCAAGCTATTTCATTTGCCTCAAGCGACATTTTATATCCCAAAACCCTTTCTTGACGTACAGATGAGTTTTGCCAGCCTCCCAGAAATGCAATTTTTTTGTGTCCATAATCGACGAGATACTGGGTGGCGTTTTTTACTGCCTCTAAGTTATGGATGCCAATATGATCAAAATTCGCATGACCAACCTCTCTCAAAAAAGTAATGGTGGGTATTTCATATGCTTTCACCATATCAATGGTTTTTTTGGGTGTGTCATGCGCAGGTACCCAGATTAGTCCACCTCTTGAACTCCTAATGAAGGCTTCAAGATTTCGTTGTTGACGATTTACATCATCACGTGAGTCTAGAACCGATAGTAAATAGTTATTAAGATCTAGTAAATCACTTAAACCGCTTACTACCTCAGCATTAAAGGGATTAGCTATTTGGTGGATGATCATGCCGATCTCTCTATTTTCACCAGACCTCATAGAGGCAGCGCGTCCATCAGGAACATAGTGTAAAGTTTTCGCTGCTTCTAAAACTTTTTTACGCGTGTTTTCTGAGATGCGCCCAGTTCCACGCATCACTTGACTGGCGGTCGGAACGGATACATCAGCAAGTTTTGCTAAGGTTTTTAAGTTTGGTTTTTTTTTCATTTGACAGGTCACTTATGCAAAATCGTTATATCTAAATTATTGAATTATGCAAATTTATATTTCCAAAAAATTTCTAATCTATTAATTTAAATGAATTTTTTACATTTGACATATGATATAACGTTATACCATACTTGAGTATTATTTCGGGACTAACAAAATATATTTTAATAGTAAGTATTGGGAGGACTTTATGAAATTACAGAAAAAATTAACTGGCGCAATTTCACTGATTGCAATGATTGCTTCAGCCACAGC
>ERZ802830.1160-NODE-1160-length-25524-cov-29.1573_pt1 | contig 25524 bp, 25 predicted proteins | sample MGYA00345654_ERZ802830 | MGnify/ENA primary metagenome ERZ802830 (study PRJEB30503, sample SAMEA104212375) | marine metagenome | biome: Westerlies Biome; feature: [SRF] surface water layer (ENVO:00010504) within the epipelagic zone...; material: water...
CACTAGTTAATTTAATTACTAATTTTACTGAGCAAAAATAAAGATAATAATGTTCACTGGAATTATAGAATGTATGGGGACTGTTCAAAAAGTTGAAATAGATAAAGGAAATCTTAATGTTTCTTTAAAATCTGCGTTAACTAATGAGCTAAAGATAGATCAAAGCCTTTGTCATAACGGTGTATGTCTTACGGTGGTTGAAATTATTGACAATATCTACACTGTAACTGTTATTGAAGAAAGTATAAATAGGACAAATCTAGGAGGGTTAACTCCTGGGGATGATATAAATCTTGAAAGATCAATGTCTGTCAACTCAAGATTTGATGGTCATATAGTTCAAGGCCATGTTGATGAAGTAGGCATCTGTTCTGATGTAAAAGAGACAAACGGAAGCTGGATTTATACATTTAATCATTCTCTTAATAACATGACCGTTGAAAAAGGTTCAATAACAATTAATGGTGTTAGTTTAACTGTTGTTAGTTCTTTGGCAGAGTCTTTTTCAGTTGCAATTATTCCTTACACTTATGAAAACACAAATTTTAAAAACATCATTCGTGGCAGTAAGGTAAATCTTGAATTTGACATTTTAGGTAAGTATATTACAAAAATTATTCAACAAAAAAATAAAAAATGAGTAGGATACCTCAAGTAGATTTAAATGATTACTTAAACGGAAATAATAATAAAAAAGAAAAATTTATTTCTGAGCTTGGAAGAGGTTTTAGTGAAATTGGTTTTGTAGCAGTAAAGGGCCATCTCTTAAATGATGATATCAAAAATTCACTATATGATGAGGTAAGAAGCTTTTTTAATCTTTCTGATGATGTGAAATCTAAATATATTATAAAAGGTCTTGCAAGTCAAAGAGGGTTTACTCCCTTTGGAAAAGAACATGCAAAAGGTAAAAATGTAGGCGATTTAAAAGAGTTTTGGCATTTTGGTCAATATGTTAAAAATGAACCTGATCTTGAAGATAAATACCCTGCTAATATTAAAGTAGAAGAACTCACCGGTTTTAATAAAGTTGGACAAAAAACATATGAGCTTCTTGAAGAAACAGGAAAACAGATTTTAAGAGCTATTGCTTGTTTTTTAGATTTAGATGAAACATATTTTGATAAACATATATTTAATGGAAACTCTATTTTAAGAGCAATACATTATCCTCCCATTACAGAGGAGCCAGATAAGGCAGAGCGTGCTGCTGCTCATGGAGATATAAATCTGATTACTCTTCTTATGGGAGCTCAAGGAAGAGGGCTTCAAGTCTTAAATAATAGTGGAGAATGGGTTGATGCTATAGCAGAAGAAGATGAAATTATTGTAAATATTGGAGATATGCTTTCAAGACATACAAATAATAAATTAAAGTCAACAATTCATCGAGTTGTAAACCCTCCAAAGGATCTCTGGAACAGCTCGAGGTACTCTATTCCTTTTTTCTTACATCCACGCCTTGAGATGCCTCTTAACTGTATTGAGTCATGCATTGATAAAAATAACCCTAAGGGATTTGATGACATTAATGCGGGCGATTTCCTATATCAAAGACTTATAGATTTAGGATTAGTTAAAGATTAATCTAAAAATCTATTATAGATTGATTGGGATAATTTAGCCAAGAATGGAATTGCGATTTCATCATATTCATAAATATTATCATTTATAACATTATTGTCATTTACATAAATTGTTGCTGATAGAAAAAACTCTATGTCATCAGTGTAATTTTTTATATATGCAGTATCTGTAGACGTTCCATAGGCTTCACCTAATTTATTATATACTCTAATATTTTTATTAATTGCTATCGAATCCATTCCATGAATAAAAAACTTATTATATGTTTCATAGTATATTCCATCATCTTCATATTTTTTACCATTATCTTCATAGGTAAACCTACTCATCCAATATCTTAAAAAATCATAGTCTTCAACATTAAGGTTGAAATAATTTTGATTATTAGATTTCTCCGTAAAAATTATTTTTTTTATAAAAGTATGCATGTCTAATAAAGAAAATCTGTTTTTATAAGAAAAATCTAATGGTCCAATACTTACCTTTCCGTCTTTTAGCGTTCTGTCTCCTTTAAGTAGCCCTGATATATTATTTGACTTTATAAAAATTTGCTCATCTTTTGAAGAAATAATATCGTCTTTAAGAGTTTGGATTTCCCAATTATTATTAACATTTTGATCAGGACTGAACTTATGATTAAGATAAGTATTAGCATAACCTTCCTTTTTCATTTTGGAGTTAAAATAATTATACCCTAAAAAATCAATTAAAATATTTGCAGCAGAATTATCACTAGTAAGAAAAACCTTTGAAATTAAATTCTGAAATGATGTTATACTGTCATTTATAACTATCTTTTGTTTTTTATTATATGATTTTAATTTAATTTTTGATTTAAGATTAATATCAATTCCTTCTAATCTTAGCTCATTAATTTTATTTAATGTTAATACTATGATTGGAAGTTTTATTGTACTAGCAGGATAGAAATATTTTTCCTCATCAACTTGAAATTGAAAATCTGTAAATTCAGGCTCTCCATCTTTATTTCTATTAATCTCAGTAAAAAGGACTTGAATTTCGTATTGTTCTTTATTTTTTAGAATTTCTGATAAAAATTCATCACTATTCAATGATGATTTTATTGGATTACTTGAAAAGTCACATGATATAATAAAAAATAATCCAAATAAAAAATAAAGGTTGTTCATTATCTTAAATATAAAAAAACCCCTCTAATAGGGGTTTTTTATAGATTAAAAAAGAAGTTTACTCTTCTGGTCTAACTGAAATTGCAAGCCAAACAGGAACACTTTGCTTATGATCTCTCATACTGTAAATGTCTCTTAATTGTCTGGTAAGAGGAGCTGAGCTAGATGGCTCTCTATCAGACATAAATGTATTCCAATTTTCATAGAAATCTACTGTCATATAATCATAATAGATATCAGATCCTAAAGCATCAAGCCGTTTAAGCAAACCCCAACCAGCTCTATTGCCAAGGCTTTCAACTGATGTTAAACTATTTTCAGCCGTTTCATATTTATACCCATCTGAATAGCCTACTTTCATAAAATTAAGCACTGCTACCTGAGGCACAACAGGAGTCTCTCCTTCATTACCAGCAAATACAAGCCCTTTGTTTACTAAAAAGTGATCATAAACAATTGTTCTTGCTCCAGAATTTTTTTCAGCTAATATTTCTATATCCATTTCACTATAGTCAGGTCTCATTTTTGCAATTCCAACATTAGCATTTAAACTATCAGGGCTTTTTGCTACCGTAACAATTAGTAGATCCCAATCAGATTCAGAGCCAGTATTCGGTCTATACCAAACATCCCACCCAGTAATTGTTCCTTCATTAGCTCGCATTTGATGAAGTTCTTTCCACTTTTCATTAAGAATTGTCCAATAGTCCTCACCTGGAGTAGTTTTTACAAAAGACATACTTACATAGTCTCCGTTACCTTGAGCTGAGACAGAGCCTAATACAACAAGGGCAATAATTATAAATAATTTTTTCATTTTGATTGTTTTTGGTTATTGATTAAAAATTAATTAGTACTAAGGTAATTAATTGTTAGTTAAAACAATTTATTTTCTTACTCTTCTAAATTGATTCCAACTAATTAGTTTATTCTCATGTATTTGATACCACTCTATAATATTAGAATCATCAGTCCAAAATTCAGCGAGAACCCACTCCCCTATTTCATTTCCTCTGTTATCCTCAGTTGGAGTTACTTTAACTGAAAAAGCATATGAATCCCAACCCCAGTTTTCTTCATTTTCTATCGATTGCTGATACTCATTTTCAATTAACTGGATGAGATCTTCAGGACCTTGTCCAACATCACCATTAGCAAAAACTAGTCTTGCATCCTCTGCCACTAAAGTTCGAATTGCATCATAGTCTCTTTCAAGCCATGCATTATCAATTTTTTTAAAAGTTTCAACAGTTTCGTCCGAGCCGATCATAACTTTTTGATCACCAAAAATGTATCCACTTGAATTTTCCTTAATTTCTACAGAGTCTCCACAAGAGACCAATAAAGTAGAAAAAATAATAATTATTAATTTTTTCATAATTTGTTTGTTTAGATTAAAATAATTTTGATTTTAAATTATTTAAATGTAATTAAAAAACTAATTCAATAAGTTAATTTGTCGTTATGAAAAGAAGAAACATGATTAAATCATTAGCCACTGCATCTTTAAGTACTCCTTTATTTGGGTCATCAAGCATAGACTCAAGCAAGAAAAATATCCTCAAAAAAATCAAGCACAATCCAATTGGAGTTTCAACTTATTCTTTTTGGCAATTTAATGGCCGTGAAACTCCAATTGAATATTGTATTGATAAAGCGTCTGAATTTGGATTTGACGGAATAGAGCTTCTGTTAATCCAAATGGAATCAGAAGAAAACAGCTACTTACAAAAACTTAAAAAAAGAGCCTTTGATTCTGGGTTGGACATAATGGGTCTCTCAACTCATCAGAGTTTTGTTAGTCCTAACCCTGCTAAACGAAAAGAAAATATTGAATTAACAAAACATCAAATTGAAGTTGCATATTCTCTTGGAATTCCAACTATTAGAATAAATACTGGTAGATGGGGAACAACTAAGCCACAAGGCGATAAATCAGAATTTGATGTGTTAATGGATAATAAAGGGATAGAAACTGTAATTGACGGATACACTGAAGAAGAGGGTTTTAAATGGGTAATTGACTCTATAGAGCAATGCATTCCAACAGCTGAAAAATGTGGGGTTGTTCTTGGGTTAGAGAATCATTGGGGTCTTGGTTTGACATCAAAAGGAGTAATTAGGATTGTTAATACTATTGATTCTCCTTGGCTAAGTGTGACTTTGGATACAGGAAACTTTTTTGATGATCGCAAAAAACAGCTAGCAGAACTTGCCCCGCACACATGCCTTATTCAGGCCAAAACATATTTTGGAGGTGCAAAATGGCCTGCCTTTGATCAGATTACCATCAATTATAAAGAAATTGGAGAACTAATGAGAGAAAATAATTATAGGGGGTATGTCTCTTTAGAATTTGAGGGTAACGAAGATGCTAATTCAGCTATTCCAAAAAGTCTTGAACTTCTTAGAAAATCTTTTTACTATAATCTTAGTTAAATAGTTTTTTTAACTTTAAAGACAACCAATCTTCATGAAAGATAATCCAGTACCCATATATATAATTGAATTCATGTCTGATGAATGGAAAACATGGGCCTTATTCTCAATGGTATTTATATCTATACCCTTAATTCTTGGAAAATTTTTAAATAGAGAAAGAAAGATTCAAGTTACATATGCAATTGGAATTATTATGATTCTTGACTTTATTGCAGAGCATTTATTTCCATTAATGAGTGGGACTTGGGATATTCAGTATAACATTCCTCTTCATCTTTGTGGTATTTCTTCTATTATATGTTGTATTCTTCCATTTATTAAAAAAAAGGAAAGGTTATTTCAGTTTGTTTATTATACTGGTATAATTGGTGGTATAATGGCAATTTTAACTCCGCAACTAAATTATTTTGATGGAACTTTGAGATATTATCTTAATTTTTTTGTTTCTCATAGTTTAATAATTGCCCTCCCAATATTTATGTTTCTACACTTAGGTATGAAACTACCTAAATTTTCCTGGTTTAAGATTTGGATAAATTTAAATATTTTAATGGCTATAATAATGCCTATAAACTTTCTTCTTGGGTCTAATTATATGTACGTAAATGCGCCACCAGAAGTTAGTAATCCTTTAGTTATTGGTGATTGGCCATACTATTTGCTGATTTGGGAGCCACTTGTAATCATTATTGCTTACTTAATTTATGCTGTAAGTAAAAGAAAAATTGTCCTTTGAGTTTGTTAAAAATATTATTGTTAGTTACTTTTTTATTCCCTGACATTTCTCATAATAACTGTACAAATTTCTATCTAATAAGGCATGCTGAAAAGGTAAGGAGTGACAAGACTGATAGCAATCCAGACTTGAATGAAAAAGGTCTCTTAAGAGCTCATAATTGGAAAAACTATTTTTCAAACAAAAATATTTCCAAAATATATTCAACCAACTATAAAAGAACATTAAACACTATTAAGCCATTGGCGCTAGAAAATGGTTTAGAAGCTCTTATTTATTCGGCCTCTGATATTGAATACAACGATTTTATAAAATCCAATATTGGAGAAACTATTCTGATTGTTGGTCATAGTAATACAATTCCTGGTTTTGTAAATAAATTAATTAATGATAATTATTATGATCAGATAGAAGACACAAATAATTCTAATTTATATATCGTTTCAATTTGTAAATCAAAAATCACACATAGATTAATTAAAGTAGATTGAATGGAATCTCCAATTAAAGTTTTTAGTAAGTGGGTCATAAATGGTAAAGATGAAGGTATGCAAAAACATCATTCCTCCTCTGTCAAAAACATGCTTGAATATGCAACAAAGGGTCTTAAAAACTATAGTTTTATTGATGCTGGTTGTGGAAATGGATGGGTCGTTCGTGATATCTCTTTAGATCACAAATGTATAAATGCCGTTGGTGTTGATGGTTCTTCAAACATGATTGAAAAAGCAAAAAAAATTGATAATCAGAATGAGTATTATTGTGAAGACTTAATTAAATGGATTCCAACTAAAAAAGTAGATATAGTTCACTCTATGGAAGTCTTTTATTACTTTGAAAAGCCTGAGCTTTTAACCAAACATATTTATGATAATTGGCTAGTAGAAGGTGGTAAATTAATTATGGGAATTGATTATTATCATGAAAATAAACCTTCTCATACATGGCAGAAAGATTGTGGTATAAGCATCATGAAGATGTTTCCAAAAGAAAACTGGATAACATTTTTTAAGAAAGCGGGGTTTAATAAAATAGAATCATGGTTTCATGGAGCAGAAGGTGATTGGAATGGAACTTTAATTATCCTGGGTGTTAAGTAAGCTCTCAACTTGTTTTTTAAAATTTGAAATTTGAATTTCAAAATCTTTTCTTAACGTTGAATTTAAAATCCCCTCATAATCAGAAAAGTTTTCATTAAAATTAGGAAGTGAAAAATTAGGAATTTCATACTTGCTTTGCATTGAAAAACGTTTTAGAGCTGTATTTAATATTGTTAAGCCTCCTCTTTTTCCATCACTTGCTGATAATAAAAAGAGAGGTTTGTCGTCCCAAACAACTTTTTCAATAACTGAGATCCAATCATAAATATTTTTGAAAGCGGATGTGTAAGAACCATTGTGCTCTGCAAGGGAAATTACAATACCGTTGCTATCTCTAATTAGCCTCTTAAAATTTAATGCTTTTTCAGGAATCCCATCTTCTTTTTCGCGGTCTTCGCTATAAATAGGCATTTCAAAGTCATTTAAATCAATTATTGTGGCCTCAACAGGCTCAAGTCTTTCAATAACAAAAGACGCTAATTTTTTATTTATTGAATTTTTTGATGATGAGGCGCCAAAAGCTAATATTCTAGTCATTATTTGTTTAGGTGTGAACCATCACAATACCCATCAGGATTCGAAGTGTTTCCACAACCACACTTTGGTCTATTAATTTTCATATTATAAAGTTTTGAGGTTAATTTCTAATTCAATATCGTCGTATATCATTTTATCTCCTAATTGTTCAAAAAATGTCCCAGATCTAAATCTGACATCATACATGGATCTGTCAAAAACTAGGTTTGCTTGCCAACCATTCTGGGAATTAATCATTTCAAATTGTATAGGGTGTGTATATTGCTTTATGGTAAGCTCACCTGAAACAAGCCAAGTACCTTCTGAAATTGACTCAGAAGTTGTTATCAATATTTTTGCTGTAGGATATTTCTCAACAGAAAAAAAGTCATCAGATTTTAAATGTGATTCTAGCCTACCTTGCCTGTCCTCTGGCAAATCCTGGTTTTTTATTGATGTCATATCAACAATAAATTCACCATTAGCAATCAACCCATCTGCCAAGACAAAGTCACCTGAAACGAAATTTATAGTTCCATAATGATAACTAGTTGAAACTTCTCTCCCAGTCCAAACAATATAACTTTCATCGTTTAGAATGGAATATGTTGAGTCTTCAGCAGATATTGCCTCTGAAGTAACAGGTGTTTTCCCTGTATTTGTATTACAAGAAACAATAGATAAAAATGCAAATAATGTAAAAAGTTTTTTCATTTTATTTTATTTTAATCAAAACTAAAAAAACATGTTTCTAACAGGCAAAGCAGATTTGGTTTTAATTATTATTTAACATCTCAAATAATATTGTAAAGTTAACTATACATTAATAATGTAAATCACACTTTACAATATTAATATTTATTATTAAAAGTAAAGTTTGTTTTACAAAATAAAATTGTATATTTGTAAAGTTTATTTTACATATGCTGGTAAATAGAGTCAAAGACTACAGGAAAGGTGCAAATATAACACAAAACGAACTTGCTTCGATGGTTGGTGTTAGCAGACAATCCATAATCTCTATTGAGAAGAATAAATTTATACCCGGACTTGATGTTGCGTTAAAAATTTCAAAATCATTGAATATTTCAATCGATAAACTTTTTTATTTTGTTTAAATGAATACAATAGATGCTGTGATAACGTGGGTGGATGGTTCTGATCCAAATTATAAAATTAAATATAACTATCACTCTGGACAAATGAGAAATTTTAAAGAACAATACCTTCAAGATAATGAGATTGTTTTTTGTGTTTCATCAATTTTAAAATACGCACCCTTTGTAAGAAAAATATTTATAGTTACAGATAATCAGGTTCCAAACTTTAAAAAAATTGAAAGAATTATACCTAAAAACAAAATTAAAATAATTGATCACAAAGAGATATTTGAGGGACTTGAGGATCACCTTCCAACGTTCAACATAAGATCAATAGATGCGGTTTTACACAGAATAAAAGGGCTGTCTGAGAAATATATATATTTTAACGATGATATGTTTTTAATTAAAGAGACGAAAATTAATGACTGGTTTTCTGAAGATAAGGCTGTTTTAACAGGAAATTGGGTAAAATCTTATAACATACAAGTGTCGAAGAGAATATCCCAAGCCTTTAAAAAAAGACCCAGCTTCAATGCAGCTCAATCAAAAGCAGCTAACATTGCTGGATTCAATGAAAAATATTTCAAATCTTATCACTCTGGAAGACCGCAAATAAAATCTATAATTCAAGATTTTTATACTAAACACCCCGATATACTTATAGCCCAAATAAAACACAAATTTAGAAGCACTCAACAACATATCCCATACAGTCTCTGTTGGCATTTAATTATTAAGCAAGATATGTACAAAGCCTCTTCTAAGAAAACACTGTTGGAAATTGAAAAAGTTAAAAATTTAAATAAAAGAACCCTTGAGACAATTTTGCTGAATCTTGACAAAAACGAGGATGTAAAGTTTTTGAATGTTCAAGATCTAAATTATCTTTCGAAGGAATCGAGACTAATTTTTAATGATTGGATATCTAAAAAGCTAGATATATAAGTTATAGGCTTTTAATTATACTAATAACACGATCAATCTCTTGTTTTGTGTTATATATTGAAATGCCCAACCTCGTTACACCTCCTTTGTCTTTTAAACCCAGCTGCTCGATCGCCCTTAAAGCATAGAAATGCCCGTTCCAAGCACAAATATTCTGATCCGCAAGCATTCTGCATACCTCTTCAGGCGAATAATGGGAGTGAACAAAAGAAACAGTTGGTGTTCTTTGTTTTGTAGAAAAATCCGGGCCAATTACATTTGTTTTATCATACTGTTGAAGGGCTTCATATAGGTGGCTTGCTAGATTATATTCGTGATTTGCAATAAGGCTGTATGAACTTTTAAGTCTATCTCTTAGAGAATTTCCCTCCCCTAATGAGGATAAAAAGTCTATTGCAGCTGAAACACCGGAACACGCGGCATGATTTAAAGTCCCAGTTTCAATAATGTATGGCGCTGTCTGTTCTTGAACCACAAGCCTATCAGGGTCTAAAGCATCTAAAAGGCCAGGCTTAGAGTAAAGAAAACTTATATGTGGTCCATAAAACTTATAAGCTGAGCAAAGCATAAAATCACAACCGATTTCCTGAACATCAATTGAAAAGTGAGGGGCATAATGAACTGCGTCTAACAGAAATAGACATTTACGTTCGGTTAAATACTTTTTTACTTTAGAAAAGTTATTTAAAGTTCCAATTGCATTTGAAGACATTCCCATACAAACCATTGCAGTTTTGTCATTTATCTTATTTTTAAAGTCAACGTAGTCTAAGGTTCCGTTTTCTAAAAGATCTATCTCTACAATTTTAACTCCTACTTCTTCAAGAACTTTCCACGGGCCTCTATTTGCTTCATGATCGAGCTGGGTCACTATAACCTCATCTCCTTTTTTAAACTTCCTTGATAAGGCGTGTGATAGACTATAGTTTAATGTTGTCATATTTTGACCAATTGATATAGTGTTGGAGTTTTCAGCTCCTAACATATCTGACATTCTGGACCTTAATCCATCAACAATAATATCTGTCTCTTTACTGGTTATAAACTCACCATGCGTGTTGGCATTAGACCTTTGATAGTACTCAGAAATTGCTTCAATTACTTGAATTGGCACCTGTGTTCCACCAGGACCATCTAGATAAATTATCTGATTGTTTTTTGAATCTAATCTATTTAATGAAGGGAAAGATTCTCTTAATATTTTTGAGTCTAACATTTTATAAATTTAACAGACCAAAATATACCCATTCAAGAAGATTTTCCATATAAGTTTATTCTTCTATTTTCCACAAAGCAATTCCACCGGCCTGCTTACCAACTTCAACTGAGCTCACCAGTCTTGCTTTTCTAAGATCTATTACGTCTAGTTTTCCTGGCTCTCCTCCTATCCCCTCTACTGAAACAAATGCAAATTTATTATCCGGAGATATAATTACTCCATGTGAAACCTTAGTAGTGTTGTTGACAATTTTTGATTTTCCTGTTTTGAGATTTTTAATTTCTGTTTTTCCTTCTCCTTTTAAAGTAATAACAAGATGTGATCCGTCAGATGAAATATCAGTATTATAAGGAGCTTTTCCTGCAGTTTTAAATCTTCTAATTATTTTCCACTCATTTGTGTCAACCTCTATAATTTCATTAGATACGTTTCCTGTCACATAAACTTTCGGTTCTGAAGGGTGAGGCGTAACCCATGTTGGTTGAACTTTTGAGTGAAACATATGATTTTCGTGATTCATGTGCATTTCGTCTCCATGATTCATGTGCATTTCATCAAGCTTTAAAACCCTGGAAACTTTAAGAGAAACTGCATCAACCTCATAAAGCTCTCCAGACATCATTGCAACAGAATATTGGTGTCTTCCATCAGAGGATATCCTTGAGCCATGTGGCATAATTCCAGTTTCTATTTTTGTGATTTCAATCATTGTATTTGGATCCACAACAGACACAGTACTTGGAGTCATTAAACCGTGTAATTTAAAATTCACACAATACAAAAGACCTGTTAAATTTGATATCTGCATCGTTGCGGGAAAAATTCCCAGCTCTGTCCTTGCTATTGCTTTATTTGTTTTCGTTGAAAACTTTGTTAGCGAGCCATAAGGGTTTCCATGGGCTAATGAAAGATACCAATAGTCTCCTGATGGATCAATTGTTATCCCATGAGGTCCCTCGATTTCAGAGAACTTTACCCCAACAGGTATTCTTTCTATCTCGGTGGCATTTTTACCATCAAACATAATCAAGGAAACAGTATCATCTGACTCAGAAGCTATATAGATGTAATATTCCTTGCCAAAGACAAAGCTTGATAGAAGTAAAAAAAAAATTAATTTTTTCATTTAGTCTGGAATACCGGCTCTTTCTATATACTGGTTTGCATTAGAAGTGTCTGGTTTTTGCTCAGAAACTTTTGCAACGCCTAGCCCTGAATGCATGTCAGAATAAAAAACATAACCTTTATAAACTTGTGCACCCCAAGACATAGTGGCATTAGGGATAAATCCATTTGGAGACCCTGTCATTGTATAACCAATCTCTCTGTCTTGTCTGAATAAATCTCCAACTAAATCTCCACTAATGTCAACTACTCTAACTCCTCCTCCATACATAGCGACATACAAGACATCATCTTCTATCCACAGATTATGAGATCCCGTTCCAGGCACTTCAAACTTTGCAATCTCAACTGGGTTATCTAGATCTGTAAAATCTACAAAATGGCAAAATCCCGCAGTTAACTCTGGTTCAGTTAATGTAACTCCATTGGGAAATATTTCATCACATAGAACAACATAGAATGTTCCTGTAGACTTACTCTTAAAAGGAAAAGCAGCGTGATTGGCTCCACTTGCGTATGTGTAATTTGAAAAAGCAACAGGGTTAGAAGGGGATCCTCCTGCTATACCATTACCTACATCAACCATGTATAAACCGTCTTTCCAATTTGAAGAATATGCTATTCCATCCTCAATCCAAACATCATGTATAGACTGTTCCTCTTTTCCAAGGCCAAACACCCCAACCTCTAAGGGGTTTTTAGGATCCTCAATATTTAGCACATAATATCTTTCACCGGAGCCTAAAACGTATGCATGATCATTATCAATAAACAAATTATGTACTCCACCTGTTAAATTTTTAGTATACTCAGATAAAACCTGAACATCATAAGGGTTTGTTACATCAAGAATAAATATTCCGTTTTTTCTATTTGAAGCACCCTCTCTAGAAATAATAGCAATCTTTCCATCTTGTGAAACTTTAACATCATTAACAGTACGAGCATCAACTTTTATACTATCTATTTTTTTCATGTTTGTCGGGTCTGTTACATCCCAGAAAAAAGCTGTTCCGTCTGCAGAATGAGTTCCTGTCACAGCATAATCTCTTCCATCAACACCTTCAAAAATCCAAAAATCTGAAGTTCTTTTGTCAGGAACAACAGTGTTTCCAACCCTAAAAACTTCTCTTTGTATATCTCTAGCTACTACCCTTAACGGTTTTGATGCTGAAACATCTCCAAGATTAACAGAAATTGAGTAGTTGCCTGGCTCTTCTGCAACAAATCTTCCATCATTTAACATTGTTCCATTAGCGCTTTCAGACACATCAAAAGATTTACCATAAAAAGTATATTTAAATGGTAAGTTTTTAATTTCATTACCCTTTAAGTCATACCCTTTAGCAGAATATCTAACTACATCACCTGTTCTTGCAACGTCAAGGTTAGAGTTTAGTTCAATTGATGATAATGGATTCTTAATAACAGTTAGCTCAACAGTAGCTGATACACCATCAAGTTCCGCTGTTAATTTAGCAGTACCTGGCATAAGAGCCTTTACATTATTTGAACCATCGATAGATAGTATTTGAGAATTACTTGTTAAGTTTAATTTTTGGCCATCTCTTTTAAACCCTACCTCGTCAACAACCTCGAAATTGATTGGCAGATAAGTATTAACATAATTATTTTGTGGAAGAGAAATTGTTATTTCAGAAACCTTGCCATAATTTACTTCAACCTCAAATGTTCGGCTAAGCCTATCATTTTGTAGACCAAGACACATTGCTACTACTTCATGTTTACCTGGTGCGTTAGCCTTTATCTCTCCATTATTCCTATCATAAGAAATTGATTCTGCTCTACTGTAAACCCCTTCTTTATTATAATAGTATACATAAGGGCAAGAAAATTGTTCACCATTTAAATTCTCAACATAAGTTTCAGGTTCAAATGAATCTCCTAATCTCATTGTTAATCCTTCTAAATCTGACTTAATAAATAAATCTTGTGCAATTAGATTTGTAGAAGTGAAGGCTAATAAAAAAAGCATTGTTTTTAAAATAATATTTTTCATAGTTGTTTTTTTGGAATTTAAATATATGTAAAAACATGTTAAATATAATTTAACAGGATAATAAATTTTGTATGATAAGGCTGTTAGAAAAGATCTGCACTCATAACCTTAGACCATGTTTTTGCAAAATCTTTTACAAATTTTTCTTTATTATCATCCTGAGCATAAAGCTCTGCATATGATCTTAAAATCGAATTTGATCCAAAAACTAAATCAACAGATGAAGCAGTCCATTTAAGATTTCCAGACTGTCTATCTCTGATCTCATATTTATTCTCTCCAACAATATTCCAAGTATTATTCATGTCTGTGAGGTTAACAAAAAAATCGTTTGACAAAACACCTTCACTGTCTGAAAAAATTCCTGCTTTATTATCAATGTGATTAGCTCCCAAAACCCTCATCCCGCCAATAAGCACAGTCATTTCTGGAGCAGATAAACCCAAAAGCTGAGCTTGATCTACCATTAGTTCTTCAGGGCTAGACTTAGATTTTCCACTAAACCAATTTCTAAATGCATCCGCTACTGGCTCAAGATTAGAAAATGAGTTTACATCAGTCATTTGTTGTGAAGCGTCACCTCTTCCTTTGTTGAAGGGTATTTTTAATTTATGTCCTGCAGACATAGCAGCTTCCTCAACTGCAAGGTTGCCGGCTAAGACAATTATATCTGCTAAACTAACACCCGTTTCTGAAGAAATTTTATTCAAAACAGAAAGGGTTTTTGAAAGTCTTTCTGGCTCATTTGCATCCCATTCTTTTTGAGGAGATAAAGATATCCTGGCCCCATTTGCACCTCCCCGTAGATCCGAGCCTCTAAAAGTTTTAGCGCTATCCCATGCTATCGATACTCTATCAGAAATTGACAGTCCAGAATTAGAAATCTTACTTTTAATATCATCTACGTTATAATTACTGTTACCATCGGGCACTGGATCTTGCCAAATTAAATCTTCTTTGGGAAAATTAGGTCCAATGTATCTTTTCTTAGGGCCCATATCTCTGTGCGTAAGTTTAAACCAAGCCCTTGCAAATGTGTTTGAAAAATATTCTTGATCATCTTTAAATTTTAAACATATTTCCCTGTAAATGGGATCCATTTTCATAGCCATATCAGCATCGGTCATTATTGGATTATTTTTTATTGATGGATTAGTTGCATCAATTGGTTTGTTCTCCTCTGATATATTAACTGGTTCCCATTGCCATGCACCGGCTGGACTTTTTTGTAATTCCCACTCATGGTTAAACAACATTTCAAAATAGCCATTATCCCATTTAGTAGGATTTGTAGTCCAAGCACCTTCTAATCCACTTGTTACTGCACCTTTATCACTAAGGGTAGGGTTTATCCACCCAAATCCTTGATCTTCAATATTAGCAGCCTCAGGCTCATTACCTAATATAGAAGAATCTCCATTCCCGTGAGCTTTACCAACTGTATGCCCTCCTGCAGTTAATGCAGCAGTTTCTTCATCGTTCATTGCCATTCTAGCAAAAGTTTCCCTTACTTGTAGTGCTGTTTTCATTGGATCTGGCTTTCCGTTTACGCCCTCTGGATTAACATATATTAACCCCATATGAGTAGCACCAAGTGGTGTTTCTAATGTTGATGGATCATCCAAGTCAGCATACCTGTTTTCACTGGGCGCCATGATTTCGTCCTCAGGGCCCCAATATATATCAATTTCAGGCTGCCATGTGTCTGGTCTCCCATAAGAAAAACCAAATGTTTTTAATCCCATACTTTCATATGCAATATTTCCTGCAAGGATGAATAAATCTGCCCAGCTTATTTTATTTCCATATTTTTTTTTGATCGGCCATAATAATCGTCTTGCTTTATCAAGATTTCCATTGTCTGGCCATGAATTTAAAGGTGCAAATCTAAGATTTCCTGTTCCAGCACCTCCTCTTCCATCAGCTACTCTATAGGTTCCTGCAGCGTGCCATGCCATTCTGATCATCAGACCACCATAGTGTCCCCAGTCAGCTGGCCACCATGATTGTGGTGTTGTCATTAATTGATGCATCTCGTTTTCAAGAGATTTAAAATCCAATGCTACAACTTCATCTCTATAGTTAAAATCATTAGAGTATGGATTTGTCTTTTCATCATGTTGATGAAGGATGTCTAAATTAAGTCTTTTTGGCCACCATTTTAATGGAGACGTGTCAGGGGATGTGGACCCACCAGAAACAAATGGACACTTTCCATTATTTGAACCATTGCTTTTATAATTTTCCATAAACAAATTAATTGGTTTGTTAAATTAGTCTTTTTTAAAATATGTTACAAGAGCTTATTTAATATAAAAATAGTTATTCCTTAACGGCTATAATTTTTGATTATATCTTACTCTGACATGGTTAATATCAAAAAAGGTGATTGAAAGCTCAATAGCTTTAATTTGATGTAATATTGATTTTTTTTAAATTTATGTATGAGATACTATTTTATAATTGGTTACATATTTATTCTTATGTATTGGATATATATAAAATTTTTGAAGAAAAAATGAGATATAAAATTATTAATACAGAAAAAGAACAAAGACAAAAAGAGTTAAATGGAAATACCATGCTTTATAAGAAGACTAAAATTGAACATGACTCAGCTGTGAACGAATATGAAATGGTTGTAACCTATTTTGAAAATGATATTGATTTTGGAGTTTTCAAAGATGACATAGTAATTAAAGATGAAGAACTAGTTGGTTTTTTAAAAACTGTTTTTTTTGATTACATGTTAACTAATGCAAATTCCTAGAAAAAAAAGAGTGTTTCCCTTTCAAGCTAATATCTGCAGATAATTGTTTATTTATTGTTTTGGTAAACTAGAATTAAATCCATTTTTCGTTGTAACCAAAATAACTCCATTTCTGCCTCTATTACCATAAATTAGTGTCTGATTCAAGCTTTTCAAGACTTCTATTTTTAGGATTGTATTTGGGTCTAAATCCAACAATCTGCTTGTAGAGGTTATTCCGTCCCAATAATTTCCCGACTCGTTCAATGTAGATGAATTAAACTCAACTCCATCAACAATAATTAATGGCTGGTTTGATAAAGTGAGCGATGACATTCCCCTGATATTTATATTTGAAGGGGCTCCTGAGGTACTATTAACATTGGTGATAGATAGGCCTGAAACGTTTCCCCTTAATGAATTAAATGATTGCGACTGAGCTGAAATTTTTTGGGGGAGTACAGTGAATGCAAGCACAGAAAAAATTAAAGTGATGTTCTTTTGTTTAAATACCATTAATTATAAAGTTATAATATATCTGTTAAATTAAAAATTGTTTAAACGAGAGATAAATTAGATTACTTTTGCCACGAATAAATAAATGAAATGAACTCGATAAGAAACATTGCTATCATTGCTCATGTAGACCACGGAAAAACCACCTTGGTAGATAAGATAATTGATCATTGTAAAATCTTAGACGAGAGAAAAGAGAGGACTGAACTCCTGCTTGACAGTAATGATTTAGAGAGAGAAAGAGGGATAACAATCCTTTCAAAAAATGTATCAGTTAAATATAAAAATGTTAAAATTAATGTGATAGATACGCCTGGGCATGCTGATTTTGGGGGAGAAGTTGAGAGGGTACTAAAAATGGCTGATGGTGTTTTGCTTTTAGTTGACGCTTTCGAAGGTGCAATGCCTCAAACACGTTTTGTTCTTGGTAAAGCAATTCAGTTAGGGTTAAAACCTATTGTTGTTGTAAACAAAGTTGATAAAGAAAACTGTACCCCAGATATTGTGCAAGAAGCAATTTTTGACTTAATGTTTAACCTGGATGCAACTGAAAATCAGCTAGATTTTCAAACATTGTTCGGTTCGTCCAAAGAAGGTTGGATGAGTTTAGATTGGAAGAATAAAACAGACAGTATTCTTCCTTTATTAGATGCTGTTATTGACGAAATACCTGAAGCACCCTACAACGAAGGTAGTCCTCAAATGCAAATTACTTCTTTAGATTATTCGAAATTTGTTGGTAAAATTGCAATTGGAAGAATTTTTCGAGGTGACTTAGAAGAGGGAAAAGATTATATCCTTTGTAAATCAAATGGTGTAAAAAAGAAAATTAGAGTAAAAGAGCTTCATGTCTTTGAAGGTATGGGAAAGGTTCAAGTTAAAAAAGCTAGGTCTGGGGATATTTGTTCTATAGTTGGTGTTGAAGATTTTGAAATAGGAGACACAATAGCTGATCTAGAATCTCCAGATGAACTCCCTAGAATTTCTATTGATAAGCCAACGATGAGTATGTTGTTTACAATTAATAACTCTCCTTTTTTTGGCAGAGAAGGAAAGTTTGTTACTTCAAGACACATTAGAGACAGGCTTTATGCTGAACTGGAGAGAAACCTTGCGCTAAAAGTTAAGGATGGTCTAAGTGAGGATAAATTTAATGTTTACGGAAGAGGCATATTACATTTATCTGTTCTTATTGAAACGATGAGAAGAGAGGGTTTTGAGCTTCAGGTTGGAAAACCACAAGTGATAATCAAAGAGATTGATGGAGTCCAATGTGAGCCAATGGAAACATTGGTTATTGATGTTCCTGAAGAATATTCAGGAAAAGCTATTGAGCTTGTAAGTCAAAGAAAGGGGGATATGCTCATAATGGAACCAAAAGGGGATATTCAACATCTTGAGTTTGATATACCTTCAAGAGGATTAATTGGTCTTAGGAATAATATTTTAACTGCTACTGCAGGTAATGCTGTAATGACACATCGTTTTAGAGAATATGGCCCTATGAAGGGTGATATTCCAGAACGAATGAAAGGGTCTTTGATTTCCATGGAAGCAGGAATAGCTACCGCCTTTTCTATTAATAAGTTGCAAGACAGGGGTAGGTTCTTTATATCCCCAGGCGCGGAAATTTACAAAGGTCAAGTAATTGGAGAAAACACTCGAAATGATGATCTAAGTATTAATGTTATTAAAGGGAAAAAACTTACTAATATGCGAACCCAAAGTACAGATGCTGCGGTTCAAATTGAACCTAAACTTGACTTTTCTTTAGAGGAAAGCATGGAGTTTATTCAAGTTGATGAGTATCTAGAAATTACACCAACAACTTTAAGGATGAGAAAGATTGGTTATGGTGAAAACAGAAGGGGTTATTAGTTTTTTATTAATTTTTTATGTTTTTAATCTAATCTGTATTATTTTTCAATATGAAAATGTTTAATCTTGCCTTGTATACATATACGATTCTACTAGGCTTTACCCTCAACTCGCAATCTGATCAGAACATTCACAACTTAAACATAATAGTCTCTGAATTTGAAAGTTATAATGGTGTTTTAAGGGTTTGCATTACAGACAATAAAGCAGATTTCCTAGAATCTTGTCTATACTCAAAATCAATATTAATTGATAATAATTTTATTGAAATAGAATTCAAAAATTTAAAGATGGGGGTGTATGCTGTATCCGTTTACCAAGATGAAAACAGTAACGGGGTTTTAGAAACAGATGGCTTATTCGGTTTGCCAAGTGAACCATTTGGTTTTTCAAATAATTCATCAATAGCTTTTGGGCCTCCTTCATTCAAAAAAAGTTCTTTTAATCTTAAAGCTAATAAAACAATAAACATTAAGTTAAAATAAGTTTAGATTAAATTTTTATATCTTTTGAAGAAATATTTTGAATAGTATGACTACTAACTATGATATAATTGGAAAAACAAAACATTCTTTAGACAGCTTTACTACTTACCTTCAGGTCTTTGCTTGTTTGGCTCTTGCCTCAATTTTAGTTCAAGCCCCAACAGCAATCTGGCCTCAAAACATAGCCATCTCTTTAGTTACATTCATCTTGTCTGCTTACGTTCAAATTGGTTTAGCTTTGTTTTGTCTAGAAATTTATAATGGAAAGGAAATTGACTTTGGGATAATATTTAGTCGTTTTAACGGCATAAAGCCTATTGTTTTTATGGGTGTTTATGTCATAATTATTTTATTAGGTCTTGTCTTATTAATCATCCCGGGTATAATTTTAGGGTTAATGTATTCTCAAGTTTTTTATATCCTCGCTGAAAATCCTGAAGTTGGCTTAATAGAGGCTTTTAACAAAAGTGAGAGGATGATGAAAACGAACAAGGGACAATTATTCATGCTTAATCTAGAGTTTTTCTTTTATATTATTTTGGGTGTCTTTACATTCTTTATTTGGTGGATTTGGTTGCTGCCCAGGTATTCAGTTGCGATTGCAGGTTTTTATGAAGAGCTTAAAAAAGAATTTAAAGGTTAAAGGCTACCTTAATAATTTATTAATGATTTTATAAAATACAGTCAACATCAGTCGATTGTAAAAATCTCAAGTTTGTAATGCTTTAATTCCTATTAAAGCTTTTCATGCATTCGGTTTTTTATATGTGACCCCCTTTTAATAAAGGGGGGTTTTATACGGAGATTAAGTTTTTTTAACCTTAAACATGGTTCTGGCTCCCAAATGAACCCAATAATATTTTAAGTTTTAAATTGTTTTAAGATAATAACTCAAAAATTTAAAATACTGTTAATACTGAGTTAAAGTTTCTTGATAATACATTCAGTAAATTAAAATTAAAATGAACAATTCAAATTTAGATTCAAACGCTAACATATATGTAAATGTTGAATGTTCTTGCGGACAAACATCCAACCCTTATGGAATATGTGATGGCACTCACTGGAGTTGTAGGTAATTAATTATAATTACTTATCGTTGTGTTTGTGCACAAATTTACATTATGTTAGGACTAAAAAAACATATATACAATCCAATCAGAGACGTAATTAAAAAGTTAAAGGAGCATCTTTTTGGAATAGAAACTTTTATCAAATTAAAAGAGCATAAAAAGTCAAGAAATGAGATTTATAATGGAGAAAAGAACATCTTATTGGTTGGAAGCGGTAAGTCAGCTTTAGAGTACAAAAAACACAATCTTAAAAATGTTGATGTAATGGCTGTAAACAAGTCAATTAAAGCATTTGATAATTTAGTTGTAGACTATTATTTGTGTGCAACAGATTTTCCAAAAACTGAAGTACCAAAGAAAAGTTTTTACAAAGAAAAAATTTCTAAATATAACTATAGGTATCATACTCTCGCTTTTGCAAAATATTATAATTTACCATTTAGACCTTTAGTTGGAAAAACTATTTTTCTTGACAGTCTTAATTGGGCATTTACTAAAGGTTATAAAAAAATATATCTACTTGGTTTTGACCACGATTACAACCCTAACAGGGTAAAAAAATGGAACGGGAAATATGAAACGGATAACAAAAAATTAGAAAAAATTTTCAAAGGTAAAGGTTTTGAGCCTGATACATTTTATGGACAGGGTACGCCTGATCCTTTAAGATTTGGCAAAGAAAAGTTAAGCAATTTATTTAGTTTGGTTGAAGCACATGGCAAGTTTTATGGATGTGAGATATATAATCTTTCTTCTAATAAAAAAGGACTAACAAATTATAGAAGAGTAAAAAAAATTGATTAGTTATTAAATGATTTCTAAAACAGAAGACAGACGGGATTTTATACTCAAATCTGTATTGGGTTCGGGAGGAGTTCTTTTAAATACCCATTTACTCGCCTTAGGTGGTCTTAACTTGCCTAATCAATTGAATATAGATGGATCTTTCGGTTATTACTTTTTACATGGTGTTGCTAGTTTTGATCCAACCGCCTCAGCAGTAATTATTTGGACTAGATTTACACCAACTGAACAATTAATAGGTAATTCAATTCCTATTATTTATGAAATTTCGACCGATAAAAATTTTGATGTAATCATTAAAAAAGGAACTGAAAAAGCAAGACCAGAAAATGATTATACTGTAATAGTTGACGTTAAAGAATTAAAATCCAACTCTAAGTATTTCTATCGTTTTAGATATGAAGGGGCTCAATCCGTTATTGGAGAAACCATTACCATTCCAGGTCAAGGTGAAGATTTAAATGAGTTAAATATTGCAACCTGTTCTTGCAGTAATTATCCGGCAGGTTATTTTAATGTATATGATGCAATTGCAAAGAGCGAGGCAGATATCGTTCTTCACCTAGGAGATTATATTTACGAATATGGTGGGCCAGGTTCTTATGGGGAAAACAAAAGCATATATCGCCCTCATAAGCCATCAAGAGAAATATTAAGGCTTGAGGAATACAGAAAGCGTTATAGACAATATAGATTTGATAAATCGCTACAACTTGCTCATCAGAAAAAACCCTTTATTATTGTTTGGGATGATCATGAAATAGCAAATGATGTCTATAAGAATGGTGCTGAAAACCACCAGGAAACTGAAGGAAGCTTTGAAGAAAGGAAAGCAGTTGCAATAAAGGTACACAACGAGTACTTACCTGTAAGAAGTTCATCGCCGAATATAATTTATAGAAATTTTGAATTTGGTTCTCTAATAAATCTTGTAATGCTAGATACTAGGGTTGTCGGAAGAGATCGCCAAGTCTCTTTTGAATCTTTCTTTTATAAGAATGTCTTTGATAAATCAGGTTTTGAAAATTCAATATTTAATTCCAAGCGTCTCTTATTAGGTGATGCTCAATTTAAATGGATGACCAAAACCATAACAAACAATTATGCGACATGGCAGGTTCTCGGTCAACAGGTTTTAATGGGCAAGTTATTTTTACCCACTGAGCTTCTGATCGCATTCCGTAAGGTTGAAAAAGGTGAACTATCAACTAATGATTTATTCACAATGACAGCTCAATTAGTAAAAATTAAAATACGTCATTTACAAAATAAATCAACACTAACAAAAGACGATATTGAACGAATATCAATTATTGCTCCTTATAATTTAGACGCCTGGGACGGGTATTTTTCAGAACGAGAAAGGCTATTTAGCGTACTCAGAGGTAAAAAAGTTGTTGTTTTTGCAGGAGACACCCATAACGCATGGCACAACAAGCTTTATAACCTTGAAGGTGAAAAAATAGGAGAAGAATTTGGTACTCCTTCAGTTACTTCACCTGGCTTTAAATCTTATCTAAATTTAGATGAAAAATCCTTACCTGTTTTCGAGAAAGCTATGCAGATACTTATAGATGGTCTTGATTATCTAGAAGCTTCAAATCGTGGCTTCATCTTAACTAAATTTACTCCCACATCAGCAACTACCTCTTACAGGTTTGTAGACACAATTTCGCGTAAAAATTACAATATTAATATAGGAAAATCAATTGCTTTTGGTGAATAAGTAAAATCACTTAAAGTGGGGATTTATTGATGTTTTTTTAAAATATAGGCAACATCAATCTGCTATAAAAATCTGAAATTTGAAATACTTTAATTCATGTTAAAGCTTTTCATAAGTAAGGTTTTTTTATTAGACCTCCTTTTATTGAGGGGGTTTTTTATTGAACGTATAAGTTAAACACTTTAATAAGCAATGACTTAATTTTTTGTATCTAAATTATTTAAAATAGATAAAAGATTTACAAATTTAAAATTTTGATTTTGATTCTCATTGTATCCATCCTGAGCAACAAATAAACCTTTAGGGAATTTATTTGAAGATAATTTAGCTAAATCAATACCATCAGTGTCTGAAACTTCGTCAATATTTTTATTTGATATTATTCTGAATACTGAAAGCATTTTTTTTGTTTTTCTGTCAATAATTCCAAAGCTATTACTGCCTTGAATTGAAACTATTATGTACCCTTCTCCATCATCTTTTTCATATAAAGTAACACCTTCAAAATCTGATTTGAAATATTTTTCATCAACACTTAAAATTAATTTTTTATCTAAATCAGCTTCTGGGTCAACATTAATTTCCCATAGTCCAACATTTTCCTCTGCAATGTAGATTTTTCTATATATTAAATCTGTGACCAACCCCTCAACAATTGAATTAAACTTAATAGTTCTTATAAGATTTACATTAATATCATCCATGTCAACATTAATTTCCCACTGTTCAACTGTCCCATCCTTTCCACTTAATATTATATATTTTTCTTTTTCACTATCAAATGTAGTTATACCGTATACCTCTTTAATTCTTGATTTAACATCATTTTGAATAACTTCTTTAATTAAACCATTAGGAAATAATCTTCCTAAAAAGATTGTATTGTCTGATCTATTTGAGCCAACAACTAGTGGGAATATCTGTCCGTCAAAGTTGAATTTCTGAAAAATATCTACATTGTTGATTCTACCAAGCTTGTTAGAATAGATGAGATTTCCATTCAAATCATATGAATATATACCATACTGCTTATCAGTTCCAATTACTATTGAGTTTTCATTGTTCTGTTCATTGACCCATATAGCAATATCATCAGCTGCATCATTATTTGAGTTCACAGGTTCTGTTTCCTCAATTGGAGTAACTTCAAAAAACTCAATATTATCTGGATATTCAATATTTTTTTCTAATGAACAGCCTGACAAAATAATAAGACAAAATTTAATGTACTTCATAAAAAAAGCAGGAAAGTCTTCCTGCTTAAATTTATATAATTAATATTTACTACAAATCAATCTTTAATCCAACATTCCAATTAAAACTATAATATTCAAGCTGCATTGTTCTACTTTGGATCCCTTGATAGTATCTCAGGGGCTGATTAGTCAAGTTTTTGAACTCAGTAAATAATTTCACACTAGGAGATATGCTATATGAGGCATTTAAGTCAAGATAAACTTGCTCATCGTAATATCTATCTTCAAATGCTTCATCAGCTAATTCGTCAGCTGAAGCATCAGCAAAATTTAATGATGCTCTTAAAAAAAGCTTATCATTCTCAAAAGCTAATGATCCATTAAACATATTTTTAACTGCACCAACTAGTGGTACATCACTTCTGCCCTCAATTCCATCAGTCTCTGAATCTGTAAATGTATAATTAGTATAAAGGGTAAAATTGTCAAATAACGAAGTTTGAAACGCTACTTCGTATCCTAATACTTCAGCGTTACGACCATTTCTTACTTGTGAATAATCATAACCTGTTTCTCCATTAAACGTATAATTATTATCTGTATATTCATAAAGCCAGTTATCTATGTTCTTGTAGAAAAGTCCAGCTGAAAACAATCCAAGTGGGCCAAAATAGTATTCAGCCATAATATCTACATTATTGGACACAGTTGCTTCAAGATCTGGATTACCTACTGATATTTCCATATCATCTGAATTTATTTCTTCATATGGTGTTAATGCATAATAGCCAGGCCTTGCAAGAGACTGAGTATATGCTCCATTTAATATAAAATTGTCTGAAAGCTTTGTTTGAATTGTTAGATTAGGAAGTATATTGACATAATCGTTAGAACCTTCTCTTAGCTCAATATCATCATAAGATTCTCCAGTTTCTACATCAAATGATGCCCCAACATAGTTAATATCTGTTGCCTCGAGTCTAGCACCTAATATAATTGTTGTATTGTCTGATAGTTTATCAACTGCCATAACATATGCTGATGTAACCGTTTCTTCAGCCATATAATTTGCAGCTGCAAATTCTTCAAAAATTGGCTCAGAATTATCTTCAGTCATAGTTAGGCTTCCTAAATACTCAACAGTTGGAAATAA
>ERZ802830.1162-NODE-1162-length-25507-cov-8.30909_pt1 | contig 25507 bp, 30 predicted proteins | sample MGYA00345654_ERZ802830 | MGnify/ENA primary metagenome ERZ802830 (study PRJEB30503, sample SAMEA104212375) | marine metagenome | biome: Westerlies Biome; feature: [SRF] surface water layer (ENVO:00010504) within the epipelagic zone...; material: water...
GAGATTAATGAGCTAACAGCTGAAAACGATCAGTGGATCTAATGAGTGCTATTCTGGCAGAACAAATAAGTCTTCAACAGAGCATTTAAGCGTCTTGGCAATCTTTAATGCCAAAACCGTTGATGGCACATAAACACCATTTTCAATTGAGTTAATGCTTACCCTAGAAACCCCAGCTTTTTCGGAGAGTGCCTGCTGGGTTAAACCAGCAGACATACGGATAGTTTCTAAATTATTAAGCAGCTTCCTGTGATCTTTACCCAAAGAATACCTTCTTATCCTTTCTCAAAATCTTCGACTGCTTTATTAATCTCTTCACTTTCTCTTGGGTAAAGATAACCTGCAACAAGAAGTCCTACACCTATAGTGAAAACAAGGGCACCAACACCCATTAAGATATCACCAAGAAAAAATATTCCAAAGAGAAACAAGCCTATTCCTGTAAATGCTGTGGTCACACCATCTTTTCTATAATCACGAGGGCTCTTTTTACCCTCTTTAAAGCTAGCCAATAAATCTTCAACAGCAGCAGGGTCCTCAACATTCTTGCTAACTTCAATCATGGCATCGTATCTGTCTTTCTTTTCCTTTGCTGAGAAGTATAAAGCTATGAAAACAATAATTATTGGCAGAAGCATGCCCATATACGGAATACCAACTCCTAAAATGCTGATGAGCGAGTCACCTGCGTGTGCTTGATTTATGCTGCTTTCAATTTCAACAGCTAAACCATCATCGGTGTTGATGTCTATGCTGAAATTTACAATAAACTCTTTGATTTCTTCTATTTGTTTTTTTAGATTCATCTCAACTCCTTATAAGAATGTGTAAAGTATACCTTACATGTAATGAATGTAAAGCATACCTTACATTAATACATTGGCACGCAAGCTATTTCGCAATAAAATTAAACTATGGTACGTATAAAATCTTATTTGGGATATTATGATTGAACAGTTTTTTGATCAATCCAGTTCGTCGTTTACTTATTTGGTGTCTTCCAGCAAGCACAATGCTTGCATGATTGATCCTGTTAAAGAAAATAACGAGATCTACATTCAATATCTTGCCCAACACCAACTCAATCTCAACTTTATTCTAGAAACCCACACTCACGCTGATCATGTCACCGGCTCAGGTGCACTAATTGATATGTTTGGCTGCAAAACTTTTTGTGGCATGGTCTCTGATAACATCAATATTGAAACACTTCATGATGGCCAAGAAATATGGATAGATGATTTAAACATCCAGGCCATATACACACCTGGCCACACCGATGATTCTTATTCATACCTGCTCAAGTCTTCTGAAAGCACTTATTTGTTTTCTGGTGACACCCTGCTAATTAATGGCTGCGGGAGAACAGACTTTCAGAATGGAGACCCTGAACAGCTTTATGATTCAATTACGCAGAAACTATTTTCATTAGACCCTGATACCATTGTTTTCCCAGGCCATGACTACAACAATGCAACAAGCACGACAATTGCAGACCAAAAAAAGAACAACCCAAGATTGGCCAACAAATCCAAAGGTCAATTTATTGACATAATGAATAATCTGAATTTGCCAACACCTAAGCTCATGGATGTAGCCGTGCCTTTGAATTTAAAGTTGGGAAAAGAGTAGTGTCAAAATTTAATTTTTTCTTAGTTTGGGTCTTTGGTTTCTTCGCGCTATTATCATTTGATCTTTTTGTTGAGGCTTTTGTGTTTGAGTGGCTTGCATGGAATGGCACTGACAAAAATGATTGGTTCTTTGTTTTGTGGTGGGGTTGTGTTGTTGTTTGGTTCATTTATGGAATCAAACGGATTTTTTATAAAAATAGTTTATGATTTAACTATGAAAAAATTCATAGCTATAGCACTAAGTTTTTTAATTTCTTCCTGCGCAGTATCTCTTGGAAATACAGACAATATGCAAAGAACAGTTGTCTCAAACCTTACACCTGAATACGCATGCATCATTAACAATCACTATTCCCATCATGGGGAAGAAGTGCCAACAGACATTAGAGTGTATCTTGAAGTAACAGATACCAATTGCGAGACTATAGGCAAGCACTCAGAAAAAAAACCAAAGAAAGTTGACAAGCCAGAAGAGGAAGAAGAGTTAATTAAGAAAAAAAGATTCTACTAAAGCGCTCTTAGTGCTTAAGTCAGCTGTTTTGATGTGCTAAGAACTGCGCTATGTGATAAATTAGGCATGTGATGAGAATTGGGGTTCCTGCCGAAATAAAAAATAATGAACACAGAGTTGGGTTAACGCCTGAATCAGTTTATGAGCTTTGTTCTGCCGGTCTCGCAGTCAATATTCAGTCACAAGCTGGTAGCGCTATTGGTTTCACAGATCAAGATTATCAGAAGTCTGGAGCAACAATCTTATCTTCTATATCAGATGTTTATGAGTCATCAGAACTGATCGTCAAAGTAAAAGAACCTCTGCCAGAAGAATTTAAGTTTTTATCATCAGACAAAACACTTTTTACATACCTACATTTAGCTGGCAACAAATCACAAGCAGTGGAACTAATGAATACCGGAGTAACGGGCATCGCTTATGAAACGGTCACCTCTTCAGACGGATCATTGCCACTTTTAGCCCCAATGAGCAAGATAGCAGGCCAAATTAGTGTTGTGGTTGGACAATATTTCCTGCTCAAACCCAATGGAGGCATTGGAACTATTCTTGGTTCAGTTGAAAACATTGAGCGTCGAGTTGTTACTGTGATTGGAGCAGGTGTTGCTGGCACGGAAGCCATTAAAAAAGCAATTGCCAATGATGCGCACTTAAAAATATTAGATCTCTCACAAAAAAGATTGGACGAACTCAAAGAACAATTCGGCACCAACAACATTGAGTATATTTTATCGGATAGCAGCTCAATATCTTCTGCTTTGGAGGCATCAGATTTAGTGATTGGCTCTGTGTACGTTCTGGGTAAAGAAGCGCCAAAAGTTATTACCGAAGAAATGATTAAAAAAATGAAACCAGGCAGCGTGTTGGTTGATATTTCAATTGATCAAGGTGGGTGTATTGTTAGCAGCAAACCGACTACGCACGATGCTCCTGTTTTTAATAAACATGGTGTTGTGCACTATTGTGTAACCAATATGCCTGGCGCAGTACCGCTCACAGCAACCCTTGCCTTAAACAACGCAACACTACCTTACGTAAAAGCATTGGCCACTCAAGGAGTTGATGAGGCTCTTAAAAATGATACCCACCTATTTAATGGACTAAATATTAAAAATGGTGAAGCTATTAACCCTGCTGTAAAAGAAGCACTTGAATCATGAATAGACTTTTATTTTATGCGCCACTAGGCTTGTCATTTTTATTTTTCATTGTCTATATATTGCTAGCTGCGAATACTAACTTCATCTCTGTTGAGGCTGGATATGCAATTGGCGAGGTCTCTAGGTGGTGTGAAAGAATTAGTGATAGCTATTTTAGAGAACAGTCAAATGCATTAAGCAATATAGGCTTTATGACTACCGGATTAATCATGTTCTGGATACTAGCACGTGAAACAAGAATTAGTGGAAGTAGATTTCATGGTAGCGCCCCCACAGCCATTCTTTATGCGGCAACAGCATGGTTTTTAGGCCCCGGATCGCTTTTAATGCATGGGACACATACAACATGGGGCCAATGGGCAGATTGGTTAAGTATGATTATGTATATTTCTATTCCCTGGCTAGTAAATTTATTCACAACCAAAAACTGGAGAGAAAGTTTGTTCATTAAGACTTACTTGATCATAGTGGGGCTGTATGGTTTTCTTAGTTGGCACTTAGGAACAGATTTAGGAATAAATTTTAATTTTTGGTTTTTATCGATAGCTTTATGGATCATTACAGAAGTTTTGCAAAGCCTCTACACTCCGATATTAAGAGTATTATCAGGTTTTGTTGGCATGGGCGCTATGTCGGTATTTGGTATTTTTCCAAATGAAATCTTTACAAATCTTGATCAATATTGGTGGATTGCTCTTTTTTGGATGCCTGCAGTTTTCATCAATAGAAAAAGCGACTATTCAAAAAGATATACCCCTTGGTTTTGGCTGGGTGTTTTCTTTTATGTGTCTGCATTTATTGTTTGGTTGCAAGGTTATCCCGAGCAACCGCTTTGCAATCCTGATTCAATTTTCCAACCACATGCTATTTGGCATTTACTATCTGCGTGCGCTACATTCTCATTCTTCTTTTTCTTCAGAACAACAAAATTAAAGTAGTAGTATAAAGGGATGAGAATTCTAGGTTTTGGTTTAGCTTATTTGTGTATTTATACGACCCCAATACAGGTTGGTTTTATCGTTTGGCAACTATTTATTATCTTTACAACTGATTACACCTTTTTAAGCATGTCCACCAAAGAGTTTTTGGTTGATAACCTTAAATTTCTTCATGACTGGATTTATTCTTGGTTTTGGAATGATTTTCTTGATTTTTTTTACCAATTTCCAGCTGTTGTAATGAGCACCCTCAAAACAGTCATTAATTACTATTTGGGCTTTTGGTTATTAGGTAAATTTAAAATATAGTTATGATGAGAAGCACTACTTTTCTACTGTTTTTGATATGTTCCTTTGCTCGGAGTGAGCTGATGGATGAACTGACAACAGAAGAAGATGTATTTAAAGCAGGCCTTAAGCTAGTTGGTCTTAAGAAGGGCCTTCACTTGCTAGAAGACCACCCAGCACAGATGAGTGAAGTTGTTATAGCAATCCATGGTGTAGGAACACTTGGCTATGAATGGGTCTATCCACTTAGCAAGCTTGACACAAAAACAAATATAGTTGCTTTTTACCGGTGGGCTCCAGTGTCTACATCTTGCTCAACAGATGAAGCAGAAGAGTTAATCAAAGCTATTAACAATGATTTCAGTCAATACTCTAAAATTAAATTAATTGGTCATAGCGCAGGTGGTTTTCTTGTTTCAAAGATTCTTGATTTAATTGAAACGAATCAAAAGATAGAAGCGCATGTTATTGCTTCACCACTAAAAGGCACTAAGCCACTCAATGAGCTTTGTGGTTACTCGCCCTTAAAAAACTTAAAAGAGAATGTTGTCTTGTATGAGTGGAGAACGCAAAAAAAACTAGATGCGGTTTTTAGGTTGATGCCTTTCGACCCTCAGATAGTAGAAATTGAAGGAAGCATCGTCACCCGCTTGCCTGATAAATATAAAAACAATAGACTAGGTCATAATTGGTCGATTAGTTGGGTTGCTGACCAGATTTCAAAACAATAATTATGCTTCCAAAAATTTTAAAAAATAATCTCTCTGTTCCTGTTGTGGGCGCACCTTTATTTATCATTTCAAGACCAGGTCTTGTTATTGCACAGTGTAAAGCTGGGGTTGTTGGGTCTTTTCCAGCTTTGAATGCTAGGCCACAGGAGGTCCTTTCAGACTGGATAAAGGAAATCAAAGATGAATTGGGCCAATACAAAGAAGACAATCCTGGAAAACCCGTGGCACCGTTTGCAGTTAACCAAATATGTCACCTGAGCAATGATAGGTTGTTTCAGGATGTTGAAACTTGTGTAAAGCATGAAGCACCAATAATTATTACATCTCTTAGACCGCCTGAAGACCTGGTTAAAGCAATACATAGTTATGGAGGACTGGTCTTTCATGATGTCATTAGCACTCGCCATGCCCAAAAGGCAGTTGAGCAAGGCGTTGATGGATTAATTCTCGTTTGTGCGGGAGCCGGTGGACATGCTGGAGCTTTATCACCATTTGCGCTCTTAAGAGAAACACGAGAATGGTACGACGGAACAATACTTTTATCTGGAGCAATCTCAGATGGTTATTCTGTTGCTAGTGCATTGGCTATGGGAGCGGACCTTGCATACATGGGCACAAGGTTTATTGCAACCGAAGAATCAGAAGCAGATGATGAATACAAAAAAATGCTTATTGATTCAGCAGCAAAAGATGTTGTTTACACAAATTATTTTAGTGGCGTGCACGGTAATTACTTATCCCCATCTGTTGAAAAAGCAGGCATGGATCCACTAAATCTGCCAGATGCTGATAAATCAAAAATGAATTTTAACTCTGGTGGGAATGCAGAAAAGAAAGTTTGGAAAGATATCAAAGGTTCTGGTCAAGGCATCAATTCAATCAAAGATTCACCAAGTGTTGCGAGTTTGGTTGATCAAATTACCAAGGAATTCAAAAGCGCTTCTGCAGAGTTTTCAAGCAAAACAGACGTATATTAATATTGTAGACTAAGGCTTAAAGAAGCTTCTGATTCAAGATACTCAGATGTTCTAAACCCAAACACTACATTAAAGTTATTGGTGACATTGTATTGAAAATCCATTCCAATTTTAAGGTCTCTGTCATCTGAAAATTCAACTGAACCAACTGGTTCTCCTCCTTGGATACAAGCTAAGTCATCTTCTTCGCAATCCCCTGGAATGGTTACAGCATAATCTTCAACTTCTTTAGCCAAATCAATATAAAATTTTCCTTCCCATCCGTTTGAATCGCCAAACCTTACACCCAGTACAGCTCCAACAAACGATTCATCAAAATCAGATGAGGTTTCAAACGCATATTGTCTTATTCCTAGCTCTGCAAAAACATCCATAAAATTTTGGAGGTTTAAAGAAACTGAGCCTACAGATATAGAGTTTAACAAGTCACCAACACCCATATGGGCACCAATATTGAAACTTCTTACTTCTTGATCAAAACTTACCCCTTCGTACTCATTCTCATCTATACCAATTGCTGTTTGAGAAAATGTCGCATAAAGAGGCCCTGGCAAAGCTAAGCTTCCAATTATTCCAGCATTTAAATTTTCATTTTGTGATGTTAATTTGATGCCTAAACTGGTGTAGGAATAATCATTGGGGTCTCGATCCAATCTGTCTGCCTGAAGAGCAGAATTGAAAAGAAAAATTACCAAGACAAAAAGAATTTTCTTCATTCATAAAGTATAATCCCATTATGGATGTTGCTGCATTTATTATCTCAATATTTGCTTTAGTTTTTGCTTTAATTGGCATGGGTTTAGCTATGAGAGCCTTATATATCATAGGTGTTAATGCTGGCTTAGCTAAACAGTTTGAAGAAATGCCTAACCCAACACCAGCAGCTGTAAACATTAAAAAAGAATTTAAAAAACCGCTAAGAGTTGAAGGAAACAAGGTTATCTACAATGAAGATCCATTAATTTATGTCATTGAGGATTTCATATCTTCAGATGAATGCGATCATTTTGTTCATGCATCTGAATCTAAGTTAGAGCGAGCTAAAACAATTGGCGGGAAAGATGGCATTTATCATGAAAACAGAACAGGCAGCAATTGTTGGATCCCACACAGTCACTCCACTATTACAAGAGACGTGGGTCAGAGAATTGCTGATTTGATTGGCTTCCCTTTAAGAAATGCAGAATCATACCAAATTGTTTATTACACTGGCGGCACACAATACAACGATCACCACGATGCATTCAATGATGAAACTGAAGAAGGCAGAAAACATCTCAAAAGAGGTGGCCAAAGAATTTATACAGCAATTGCTTATCTAAATGATGTTGAAGAAGGCGGCGCCACAGAATTTAGAGATTTAAATATATCTGTCAAACCAAAGAAAGGATCAATATTGGTTTGGAAAAATGTCCTTCCTGGAACAACAAAAGTACACCCACTTTCACTGCATGCAGGCAGACCTGTTACAGGCGGTGAAAAGTATGCATTCAATCTTTGGTTCAGAGAGAATAAGTTCGTCTAGTCAATGGACGTATCCAATATCTTAAATGATCTTAATGACGCTCAGCGTCAAGCAGTTACATCTGAATCTCAAAAACTTCTTGTTCTGGCTGGAGCTGGCTCTGGTAAAACTAAAGTACTTGTTCACAGGATAGCATGGCTTATTGAGGCATTATCTAATTCAACACACAGCATTCTTGCAGTTACTTTTACTAATAAAGCAGCAAGTGAAATGACAGGCAGAATTGAATCTGTTCTCAATCAACCAATCCCTGAAATGTGGTGCGGCACCTTTCATTCAATCTCAAACAAGCTACTGAGACGTCACTATACTGAGGCTGGTCTTGAAAAAGATTTCAGCATTTTAGATAGCGATGACCAGTTAAGAGTGATTAAAAGAATTCTAAAAGAGCTAGAGTTAGATGATGACCAATGGCAGCCTGAGAAGGTTAGATGGCAAATTAATAACTGGAAAGATGATGCGCTTCGACCTAAAGATATTGATGACAAGGGTGATTTTAATCTTGAAATGTTAAAACGCATATATGCCCAATATGAAGCCTATATGAAGAGAGAAAACCTATTAGATTTTGCAGAACTTATCCTAAGGTCTTATGAGCTAATAAGGGACAATACTGACATTAGAAAGCTCTATCAAAATAAGTTTAGAAATGTGTTGATTGATGAGTTTCAAGACACAAATGCCATTCAATTTAAATGGATTAAAAATCTTGTAGGAGAAAAATCAACACTAACCGCTGTTGGAGATGATGATCAATCTATTTACGGGTGGCGGGGAGCAAAGATTGAAAATATTAATAAGTTTGCCAAGGAAAAAGAAACAGAAATTGTAAGACTAGAACAGAATTATCGATCAACTGGGAATATTCTTAATGCAGCCAATGCTGTTATTGGCAAAAACTCTAACCGATTAGGCAAAAAGCTTTGGACAGAGGGCAACGACGGCGACAAGATCGATATTTATGAGGCATATAATGAGCAAGAAGAAGCCAACTTTGTTGCTGAAAATATTCATAAAATATTTGACGGAGGCGATCAATACAAAGATGCAGCTGTTTTGTACAGATCTAATGCTCAGTCCAGAACCATAGAAGAATTTCTTCTAAGACAAGACATACCTTATGTCATATATGGCGGCGTAAGATTCTACGAAAGAATGGAGATCAAGAATGTCATAAGCTACTTGAGACTCATAGTAAACAGAAACGATAATACAGCTTTTGAAAGAGCCATCAGCGTTCCACCGCGCGGTATTGGTGAGAAGACTATTGCCAATATTAGAGCTAAATCTCAAGAACAAGAAATATCATTGTTCCAGGCATCCAAAAATATGCTAAAAGACGGGTCCTTGAAAGGAAAGGCGTCAGCTTCAATGGAGCAGTTTACTGATTTTATTGAAACATCTGCAGAACAAATTAATGATTTTAATTCTGAAGAATTTGTGGAGATGGTGATCTCAAAAAGTGGTCTAATTGACTATCACATGAAAGAAGCTGGAGAAAAGGGAAGAATCAGAGTTGAGAATATTAATGAATTAATATCAGCAGTTAAGTCCTTTGAGTCCGCTAATAAAGATGAAGATATGTCAGATTATGATAGCTTCATTGCCGCGTTTCTGAGTTCTGTTTCTTTGGATATGGGTGAAACACAAGCCTCAAAATCTGATGACGCTGTGCAGCTAATGACCATACACTCCTCTAAAGGACTGGAATTTAAATATGTATTTCTTGTTGGCATGGAGGAATCATTATTTCCTCATTCCAGATCAATGGATAATCTTAATGAACTCGAGGAAGAGAGACGATTGTGCTACGTTGGCATAACCCGTGCTCGTTTCAAGTTATTTTTAACTTACACTGAATTTAGGAGACTTTATGGTCATGAATCATACAACCCTCCCTCCCGTTTTATCAATGAGATTCCTAATGAACATATTGAGTTCCTAAGGCCAAAACAAACATACAAGAACAGCTACTTTGCAACAGCTTCATCTATTGTCTCAAATAATGAAAGTGCGCCTTACAATCTTGGTGAATCTGTGCATCACAAAGTTTTTGGCGACGGTGTTGTTTTGAGCGTTGAAGGCAATGGTGATGCAGCAAGGATACAGGTAAGCTTTTCTCAGGTTGGTACAAAATGGCTGGTTGCATCGTATGCTAACTTAGAAAAAATATGATCAAAGTAGAATTACGTGAGCTTGGAACTATTGAATATCAAGCTTGCTACAACCAGATGATTGAGCTTATTAACCAAAGTCCAAAATTTCATTCTATTTGGGTTCTCGAGCATGAAGCAGTCTTTACACTGGGTATCAGTGAAAAAGAAATTCAGGAAAATCTCGATCATAATCCTCCAATCGTCAAGACGGACAGAGGTGGAAAGATCACTTACCATGGTCCTGGCCAGCAAGTTTTTTACTTTATTTTTAATTTGAAACAATTGCCTTTTAAACCATCTGAGCTAACAAAAAAAATCTTAGAAACCACAAATCAGTGCTTTCATGATATTGGTTTGGGTTCAACCATTAATGAAAAAGACCCCGGAATTTACTTAAATGGTGAAAAGGCAGCATCTATTGGTATGAGAATTAAAAAAAACTATTCATACCATGGAATTAGCATTAACTTTGAAACAGATACAGCAACATTTAACACTTTCAACCCATGCGGCCTAGATGTTAAGGCTTGTAATTTGGTAGATTACATAAATATAGATAAAAAAGAGCTTATTAATAAATTAAAAACAAGATACATAGAGCTCGCACAAACATGAAAGATATTATTCCAACAGTAAAAATTATTAACCATGCTGGTATTCAGTCAGTTAAAGATGGCATGAAGGCCAATGCGTACTCACTAGTTGAGAGAGAGAAGAAACCAAGTTGGATAAGAATGACAGCAAACCAGGCAAATAAAAATTACACACTCATAAAAGACAAAGTGAAGGATTTGCAACTTAGCACAGTATGTGAGGAAGCAAAATGCCCTAACTTATCCGAGTGTTGGTCTAGGGGTACAGCCACTTTCATGTTGATGGGCGATACATGCACCAGAGCGTGCCAATTTTGCTCAGTGAATACTGGGAACCCGAAAGGTTGGTTAGACAAGGAAGAGCCTAGTAAGGTGGCGAATACAATAGCCCAGATGAGCCTGAAATATATTGTTCTTACTTGTGTGAACAGGGATGATATTGCGGATGGTGGCGCTCAACATTTTGCCGATACTGTTAATGCAATCAAAAATAAAAGCCCTAAAACAGAAGTTGAAGTTTTAACTTCTGATTTTAATGGCTCACGAGATGCTATTCGCATAGTTGTTAGGTCGCCAATTAAAGTATTTGCACAAAATGTTGAAACAGTTGAGCGACTAACACATCCAATAAGGGACCCAAGAGCAGGCTACAAAAAAACACTAGAGGTTTTGAAAGCCGCAAAAGAAATAAACCCAAACATAATAACTAAAACAAGCATTATTCTTGGTTTGGGTGAAACAGATGCAGAAATATATCAGACATATGAAGATCTTAGAGCACATGATGTTGATATTGTTACCCTTGGACAATACCTAAGGCCAACACTAAATCATCACCCAATTGATCGATGGGTAACGCCTGAAGAATTTGAGCAGTATCGTCTCGAAGGCTTAAAGCATAACTTTCTTGAAGTTATCTCAGGACCTATGGTAAGGTCTAGCTATAGGGCAGAGAGGGCACTTGATTTTAATAATGCAGGATTATAAAAATGATTGTTATTTCACCAGCAAAAAGACTAGATAATAAAAAAGCAGATTCTAGCTTGTCAGTAACAGAACCAATTTTTAAAAATGAGGCTAGGGAACTTGCTTCTGAATTATCCAAACTAAATTCAAACCAGTTGGGAGAGCTCATGGGGGTGAGCGAGGCTATTGCAGAGCTTAATGTGGAGAGATATAAAAACTGGGGCAAAGCACAAAGCCCTGAGACAAGAGCAATATTTCAATTTGAAGGGGATGTTTTTAAAAATTTAAATGCCAGAGAGTTAACTGCTGATGACGAAAACTATATGAATGATAATTTAAGAATTTTATCAGGCATATATGGCCTTCTTAAACCATCGGATGCAATGTACCCCTACAGATTAGAAATGGGAACAAGACATCAGTTTGGAAATGATCATAGCTTATACGAGTTTTGGGGAGCAAAAATTGCTGATGCGCTAAATGCAGACATTGGTGATGGATTGTTATTTAATTTGGCTTCTGAAGAGTACTTCTCCTCAGTTAAAAAATATATAGATAGCGATAAAGTAATAAACTTTAAGTTTTTATCAAATGTAGCTGGTAAAGAAAGAGTTGTTGGTGTTGTTGCAAAACGTGCACGTGGAGCAATGGCAAGATTTTTGATTACAAACCGCGTCAAAGACACAAAATCAATAAGCAATTTCTCTGAATTAGGTTTTAAGTTCAAAGACCTTGAAAAGAACTGCTTTACCTTTATTGGCTCTTAGCTTCTTTTTCAATTAAATCGTCAACAATTTCCATAAGCTCATCAACTAACTGAAATGTTTCATGAAAAGAGAACACTACTTCTCTATCTCTGCTCAATAAATGTAGACCGTCTTTAAGTTTTTTAAGTTGTTCTTGGTTGGACATATTGCTGATATTCTAATGAACTTTCAAGGCAAAGCAATGTCAAAATTTGTTGAAAAAGGTAAAAAAATAGTGGTAATATACTCTTCCACTGATTTGATAATAAACAATATTTATATTATATTATAAAAATCTATTATGAGTTATGCTTTAGCGCTAGCAAATCCTGGGTCAGATCTTGATAGATATTTGTCTCAGGTATATTCAATACCTGTTCTCACTAGAGAAGAGGAGCTTGACCTCACCCAAGAATTCTTTAAAACTGAAGATGTTCAGATCGCCCACAAACTTGTAATCTCCCATTTACGCTTTGTTGTACACATTGCCAAGTCATATGCAGGTTATGGTTTGCCATTGGCAGATATTATTCAGGAAGGAAACTTAGGGCTCTTAAAAGCAGTTAAAAAATTTGATCCTGAAAAGGGCGTAAGGCTTGTATCTTTCGCAGTGCATTGGATCAAAGCTGAAATTCATGAATTTATTCTTAAGAATTGGAGAATAGTTAAGATTGCTACAACAAAAGCACAACGAAAACTGTTTTTTAATTTGAGAAGTAAGAAAAAAAGTACAGGCTGGCTCACTGACAAAGAAGCAAGAAAAATAGCTGAAGATCTTGATGTCTCTTACAAAGAAGTGATGCATATGGAGAACAGACTTAATTCTAATGATACACCTTTTGATTTACCATCAGATGAGGAGGATGATGAAAAAGCATTCTCCCCAAGCCAATACTTGGAAGACCATTCATTCAACCCAGAACATATTGCTGAAAAAGATAACTGGGAAGAAGTTAATCATGGTGCATTACTAAAAAACATCGCGTCCTTAGACAAAAGATCACAAGACATTATCAGAGCAAGATGGCTAGATGACGCTAAGATTACACTCAATGAGTTAGCTGAAAAGTATTCTGTCTCTGCAGAAAGAATCAGGCAAATTGAAGCTACTGCATTCAAAAAGCTTAAATCTTCATTAGTGAATATTTAAATAAATATTCTCTCAACTTCTAATACCATATAATCACTTCAATGATTAAGACTTTTAGTTCACGGGCTGGCCGACTGTCTGCAAAAAACAAGAAATTTCTTTCAACAGAATCGGAGTGCTTATTAAATGCTGGAGAAAAACCAATCACTCAAAACCCAATTGCATTAGACATTGGATTCGGTGATGCTAAATCGTTTTCAGAAGATGTTACTGCAAACCAAACTGTGACATTTATTGGAATTGAACCGTATAAAAAAGGTTTTGCTCGTGCAGTAGAATTCTTTGAAGAAACAAAGCCTACAAACTTATATCTGTTTAATGGTGATGCTCGTGAGTTCATAGAGCTTATGAATTTTTCAGTAAATTTTGTTCGGATTCACTTTCCTGATCCTTGGCCAAAAAAAAAACACACGAAAAGAAGGCTTATTTCCAAGCAATTTTTAAAAACACTTAGCAGAATACTTTGCTCAGATGGTTTGGTGCAAATAGTGACAGATTCAAAGATTTATCAGATACATATCGATGAAGTGCTTGAGCATCAACAATTATTTGAAGCCACAAACTCTTTCCCAGTTTCATACCAAGTCTCTACCTTTCACAAAAAAGGCCTAAACCAAGGTCACACAATAAAAGAATATAATTTGAAACTCATTACCCCATGTAATCAAACATCAGAATAGTTAAAACCCTCTCTGTTAATTGCAAAACAAAAAAGGCAACAAGAGGGCTCAAATCAAAACCTCCAGTTGGCGGAATAACATTCCTAAAAATAGAAACAGTTGACTCATAAAGTTCTTGCAATAGTGTGGTAAAAGAGTTGTAGAATCTTGCCCCAAAGCTATATAGCCAACTTAAAATCACGCCAGCTATAATTACAAACTTCAACACCCCAATAAGTGCTCGAGCAGTTTCAAAAAAAGTGAAATTAATTATGGTGCCAAGACTCAGACCCGGCAATATAAAATAAAAAGTCACACCATTGATAAGCAGAGCGGCAAAAAGCAGGCCAATATTAAATTTTTTGTAATAAATATTCATTATTAGCAAAATGGGATACAGAATTATCTTTAATATGCGAGCTATTTTGTTGTAAGAATCAGCTTTTGCCAGGTCTATCAAAAATAACAGTAATATTAGGTAGACCACAATAGTTTTTATATTCAATAGAAGAGCTAAAAAAGTGGTTACCTCTAAAAAATTCATTATTTTCTTTCTCCAAAAATTTTTGTGCCAATTCTAATCATTGTTGACCCATGCTTAATCGCACCTTCCCAATCATTAGACATGCCCAAAGACAAAATTTTAACATTTTTAGTCATCGTACAAATTCGGCTATAGAGATTATTGCATTGGTCAAACTGTTCTGCTCGTTCTGTTTCAGAGATATTGTTTTCAGTGATCCCCATTAAACCGCATACTTTTACATTTGAATCTTCAGGATGATGTTCAATGATCCTAATTATTTCTTTTTCAGTGAGACCACTTTTTGTGTCCTCCTGCCCTAATTTTAATTGCAGCAGGATTTTAATTTCTTTTTCTAATCCTGTTTTAAGCAAATGGTTATAAACTTTTGTGCGCCCAACTGATTGAATTAATGATGAATGTTGGGCAATGAGTTTTATTTTGTTTGTTTGAATATTGCCTAAAAAATGCCAATTAATATCTTTGGGCAATTGTTCCTTCTTTTCAACTAGTTCCTGGATGAAGTTCTCGCCAAAGTCTCTGTGCCCCTCATTGTAAAGAGCCATAATTTTTTCAACATTATGTTTTTTTGAAACAGCAACCAAACAGGTCCCAATGAGATTGTTTCTTATGGATTTGTAAGTTTCAAGATTCATTATTTATCTTGATGCAAGACCTAATCTCAAGAGAGTCCATGTTAAAGCGACGCAATACTTCTCGTGCATTATTCGTTTGAGATCTATTTTCAAAAGGACCTACTATTACTTTGTAGTTGAAGCCGTTTGCACTAATAACATTTTCAACTTCGGCAGTGTAATCAATATTTTGTAGTTGCTTGACTTGGCTCATGGCAGCTTCATAGGACCGAAAACTTCCTGATTGAGCAAAATACCTGCACTCTTCTTCTAACACAACTTCAACGATATCTAAATTATTGAAAGAGTCCTCTTCAAGAATCGTTTGAAACTCGTATTCAATTTCTTGCACCTCGAATTCATTTAAATCTAAAAAACTCTCATCGTCGTCAAGAAAATACATCACTGAAATGGAAGAAATTGCTGCGACTATGAAAGCTAGTGATATTGTTGGGACAGCTTTAAGAGGAAATTTTTTGTTCTTGTAGGAAATATCAGCCATATTACATCTTTTCCAGCGGCTTAACATTAAGCAGCCTAAAGCTTTTCTCAATTACTAGTTTAGTAGTTTCTGTAATCAATAATCTTGCATTGGACACAGCTTCATCGTCACAAATAACTGGGCTTGTTTCGTAAAATGAATGAAAAGAAGCAGCAAGCTCTTTAACAAAATGCACTAATGAGTGAGGTGATCTTTCCTCAGTGTACTCTTTAATGTGTTTTGGAAAATTTAGCACCTTAACCAGCAAGTCAAAGTTTGCATTAATTTCTTGATCAGATATTTTTTCTTGTAGATTAAATCTTTTTTTACGAAGAATGGAATTGCAGCGAACATAAGCATACTGGCTGTAAAAGTATGGGTTATTTTTGCTTTCCTCCTTTGCCAGGTTGATATCAAAATCCATTGTGTGGTCTGATTTTTTTTCTAGGAAAAAGAATTTTATTACATCAGGCCCCAATTCTTTTCTTAGGTCTTCTAATGAATAGAATTCCCCTCGTCGAGTCGACATGCTTCGCTTATTGCCATCCTCAAATAAATTAACAAGCTGATAAAGCATAAACTCGATATCTTGGCTTTTATTTTTCATGACATCAAAAGCAGCTGTAAGTCTTGGTATATAACCATGATGATCGGCACCAAAGACATTGATGCATAAATCATACTCACGATCAATTTTATTTTTATGGTAGCCAACATCTGTCATGTAGTAAGTCGGCTCACCATTCTCCCTGATTAGGACCCTGTCTTTATCGTCTGCAAAATCTGTTGATTTGAACCAACTAGCACCCTCTCTTTTATATGTATGTCTCTTGTTTTCAATGTCGATGAAAGATTTAGCTAAATCAGATTCGCTTTCACTGATTGAACCCAATGAGCTCTCATGAAACCATGTGTCGTGGTTAATGCCAAACTCCTCAAGCTCCCCTTTTATGATCTGTAGAATATTGGTCACTGCAAACTCTCTTGCTGCATTCCATAATTCTAGTGAAGTATTTTTTAAATGGGCTGAGATTTGATCAAGCCTTTCATCTTTATCATCAGAAAGACTGTTAAAGCTCACGGTTAAATCGTTATCGCTTTGTGTTTTTTTAAATTGCTGTGCTAATGCATGTATATATTCACCCTCGTAGGTTCCATCGGCATTAAAATCATCGCAATAAGCATTTAGAAGCAGGCTGCTTGTCAGGATAGCTATTTGTCTGCCAGCATCATTAACATAATATTCTTTAGTTACTTGGTAGCCAGAATTTTCCAGCAAGTTGGAGAGCACCATACCCAAAATAGCACCTCTACCATGCCCAACATGAAGTGGGCCAGTAGGGTTTGAAGAAACAAATTCAACAAGAACACTGCCTTCGTATGTATCAAGCTTGCCCCAATCTAGTCCTTGGGTAAGAATATTTTGCAAAGCATTTACCTTGTCCTCAGTCTTTATAAACACATTAATGAACCCTGGTCCTTCAATACTTATTTTCTCAATTAAGGCATTGTTGAGCTGTTGAACTATTTGATCTGCTAATTCCCGAGGGGATAATTTAAATTGTTTTGATAGTTTTAATGCGCAACTTGTCGCATAGTCCCCATGATCTTTCTCAGTACTAATATCAAAAAAAACCAATCCATCTATTTCTTTGCTAAGTGATAGGCTTGCTTTTTTTGCAAGTCCAGCAACTATATTTTTTAGATCAGCATCAAGACTATCTAGTATCATTCCTTCACTCTGCCTACATATGAACCATCTCGGGTATCTATTTTGACGGTATCATTCTCATTAACAAATAATGGGACCTGAACCTCGATTCCAGATGAAAGCTTTGCTGGTTTGAGTGTATTAGAAACAGTATCACCCTTAAGGCCAGGTTCAGTACTCACAACTTTTTTTTCAACAAAAGTCGGAGGCTCAATATTTAAGACAGCACCATCCCAAAAAAGAATTTTGCACTCTTCCTCTCCATCTAACCAATGCTTTATCTGACCTAGTTGCTCACTGTTAACCTCAACTTGTTCATAGGTTGATTGATCCATGAACACGTAATTTTCGCCTTCGCTGTAAAGAAATTGAAAATCTTTTTCACTAATATCAGCGCTTTCTACGCTCTCCCCAGACTTGAAAGTTCTCTCCCAAACTTTTTGGGTGCGCAGGTTATAGAGCTTAGTTCTCATAACTGCTTGCCCTTTTCCTGGCTTATGAAATTCATAAGAAAGAACAGAACATGGCTCCCCTTCAATAAGCAATTTCATGCCTTGTTTAAACTGGTTGGTTGAATACTTCATTTTTGCAAATTATTGTCTCATAATTTCTTTAGGAAAAATTATGGCAAAATCTATTTTACAACCTTTAACGTTTCTTTCTATTGCGGTTTTTACATTTTTGATCTGTTGGTTGCTTGGAGTAACTGTCAGCGAAAATACATTATCGGTAAATGGCACCTCTTTAATTATGAAAGCCATGTGTATCTCTTTCTTAATTCATGGGGTTCTTTTTATACCCTCATACCTTTTTCAAACAGAAAAATTTTATGACCTCACAGGTTCTGTGACTTACGTTACTACGATTGGATATGTAGTCTATGAGGCTTATCAACAAACAGGAGGCCTAGACATAAGAACCCTAGTTATCGCTGCCTGCATAATGATTTGGACATTAAGGTTAGGAAGTTTTCTTTTTTGGCGAGTTTTAAAAGATGGAGAAGACAAAAGATTTAGATCCATTTTGCCAAGTTTTACGCAGCTCTTAATGACTTGGGCGCTTTCAGCTGCTTGGGTGTTCATACAATCGCTTTCTGCGTTAGTTGCAATTACAGCATTGGCCCGTGTTGAGTTTGGTGTTGTAGGTTATATTGGGCTAGCTTTATGGGTCTTTGGATTTCTATTTGAAGTGTTGGCAGACCATCAAAAAACACAATTTAAAGCCAACCCTGCAAACGATGGCAAATTTATAAACGAGGGCTTATGGACCAAATCAAGGCATCCAAATTATTTTGGAGAAATGGTTCTTTGGTTTGGCGTATCAATAATGTCTGTTTCAGTTATGTCTGGAATGCAATACGTTTCATTAATATCGCCGGTGTTTAGCTTTGTGCTTATCTACTATGTAAGTGGTGTAAGGATGCTTGAAGCAAGGTCTGATAAAAAGTGGGGAAATTCTGCCAAATATCAAAACTATAAAAAGAACGTACCTATCTTGGTGCCAAAACTCTAAAATGAATTTTTTAAACATTCAAAAAATGGCTCAAAAAAGGTGTAAAATTAAATGAATTTGGTATATTTAACCACCAAGTTTAAATTTAAAGGGTAAAAAAAACATGAAATCGTACGTATATTTATTATCCCTATTGGCGTTCTTCGCGTTAAGCGATACCGCTGATATTGACCAAATTCTGGAAGTGAATGATAACAATATTATCCTGTCAGAATCATCTCAAGAAAATGTTGATAATCTTTCCGACGAAAAAGACTCGCTCCTTGCTGAATGGAAAGTTGTGGTGAAACAAGTCGAAGGTTTGAAAATCTATAATGCTCAAAAGAGACAACAGATCAAAGCCCAGGAAGAGAGGCTTGTAACATTAGCTGAACAAACAAGACAAGTTGTTGTTATTCAAAGACAGATACCGCCACTCATGGAAAGAATGGCAGATAGTCTTGAACAGTTTGTTAGTTTAGATGCACCGTTCTCACTAAACGAGAGAGTTAACAGAGTTAACCAAGTTAGAAACACATTATCCGATCCAAAGGTGACAGCGTCTGAGCAGGTTAGACAAGTTCTTGAAGCTTATAATATTGAAAGAGAATATGGTAGAACAATTGAAACATATGAGGATGCTATTGTTCTTGATGGCGAAGAAAAAGTTGTAAATATTTTAAGAATTGGAAGGCTTGCGCTTATGTATCAATTAAAAGATCAAAGTGAAGCTGGTATCTGGAATACAGAAACAAATCAATGGGTTAAGGTTGATGGATACAGAATACCTGTCAGAGATGGTATTAGAATGGCAAGTAAAACTGCCCCTCTAGATTTGCTTTCTGTGCCTGTTAAATTCGAAGGAGGTAAATAATGAGAGCTATTAAGATCCTATTAATCTCCTCACTATTATTCTCTGCAAATCTTTTTGCACAAGAAGCTGAAACAGCACCTGCACCAACCAACCTAGATAAGTTGCTTGAGCTTGTAAAAGAAGGCAGATCAGAAGAACAATCTGAGAATGATAAAAGAGAAGCTGACTTTAAAGCTTCAAGAGATAAGCAAAACGAAATTCTTAAAGCTGAGCAAAGAGAGCTTGCAAGACAAGAGAGAATTGCTGATCAATTAGAAGAAGAATTTAGAAAGAATCAAGAAAAATTAAGAGTTGCTGAAGAAGCATACTTGAAACAACTAGGTTCTTTAAATGAGCTTTTTGGACACATGCAAAGTATTAGTACCGATTCAAGAGTTACTTTTGAGTCATCTCTTACTGCTGCTGAGTTCGGCAAAGATAGGGAAGACTTTCTTAAAAACTTAACTAAAAAAATGGGTGAATCTACAGAGCTTCCAACTATAGAAGAAATTGAGCGTGTTTGGTACGAGATTATGCGTGAAATGAAAGCTACAGGTGAAGTTAGTAGATTCAATGCTCAAGTCATAAATGTTGATGGTACACAAACCAATTGTGACGTTGTAAGAATAGGTGTATATAACGCAGTTTGTGGTAACAAATACTTAGAGTATGTCCCATCAAAAGGTCAATATCAGTTCTTAGCAAGACAGCCTGCAGGAAGATACACAAGCTCGGCAGGAAGAGTTTCTGATGCTGATGCGTCAAGCGGTTACGTAGGTTTCTCAGTGGATCCAAGTGGACCATCAGGTGGAGCATTGCTCGCTAACTTAGTTCAAAACCCATCTTTGATTGAGAGAATTAACCAAGGTGGATTGATTGGTTACATCATTCTAGCTATAGGTGCGATAACTATGCTTTATGCAATTTATAAATACACATTGCTATGGATGACAAGTAGAGCTGTTCAAGAACAACTGGCTAACGACAAACCAGATGAGTCAAATCCTCTTGGAAGAGTCCTTAATGTTGGTAAAACACATATGAAAGATGAGATAGACAGGCTTGAGTTGAAGCTTGCTGAAGCAATTATGGGTGAAAGGCCTGCAATTGAAAGAGGTATTAGTTTTGTGAAGATTGTCTCAGTTGTTGCACCATTGGCAGGTCTATTGGGAACAGTTACCGGTATGATTATCACATTCCAACAAATTACATTGTTTGGTACAGGTGATCCAAAAATTATGGCTGGCGGTATATCACAAGCACTTGTTACAACAGTACTTGGTCTTGTGGTTGCTATTCCAACAACACTTGCACACTCATTCTTGCAGTCTTCTGCAAGGTCTGTTGTGGATGTTTTAGAAGAACAAGCAACTGGTATTGTTGCTGAAAAAGCTAAATAACAATGTACTGGCTTACTGAGCTTTATATTTCTCTTAGAGACTTTATGGAACAGGGTGGGCCAGTATTATGGTATATAGCTTTTCTAGTTACATTCATGTGGGCTTTAATTTTTGAAAGAGTTTACTACTTCCTTTTCGTTCATGTCGATTTTGCCCAAAACATAAGAAGCAAATATCTTTCAATGCAATTTAAATCCCCATGGCACAAAAACCAAACGAAAACCAGATTCATTTCTGAAGGAAAAATATCAATTAACAGAAATGTTCAACTCATACAGGTATGTATTGCATTATGTCCACTTTTTGGATTGATGGGTACAGTTACTGGTATGATCGAAGTTTTTCAAGTTATGGCTTTTACTGGTGGTGGTGACGCAAGGTCTATGGCTGGAGGTGTGTCAAAAGCAACTCTTCCAACAATGGCTGGTATGGTATCATCATTGTCAGGAGTGTTAGCTATGATTTGGGTCAAAAACCAAGTTGAGTCAAATGAATTAATGATGGTTGATTATGTGACTGGATCAAGTAAACAAGGAGCAAAATAATGAGAAGAAACGCAATTAGTGCAGCTGCTCGTGAAGAAGAAAGTGAAATTAATTTAACACCCATGCTTGATGTAGTTTTCATCATGCTTATTTTCTTTATCGTTACAGCGAACTTTATTAAAGAACCAGGACTGGAAGTAAATAGACCAGATTCTGATACATCAGAAATACAAGAAAATGCAGCAATTCTTATTGCTATCGGTGGCAATGATGAAATTTACATGGATGGTAGAAGAATTGATGTAAGACAGGTAAAAGCTAATGTATTGAAGCTTCTTGCTGACAACCCACAAGGCACTGTGGTAATTCAAGCTGATGAGACTGCAAGCGCTGACGCCATTATTCAGGTGATGGATGGTGCTCGAGATGCAGGGGTTTTTGATATTTCGTTAGCTGCTGAACCAAATTAATTTATGACTACTGACACAAAACGTTATACATTTGTAGCGCTGGCGCCTCTGGTGGCCTTTCTGCTGTTTGTATTTATGGTTTTGTTGGTCAGTACTGGAGATCAGGGTGATGTCGTTAAAGGCCGAAAGATTGGTGATGTCATCATGCCTGATAGAGAAATTGAAACTATTATGAATGAGGAAGTCGAGCCGCCTGAAGAGCCTGAAGTAGCTCCGCCAGACATTGCTCCTCCTCAGCTAGACGTTACTCCAATTGCTGTTTCTGCCTCTAAAGCAGCACCTGAAATCAATTTTAATCAAGGCTCTGGAGCATTATTTAGAGATGGAGACTATATCCCTTTGTTTAAGGTTCAGCCAATTTATCCTAGAAGAGCACAAGAAAGAGGTATTGAAGGTTATGTAATTGTGGCCTTCACAATTACAGAATCAGGTACTATCGAAGATCCATATATTATCGAAGGTAAATGCAGATCATCAAACAATAGAGATGGTGCTTATAATAATTGTACAATGTTCAATTCTTCTACTTTGAGAGCAGCATTAAAGTTAAAATATAAACCAACTGTCAGAGATGGCAAAACAGTAGCTGTGGAAGATGTGCCACATAAATATACTTTTGAATTGGAGATATAATGAGATTTTTAATTGTATTTTTTGCTTTAATTCTTTCTTTTGATAGTTATGCAGAAATGCCAAACCCAGAAATTGGCTTGCCAGAACTAGCATCCGAGGATGATTTAAGAGTTTCAGAAAGAAGAAGATCTAAGGTTCTCACTCAATCTGTTGCGAGAAAAGTTGCGACCATTGTTGAAGCTCTTGATGAGGCTGGATTGATAGAAGATGAAAAAACCTTGCTCGTTAAGGCCAAAAAGTTAAAGGAAGCTGAAGCGAAAGACATAGAAATTAAAAAAGTTATTGCAGGCGCACAAAAGGAACTATCAACGCTTAAGGACAGACTTCAAAGCTTACAGAGTTATGACAGATCAATGGTTTGGTATTATCAGGCTTACATTAACCTTGCGTACTCAGATAATATTAAAGGGGCAAGAGATAACTATATTAGTCTTGTTAGAGAGGAGGATGCGACACCTCAAATTAAACTTGCTGCCTACTACACGCTAGCTCAATTATATTTATCGGAAGAAGATTTTGATAATGGCATCAAATACCTCCTTACATGGTTTAGCAAAACACCTGATGTGACACCACAAGCATATGTATTGCTAGGCCAAGCTTATTATTTAAAAGATGAATATGTTAGGGCGTTTAATAATGTCAGAGAAGCAAAGAGATTAGCTGATGAAGGAGGTTTGTCATTTAGAGAGAACTGGTATTCAATAATGCTTGCCTCAATGGGAGAATTAAATTTAAGAGCAGAGCAAATTCCAATATATGAAGAAGTTCTTGAAAAATTCCCTAAGAAGAAATATTTCGTTAATTTAGCAGGACTTTACAGTGAGTTAGAAAGACCACGAGACTATACAGCATTACTTAAGACAGCATACAGCAAACAATTGCTTGATAAGCCAAGTGAATTTCAATCATTATCACAAATGTTGCTTGCAGCTGGAAATCCATACTGGGCAGCTGAAGTTATGTTGACAGGCATGTCTAAGGTTCCAGGCTTGGTTGTTGTTGATCAATTGTGTGAGATGAGTAAAGTATTAGATGAGGACGGCAGTCTCAAAACAGATCGTGATGGAGTTGTTGAAGAGCTTGTTTGTACAGATGTATATGGGCCTGCATTTGTCACACCAGGTTCCCCGCAAGCCTTAGAGGCAGACGCAGCACCAATACTTGAAGAAGATAAAAGAAATCTTACTATCCTTGCAGAATCATTGAGAGCAGCCAAGGAAAGAGAAGCTGCCATTGAAATATTTGAAAAATTAGCAAAAGTTACTGATGATGGAGAAGCCTTCATTGCTATCGGTAACTTATATTACCAGGAAGATGAGATTGATGAAGCAATGGCAGCCATAAACAAAGGGCTCAAGAAAGGTAATTTAAAAAACCCTGGTTTCGCTCAACTAACACTAGGTCAAGCCCTCTTTGAAAAAGAGAGATTTGATGAAGCTAGAGAAGTATTTAATGAGGCAACTCAAAGCAAGAGTGATGCTGTGAAGAAAACAGCAAGGTCTTGGTTGAAATATACAGACAGCGAACAAGAAAGAGTTAAAAATCTTAACCTAAGAAGAGAATCTATTTCTTAAGATACTCAACCACTTCAAAAGAAAATTCATTTACATCAGATTTTGCAAAATGCTCTGATTTGTCTTGATCCCATTCTGAAAGATTAAAGCTAGGAAAATAAACATCACCTTTAATGTTTGGAGCATCTACCCAAGAAATAACTAGTTTGTTGACGTACTTCATGCCTTCGTCAAAAATTCTAGCGCCACCTATGAGTACAAGCTCATCTTGGTCTGCTGAGATAGAGTAATTGGTTGCTAATTCTATGGCATCAGTGAGATTTCGAGCAATTGTTAAGCCTTCAGCTTCAGCCATTGTGCTTGAAACGACAATATTGAAACGATTAGGCAAAGGCCTGCCTATTGAGTCATAAGTATTTCTTCCCATTATGATGGCTTTATTCATTGAGTAGTTTTTGAAATGCTGGAGGTCGTCTTTCAACTTCCAAGGCAGGTCATTATTAACACCAATAAGATTATCGGCATTCATTGCGACTAAAGATGAGATGATCATACTGCCACTTTAGCAGGGATATGTGGATGGAACTGATAATTAACAAGCTCAAAGTCTTCAAATTCAAACTCATCAATTGATTTTTTAGGCTGTACGATTATTTGTGGTGGTTCAATTGGTTTTCTGCTTAGCTGTTCTTCCGCTTGCTCAAGATGGTTTAAATATAAATGGGCATCACCTAATGTATGAACAAAGTCTCCAACCTCTAAATCACACACTTTAGCTATCATGTGTGTTAGCAAAGCATACGAAGCAATATTAAAAGGCACACCTAAGAAGATGTCAGCACTTCTTTGATAAAGCTGGCATGAAAGTTTGCCATCCACAACATAAAATTGAAACAGGATATGACATGGAGCTAAGGCCATGCTTGGTATATCAGCAACATTCCAAGCGCTTACAATATGTCTTCTGCTATCAGGGTTATTTTTAATCTGATCTATGACACCTGTAACCTGATCATGGATGCCATTGGCCCCTTCCCATTTGCGCCACTGTTTACCATAAACTGGGCCAAGGTCACCGTTATTGTCCGCCCACTCATCCCAAATGGACACTCCATTCTCTTTCAAGTACTTAATATTGGTATCCCCTTTTAGAAACCATAAAAGTTCATACGCAACAGATTTAAAATGAATTTTTTTAGTTGTGACTAATGGAAAAGACTCTTCTAAATTGAAGCGCATTTGGTGGCCAAAAACAGATAAGGTTCCTGTTCCTGTTC
>ERZ802830.1163-NODE-1163-length-25484-cov-5.95002_pt1 | contig 25484 bp, 24 predicted proteins | sample MGYA00345654_ERZ802830 | MGnify/ENA primary metagenome ERZ802830 (study PRJEB30503, sample SAMEA104212375) | marine metagenome | biome: Westerlies Biome; feature: [SRF] surface water layer (ENVO:00010504) within the epipelagic zone...; material: water...
CTTCTATAGGCTATTGGGCATGGGGGCACGAGACCCTCAGCTACCCCTTTTCCTACGGAGTTTAATATCATGCTAAATCCAAAAATTTCTATTGAGAGCCTGCAAAACCCTCGCATTAAATCACTCGTTAAACTGCGTAAATCATCCGAACGAATGGCGCGAAAAGAAACGCTGATCGAAGGATGCAGAGAAGTTGAACGCGCTATAATGGGCGATTATCCAATCCATGAATTCTACATTTGTAGCAGCCAACTAAATCCAACGACTTCATCTCTTATTTCCATCTATGCCGATCAACACGAAATATCTATTTATGAATGCACGGAAGCCGTATTTAAAAAAATTACCTATCGCGAAACATCTGATGGAATTATTGCACGAGCCCCAATCCCTCAACGAACATTGGCTAAAATCAAGTTATCCAACCATCCATTGCTACTGATAGCCGAAGGCATTGAAAAACCAGGCAATATAGGAACTCTCTTGAGAACCGCTGATGCCGCCGGTGTAAATGCAGTAATCCTCATCAACTCCAAAACTGATCTATCAAATCCAAATGTTATCCGTGCAAGCATTGGCACCCTTTTTCTACTACCCGTAATCGAATGCACACCAGATGAATGCTTCTCTTGGTTAGAAAAAAATCATATTCGATCAGTCGGACTCACACCTGAGGCTAAGCACCTTTACACCGATATCGATTACACCCAGCCAACTGCTCTGATGGTGGGATCAGAAGATAAAGGCATTACAGCCATTTGTAAAAAACGGCTTATTAATGAAGTTTCTATACCAATGAAGGGTCATAACGATTCATTAAATGTTTCATCAGCAGCTGCAATCGCTCTCTTTGAATGTATCAGACAGCGTGCGAATATTTAATTTTTTCTTAAAAAGATATTGATAATTATATACCTGAAACATAAACTATACTTTGATGTGGTTTATGGAGAGCCTAATGACGACACATCCTACCGGTCGAAACACCAAAAACGTTGGTATCAATATGAAACTTGATATGGCCGAAGAATTAGAACGAAGAGCTAATTCCATGCAACTCTCTACGGGAGATTATTGTAAAATCATTCTCTGCGAATGGATACGTTCAGGAAAAAAGCTTCGTTTAGAAGAAAAATAAGTATAACTAATTGCACGAATGAATTGCATTTCAAAGAAATAGCTTTACACCATTCCAACCTATTTGGCATGGAGTATACATGAGCAACCTATTGCAACAAAAACATACGATTCGATCCGTCGATTTTCTAAACGATACTCTTTTTGAATTAACAGTCGATCGACTCGATATTCCATTCGAAGCAGGCGACTGCATGGCCATCTATTCGCCTGATGGAAAATCGCGCCCCTACAGCATTGCCTCTGGAACCACCGAAGATGAACTCCGATTCCTCATTCGAAAACTCCCCTACGGAGAAGTAACCACTCAACTCGCAAATACAAAACAAGGCGACGTTCTAAAAATTTCTCCGCCCTTCGGTTGGTTCCGGCCTGGACAAGAAAAACAACACGCACCCAGTGTATTTTTTGCAACAGGAACTGGCATTGCCCCCTTTATTTCCTATTTACTCAGCTCACCTAAACAACAACCTCTTGCAATCTATTACGGAATCGCGCAGCAAACAGACCTCAACCATCTCTCTCTTTTAAAAAATACTGATCAATTATATGTGGCGATCTCCCAAGAAGATTCGGCTTACCACCGCGGAAGAATCACAGACCTTCTAGAAAATGTTCCTCTCGACCCAATGATTCATTATTATTGTTGCGGTAGAGAAAAAATGATTAATGAAATCTCCGAGTGGCTAACAAACAAAAATATTCCGCTCAGCTCTATTCACCGCGAGGTATTTTTTCATGGCTAATTATACTGTATGTGCACTTTATAAATTCACATCCTTACCTGACTTCCAAAAATTACAATCACCAATCCGATCCTTTCTAGAACAACATGAAATCATGGGAACCATTCTACTCGCCCATGAAGGCATAAATGGCACCATCAGTGGGTCCAACGAATCCGTCCAAAAATTTATTTCTTATTTACAAGAAGATCCACGCTTTGAAGCCATCGATCACAAATTATCCTTTCACGATACAAATCCATTTTATCGAACTAAAGTACGTTTAAAAAAAGAGATCGTAACCATGGGTATAGAGAATATTGACCCACGCCACTCTACGGGTACCTATGTTGAACCGGATGAATGGAACGAGCTCATTGAAGATGAAGAAACTCTTCTTATAGATACTCGAAATGAATATGAAATTGGCATTGGTAGCTTTAAAAATGCCATTAATCCTCATACTGATACGTTTCGCGAATTCCCGAACTTTGCTGACGAACACCTTGATCCTAATAAACATAAAAAAATCGCCATGTTTTGCACCGGAGGAATTCGTTGCGAAAAATCAACCGCCTATCTAAAACAAAAAGGATTTGAAGAGGTCTATCACCTTAAAGGAGGCATTCTTAATTACCTTAAAACGGTACCTCAACCAAAATCGAGATGGGAAGGAGAATGCTTTGTCTTCGATAACCGAGTCTCGGTTAATCATGATCTAGAGAAAGGCGATTTTGACCAATGCCATGCATGTCGTATGCCAATTTCCGATAATGACAAGAAAAATGAACACTACCAAAAAGGAATCTCTTGCCCTCACTGCTATTCATTGACCGATGATCAACGTAAAAAAAGATTCGAAGAGCGCCAAAAACAAATTCAACTAGCTCAAGAACGAGGTGAAATTCACATTGGAGAAGCTGCCAGTCCCAAAAAAGACACGGATACAAATACAGCTTCAAAAAATAAATATTAGCGCACCTGCAGCCATCATTATACCAATGATCCAATCTGTTCTTCTGCGTGCCAGTAGCAAAAGATACGCACAAGATCCATACCAAGCAAATAGAGCCATAGCGGGCACCTCATCCGCTTGCCATACAGTCACGGGAAGTGCTGACAAACCTCTTAATCCAATCAAAATAATTTCAATCAATATATAAACCGACTGATTAAAAATTGAAGCAAGTGCCGGCAATAACAAACTCAACCAACTCGCTAGCACAATTAAGAAAAGCATCGGTATTACAAACAGATTTGACAACAGTCCAATCCATGTTCCAGATCCAAAAAAATATAACGTTAGAGGTATGGATGTGATTGTAGCAGCAAGCGTTGTTAAGATAAGACTGACAAAATATCGTTTTACCCCAGAAAACCGATGTATCTTTTCCTTAAATTTTGCATAAAAAAGTAGGATAAAAATAAAAAATGACTTATACTTTCCAGTACAGAGTCATGCTAAAGCAAGTAATAGGTAGCATAAAAAAAAGGAATCCAGCATCGCGCGGCTGCGAATATTTTCCCCACAATATTCCTGCAGAGACAACCAATGATACTCCAATCAAGGGCCTTCGAACTTCATACATGCTCAATATCCTATGAAACGGCTGAGCACTCCTTCATATCTACTGATTTTGATTCAAAATATTGAGTTGAGGATTCATTGTATCAATCGATTCGATATTTTCATCCATCAAGAAACCTGGCTCAACTTGATCCGAATCACGTCGAAGATCGGCTAAGGCTTGCAATTGATCCGCAACTTCTTGTCCACCTACTCGAACTGAAAAAGTCTCGAAATAGAGGTCATTTCGAATTTTGTCATAATCTTCTGATGCTATCCATGATAGCACCTGAGATCGTCCAAAAATATTAACTGCCTTGCCTAAAACCTCAACCGTATTTTTTATTTGACCCAATTGAGCAAAGCAAGCGGCATAATCTCGATAAAAAAGAGGATCGCGATATCGCTTCGCATGAAGAAGATCTAACTCAATAATGGCTTCATTAAATCTTTTAAGCTTTAATAATATCTCTATCTTATCATTCGCTATCTCTAGTAAATCAGGTGAAGATTTTAAAATACGATTTGAAATTTCTAAAGCTTCTTCAAGGCGGTCTAATTTTTTGTAAGAATGAAACAATAAGTAATGCACTTGCTCATTAAACACGGCTTTTTCATAATACCAGTCTACTAATTCAACCACCGCTTGATAATCTTCATGAAAATAGAGGGATTCGATCAACTTTTCTTGAACAGCCACTTGCATATAGTCCAAATTGAGCAACCGTACATATGCGTTGATGGCTTCAGTTCGTCTATTCAAACGATTATACAATCCTGCAACCATCTCCAATGCATCCCGATTCGAAGGGTTTGAAGATAGAACATAGTTACATCGCTCTAATGCCTTTTCAAAATAATTACGTTTTATCAACTCATGGGCAGCACGTAAATTTGCAGCCTCATCTTCCCATTGAGCGCACTGAATTTTGAAAAAATCTATACTTTCATCGGATTTAAAAACTGTCGACTCTATCAAAGTTACTTCACTCATAACCGCTGAAGGCAACGCTTGCTTCTGTTCAACCAGAAGGCGCTCTCGATAAAGATCAATTCCAACTTTCATTCCAAAAAAACCGCTTATCAGTAGCAACAATATAATCAAAAACCTCAAAATATAAACGAGGGCTGAGATATCTCGTCTCTTATTAGTCAAACTTCCATCATTCTTCTCAGGTCGATCGATGGAACTTATTTTTTTTCTATTTCTACCCGAGTCCACACTATCGGCATCTGGATTTTTAGGGCCTCCGTAAAAGCTCCCTATCCACTCTTGTTCTTCCACAGAATCAGATTTGTTTTTTTTATCGCTCATAAAAATTCTAGCTTGCTCAATATTCCAAAATTAAACATCATAGTATTAACAAAGTCAAAGATACTTAAAAACTGATACATTTAGATTATGAAAATTTTTACATTACTGCTACTAACAACGATCATATTATTTGCGATTCCAGTAGGTATTCTAGGTTTAATTAATAGAATTCGAGATCGTCAACCTGGATGTTCGGGTAGCCACGATTGTGTGATCTACAAAGGTGAAAAGGTGATGTGCCCATCTTGCGAAATTCGTGAGTTCAAAGCAGAAATGGATCTAAAAAAACAATCGGAAGCTCTTCGCTGAAAACTTTTTACATAGAACATACATGCATTAGCTGCGGAGCCTGCCTAGACCAATGCCCAGAACGTGCCATATTCATTGGCGATGATCAGTATGAAATAAAAAATGATTCTTGCACCAATTGTGGTCTATGTCTCGGTCATTGCCCAGTTCTTGCCATCAAGCAACCTGAGCATTAAATGAAAATACTGCAAATATGTGCCGCCGCAATTCCAGTTAAAAGGCCACCCAATACTTCTAAACGGGTATGCCCCAATAGTTCTTTGAGTTTTTTTTCTGACAAATGATGTTCATGCAACAACTCATCTAAAATTTGATTCAATATTTTAGCTTGTTCACCAGCTGCTTTTCTCACGCTTTGTGCATCAAACATAACAACCGATGCAAAAGCGGCAACAATCGTGAAAGACACACTTGAAAAACCTTCATGAATACCAATCGATGTCGCCAAGGAACACGCCATTGACGAGTGTGCACTCGGCATACCACCCGTGCTCACCAGATAACTAAAATCTAATTTTCCAGAACGAATAAAACAGCTAATCATTTTTATTGATTGAGCTAAGAACCATCCAACTAAGGTAGCCCAAAAACTAGGGTGTAAACCATTCATTCAACATCCTCCAAGAATCACAACATCTCATCTTTTAATATCTATTTCGAGTGAATATCACATGCAAACATTATCGAATAACTTGATCAATATTCCGTAAACTCCATGATGGATTCTCAACAGAACCCGATAGATTAAGATCCAACACGCGTAAAAATGGTTTTGTTAATATATGAAGCATACGCTTCCAGTTATTATCATGACTAAAGTGTAATTGCAGCATGGCATCATACCCATTCTCAAAATCATATAATCCATCGAATTCACCCGCAAATATAGGTCCTGACATTTCCAATCGACCCACTTCAACTTGGTTCTTATTCCACTTCAGATCTCCCTCAAGTTGATCAATCGCAAATAGATCTAATGGATTCCAAACTGTACTAACAAACTCAGATAACTCTTTTAATACCGGCAACCCTGCCAATCGATCACCCATAATTTCCAAATCTATCTCTGCGCGCATACTCGCGACTAAAGGTCGGCTTGTATTATAGCGGAATGTGCCATTTGCATTTAAAATAGCATCTACTTGATTTTTAGTTAGCTGCGCTAATGAAATGTCAGTCAATTTACACACACCCATTATCCACCCATGAACATGGCTATGATCATACGGAATAATCCCTTCCAATGCCACAGAGCCACCAGACCAATTTCCCAACAAATGCTCTACTATAATTTTTTGATTTATACCCGTTAATCTACAGTTAAAATTTTCAATTTCTTGAGCGTATAAGCGACAATTATCAGCTTTCATCTCTAATGTAAAATCAGCTTCATCAAAAGGCTCCCACCTTAATTTTCCCTGAAATAAAAGCTGTGAATTTCCAACTAAATCTAATGAATCATCTATGAACTTATTTTCCACATCTAAAATCTTTTTCATTTTATTTAATGAAAAATCACTTTCTAGATTTCCATCAAATAATGAATCAGAAAAATCTATCTTCACATCTCCCATTACATATTGATCTTCATGATTACCTCTAAAATTCGATAAAGTAAGTTGCCTATCTTGCCATACAAAATCCGAGTTTATTTGGTCAAAATAAACATCATTATAATGGAAATAATTTCCACATATAGAACCCTTCCATTGGCTTACCTGATGCTTTTCTTCATTTCGGACTAAATTAATCTTAAGAAGCCCCTCTGGGTCCTCACTTCTAAACCGTGTAAACAAAGGGCGCATAGATTCCTTTAAAAAGGAAAGCTCTTTCAATAATTCAGGATGTATCGAGAGCTGGAGGATTAACTGATTACTTAATGTTTCTAGATTATCATAAAATAGAAAATCTAGATGACCTAATTTAATCGAATCATTCTCATGAGAAGATAGCTTCACATTACGTATATGAGTTTTTGACAGACCGTTCTTTCGACTTCCTTCGATCTTAATTGGTTTTATCCGAAGATCAGAAACTCCCGTAATTTCCGCTTCCAAATCAAATACGATATTTTCCCCTATCTCATCTAATTGTGCTGGACCCATTTGAAAGGAATATGTAGGAATAGAATCGATTAAAAGTCCCCTACTTTCCCACAGTTCTATCTGTTTTAATGCAAAATCAAAATCGAAAGAACATAGATCAATATCACCGATACCTGATAACTCAACTAGTTGATCTTTAAATTGATATGAACCCGCTAAATGAATAGATTGATCTGAATGAATACACTCTAACTTCTCAACACGAATTTGTTGATCGGCAAGCTTCATCTGGAGTTCGACAGAATCAAAATCGGAACCAAATAACCTCAAAGAAGTTAAAAAAACAAAGCTATCAATATTCCAATTTTTCCAATCCGAATCGGTTATTGAAAATTGCACAACCGCATCAATCGATATAGGACTCGACTCCCACGCATCAACAACCTTACTAAAACTATCTGGCAACCTCGCCTCCGTTGAAGGAGTTTCTAAGACCGCGGGATCAATGCAACCAGAGAATAGAAGTGATGAATCTTTTGAAATTACTTCACCTGACTCAAAAGATAATTGATTGTTTTTAGCAACCAACTGAGTGCGTAATAATTCAATCTGTCGAGGGATCTCTTTCTCATTCCAAAAATTCATATCACAATCGGCAAACACAATTTCTCGACATTCTAAGAACAGTGGCTCTCTTCTTTGCCAAGCCCTAAAAGGGTTTAAAGAACCAATGTGAATACTATCGATAAAAAACAAAGGTACTAACTGATCTGAATTCGAACCATATAAATCAACGCTATGAATGACCCAACCATCAGGTCGGATTACCACATTCTCAATCTCAACCCTCATACCAAATTTAGATTGAAAAAAATCTAGTTTGGAATTAATCAATGACGACGGAAGACCAAAATAACCAAGGTATAACAGAAGAATTGATGATAAAATAATAATGCAAGAAACCACGCGTAACATGACAGAAACAGCTTTTCGAAGTAGTCTGGAATACATCAATTATTCTCCAACAGAAGTTGGTTCTACCGCTCGTAAGTTCTTCATGCACAATCGTGCCCAATCCGCTGAAAGTCGAAAAATAATATCACGCCCTTTAATCATGGCATAATATCCGCCTTCATCTAAACGATCTCCTATCATCATCTCACGCGAATACCACATCGAATCATGATCGTAAAAAATAAGACGGCAGATCGGATTTTCCAATCCAAATGGTGCCAGCGATGATGGATAACTCGCAACAAAACTTTCCACCTCTATTTCCTGCAATCGATCCACCCACTCTTTTAGTTCATCAGTCGTTATATTTGATTTTTCTAACTTCCAAACAGCTACTTCAGGATCCCAAAAAACAGATTCTATCGCTTCCTCTCTCAAAACTTGTTCAATACGAACCAGGGATGAATGAACCGAGAAAATTTTTCGATCCTTATATGAAAGTGGATTTAAAAGATCAAAGAACGGTTTCACTCGATTTACCTCATGACGCTCTTCTTCACCATCAAACTGAATCTGAACCGGTTCATCAGGATCAGAAGGAATGAAGCACATAACTTTTTGAGTTTTTAATGCTTTCTCAGATCCAGCCTCAATCAGTAAAATACGACCTTCTGTTTTGGGTATTACGCCAAAACGCGTCACCATCATACCTTCTATAAAATCTTTTGTTTGCGCCATAATGCGCTTATCAACCGTCCAATTAAAAGGTTGGCTCATTCGCCAGACCTGATTGCTGCCAGATGCAAATTCAACTTTTTTTCCTGCATCAGACAAACGCAAATATTGCAACGACTCACCCATGAAATCAAATACCTGTGCAGCGCGAAATTGTGCCAAAGTACCTAATAACTCTTGAAGTAAGGATTCATTAACCAACCCAACTTGTTCGTCACCACCCCGACTTGCATATCGAACACCATCAAGCCCCATAACTTGATCACCAACATAAAAGGAGACGGCTCCACCCTGCACGCTAGAGAGAACCAACCGCATATACGGTTCATCAAATCCAAATGCTGAGTTTTCACTCTTATTTCCATCAATATATGAAGCCATTCTTGCTTCATTAAATCTTTCTAATAGACGCAAAATTGATACCTGATCAACCGATCCTGATCGGGGCTGAAATAATTGCCAGCCCTGATCATGACTACGAATTATCTGAATAAATCCGTCACTAGCAGTTCCGCTTATTTCAATTCGATCTGATTGCAAAATATAGTCTACAAAGAATCTATAATCATATAAGTCTTCAACCGAATCTGGGAGCATCTTCCACGCCGTTTTATCCATCAAATAGATCTCATCACCTCCTCGTAACATAAGATATTGAATCGAATTCAAACTAGACTCTAAACCAAACACCCATTCACGTTCTTGTCCTGATTGTCTTATCTTAATAAAGTCTGAAGGTGTATCTAACCCATAGTCGGATAGCGTAAAACCTCGCTGTTGCATCTCTTTAACTGAAAATCCATCCTCAAGAGTGATTAGCGCTAATTCACTTAAAAAAGCTCGAACCCCTCTCGGATCAGCACGTTCTAATCGATTCTCTTCTTCTCCTATCAACCAACCCTCAGCCGTATCAGAGCGACGCAATATCATCTGATTCGTCGACAAAGAAATAATCAAAGATGATAAATCTTTTTCATTTCCGATCAGCCTGTGCTTCTTTCCGATCACTTGAACGACCGAGCCCCGCTCAAACCAATAAAGGAGTGATCCTGCAATCAATAGCGATAAAAGAATGAGAAGAGTTGAGCGCCACCGCCTCATTAACATCGCCTCCTCCAACCCATCACACATCCGATAATCACAACCAACAAGGGTAATCCAACAACCGACCAGCCAAACAAAGACCTCATAATACTCGGATTCAACGGCAAACGGACTTCTGAAACCAGACGCGGCGCAACATCGATCACTTGATCACGATTGACCAACCACTCAGTACACCGAAGAAAAAAATCTCCATTTGCCCCCATTAAATGATCGTTACTAATAAAATCCGAATCACCCAAAACCACAAGCCGCGAAGATGCAATCTCAACATCCAATCCCTGTTCACCCCCTCGTTCTACCGCTAAACCCATAGGCAAAGGTCCACGCAAATCTCCGCTCATTTCATTAAAGGAAGCCATTCCATTCTGAACAGAAACTTCTAACCAACTTAAATCTGAACTCATCAAAAGCGGACTCACTGAATATTGATCAGCCTCTTCCACTACCCCTCGAGAGGAAGCAGGAAGCATTGCACTCGGCAATAACAACTGAACAACCGAATTCAATCCCCGACATATTGGATGATCGCCGAATCGCTCCACATTTACCTCACGCCCCCGTAATGTCTTCTCTGGGTCCATCACAATTCCAGGCTGTGTAGCAACCCCCCACCGACGCATCATCGGTTCCAAGCCACTCTCACGTAGTGCATCCTGTAAAATAAGTAATCGCCCACTTCGATTCAAATATCGCTCCAATGCTTCAACGGCGCCAGAGCTCAACCGCTGCGCAGGTCCTGCCACAACAACCGCATCTGCATCCGCTGGAATAGGAACATTTCCACGAATCGTTAAAGGTTCACAATCAATTGCACGACGCTGTAGCATTGATCTCAACTCACTAATACTCCGCATACCGCCATCGACCGTCAGCATCAACTCCCCATGGCCCTGTAAAAAATAGACTTTCGGCCGTTTCCCTTCCATCAGCTCCATCATTGCATTCGAAATCATCTGTTCCCCACGAAAGCCAACCAATTGATAACGATCTACTCCTTCAACTGGCTCCACATCCATCATCTGTGCTGCACGAATAATCCGCTGTTGATCCCCATCATCTAACACCAAGACCTGCGCCTCACGTAATGCATACGCCACTGCTAATGCTTCCGTTTCAGCCCGATCTTTCACCGGATCTACCCAGTTAATCCGAATCATTTGACTTGCGGACTGATACTCCTGAAGCAAGCTATTCAAATCCTCAAACAACATATGTTCATCTTGGAATAAGACCGTAAGCTCAATCGGCCGCTCCAATTGATTTAAAAGAGCGATCGATCGTGGAGACAACGCATAAAGCGATGATTTATTTAAATCAACACGCCACACAATCCGCGTAGAAAGAACGAACAAAACCAGCAGCAATACCAAAGCGAGCCCAATATTCAAGACCCCATGTAATTGATGCCACTTTTTCCAACCCTTTCTCATCAGCTCCGCTTCCATTCCAATATTCGAATCGATGTATAGATGAGCCAGACGCTATTCCCGAGATAAAGCAACACTACTCGGCTATCAATAACGCCTCGAGAAAAATCGAGCATATGAGCAAACGTGGAAAAAAACTGCCCCACACTTCGTACCGCTTCGTATTGCGTACTATACCCCATCAGCATAAACACCAGTAAAGATCCAAATAAAATCGCAAATCCCGCAATAGCAGCAACCACCTGATTTGTCGTCAGTGTAGACATTAATAGCCCAACCGCATTATAAAATAGGCCCATTAAGATCACACCGGTGAAAGCAGCAATAAGAGACCCAGCACCCAAAAAAACAACACCTTGCTCTAAGCATAAGCCTTTGAGAACTCCACAGTAGATTACAGCCGGTAACCACAAAATCAGATAAAAAACAAAAGCACTCACAAATTTAGCCAAAACAAACTGAGTTTCAGAAATCGGAGTTGTCAGAACCGCCTCCAACGTTCCCAACCGACGCTCCTCAGCAATCAGCCGCATCGTCACCAACGGCACTACTACTGGCAAAGAAAACGTCAGCAGAGGCCCATTGAATAAAAGCTGTAAGGCCATAATTAATCGTTCCCCATCTGCCAACTGCTGCAATAACCAGAAAAAATTAAGTCCACTCAATAGCCAGAAAAAGAACAGAACGGCATACGCTAAAGGAGTATAAAACAACGCCCGTAATTCTCGCTTTAACAAACACATGAAGATTCGCATCATGATCCCGTTTTCTCATCCATCGCAGCTACAAATGCCTCCTCTAAAGTAGACTCAATTGTCTGCAACAATCGTAAAACCAACTTCATCTCAGCCGCCCAAGCAAATACATCCTCAGCCAAATACCCCTCTTCTAAGTTAAGCTCCAGCCGTAACCAGCCATCCGCAAGTGCATCCATCCTAGCGATACCTATCCAGGCAACAGACTCACTCAACGACTGAAACGCCACAGCTTCGCACTGAACTTCCATAATTACAGACCGATCAAGCGATGCATCTTTCCGGAAATTATCAACCGTATCCGCCGCCACAACCTCACCCGAACGAATCACAAGAACCCTTTCACATACTGCCTCAACCTCCTGCATGATATGCGTTGAAAGCAACACGGTATGCTGTTTTGCTAACCCCTTAATTAACGACCGAACTTGACGAATTTGATGTGGATCTAACCCCACAGTTGGTTCATCCAGAATCAATAATTCAGGCTCATGGATTAACGCATCAGCCAATCCAATTCGCTGCCTATACCCCTTTGAAAGTTGTCCAATAATTCTATGACCAACCTGCTCCAATCCACACTGCATCTTCACCATCTGCAAACGATCTCGAACACGTCTACCTAAAACCCCTTTAATGGCAGCACGATACGTTAAAAATTCATCCACACGCATCTCAGGATAAAGCGGGCAATGTTCCGGTAAATAGCCAATCCGCCGCTTCACTTCCCGCGCATTCATAATCGCATCAAAGCCCGCTACTTCAATCGATCCTTCATCGGGTGTTAAAAACCCGCTAAGCATCCGCATTAACGTCGTTTTACCTGCCCCGTTTGGACCCAAGAAACCTACTACTTCATTTGCACCCACCTCAAAAGAGACCTGTTTCAACGCTTGTATACCAACAAACTGCTTTGAGATGGCTTCAACACGAATCATGGTTATCCATTGATAATTTCTTCGACTGCATCTAGAAAAGAGAACATTTGTGGAGCGGTCCCAATTGAAACACGTAAATAATCCTTCGTCGGTTCAGCATCCCCAAAATAACGAATAAAAATATTCCGCTGCTTCAGTGCATCAAATAATGTAGAAGCCCCAATTTCCAGCGGCTTCACCCACAAAAAATTAGTTTGCGAATCAAAGACCTCAAAGCCGAACTCAAACAATTTCTCAGATACTAGCTTTCGAGTCTCTTTAACGGCCTCTACATTCGCCTGCATCGTTTCTTGATCCAACAACGCAACCCGAGCAATCTCTTGAGTGATATAATTTACATTATAAGAATCTTTAATTTTATAAAGCGCCCGAACCAAATCCGCATGCCCCACACAATAACCACACCGTATACCCGCTAACGAATAGGATTTTGACAAGGACCGTGAAACCAACACATGTGCATGTTTGAGCGCCAAATCCATACAATTCCAATCAGCAAATTCCGCATAAGCCTCATCAATAAGCAACACACCTTTGAACTGTTCCGCAAACGCCGCAATTTGCTCAAAGTCAGCCGATACACTCGTTGGTGCATTCGGATTTGTCAGTAAAAAGAGCGCAGCCTCTACTCTTTCGGGTATCGTCCAGTTAAACCGTTCATTCAACGCCACCCGTTCCTGCTGCAAATCTTCAATTTGCGCCAACACCGGATAGAGCGAATAAGACGGTTCCAAAAATCCGACCTTCTCATCCCGCTCCACAAAAGCACGCATAGCCAAAGCCAAAATTTCATCGGAACCATTGCCCACAAAAACCTGCTCTACCGAACATCCATGTAAATCAGCAATCACCTTTCTAACATTCATACAAACCGGATCCGGATACCGCGCCAAATCTGCCACATCAATTTCACGCAACATGTCCAATACTTCTGGAGAAGGCAGATACGGATTCTCATTTGTATTGAGCTTCACAACCTCATCCCCCTGCGGTTGCTCTCCAGGTACATACCCCTGCATAGCCGTTACTGATTTTCGTATCCAATCACTCATCTATACCCCTTAATTTTCAAATCGAATCGTTGCTGAACGCGCATGCCCATCTAGCGTCTCGACTCGTCCAAATGCCTGCACAGCCGGCAACGTATCCCAAAGATCCGCCTCCGTAAACTGAACCAGACTGCTTCGTCGGCGAAAATCCTCCACCGTCAGCCCCGAAAAATAATGACAAGTACCCCCCGTCGGTAAAACATGACTGGGACCCGCCACAAAATCGCCCACCGCCTCCGGTGTATAAGGACCCACAAATAAAGCACCAGCCGTCAAAATCTTCGGAACCCACTTCTCCGGTTGTTTCACTACCAATTCCATATGCTCAGGCGCAAAACGATTACAAAGCTCTATGCCTTCACTCAAGCTCTTCACCGTCACAAGCAACATACCTTTCTCCATAACCTCTCGAATCGGACCTGTTCGCATCAACGTTTTTGCCTGCTTCAACACTTCTGCCCGAATCTGCTGCGCCAGTTTAGCCGACGTCGTAACCAGCAACGATTTCTCCGAACCTGTGCCATGTTCAGCTTGTGAAAGCAGGTCAGCTGCCATATGCGCCGGATTCGCTGACCCATCACACAGCACCGCAATTTCACTTGGACCCGCAACCATATCTAACGCGACATCACCATATACCTGCCGCTTCGCCGCCGTTACATACGGCCCACCCGGACCCACGATTTTCCGAACCTTCTTGATCGACTCCGTGCCATACGCCATCGCACCAATCGCATGCACACCACCCATTTTATAAATTTCTGTCGCCCCAGCCAAATCAAGTGCATAAATAATGTAGGGATTTAACGAGCCATCCTTCGTTGCTGGAGAACATGCTACCAACTCCTTCACACCCGCCACCTTAGCCAATGTCAACGTCATCAATGCCGTCGAAGCTAACGGAGCCGCACCGCCTGGGATATATGCACCGACTCGATCGAATGGAATAAACCGCTCGCCCAATATACCTCCCTTAGGCGTCGGCATCGTCCAATCATCCCGTAAACTCTTTTTCGAAAACAATGTCACCCGCTTATGCGCCTCTTTTGCCGCTCGCTTGAAATCATCATCCACTACCTGCTTTGCCGCTTGGATCTCTGCCGCAGTCACTCGCAACGTCGCTGCCGTCACCCGTGATCCATCAAATTTTTTAGCCGCAGCCACAACCGCTTTATCACCCTGTTTCCGCACTTGCTGCAAAATTGTAGCCGCTGCATCCATCGCACCCGTCTCCACCGAAGAACGCTCTAAAAACGCCATCACCTTCGGGAAACGACCCTTCGAATTCCATACCACAATCGGTGCTAATTTTCCTGCCATTATCTCGCCCTCATTAACAAAGTCTGTAACCTACCGCACCCATCTACCAAAGAAAACCTATTTGTTGTCATCCCATTCATTCAAAACAAGAGCTCGACTGAATCGAAACACCCTACTTTCCGATACAAAAACGGGAAAAGATATTATCGAGAAGCTCATCGTGGTAAGTGCGACCGGTCACATGACCGAGATGCTCAAGGGCGCTTCGCAAATGATCACACGCCAACGCCGCTTGTTGTTCAATATTTTCAATCAAATAAGCGCGTGCTTGTTTCGCTTCATCACGCGCTTGAATCAAGAGTGCACGATGTCGTTCTGAAATAACAGCGTGAGCTGTACCCTCCGCACCCGTTTCTAATTTCTCAATCAAAGCCTTTTTTAAATCCGCTAACCCATTTCTATTCAAAAGACTCACTGCCACACCATCGACAACCTGCACCTCTTGTCCTAGATCTATTTTGTTTAACACCACAACCGATCGATCCATCGGCAACTCATCTAAGCGCCTCTGATCCTCCGTCGAAAGCGGTTCCGAAGCATCCAAAACATAAATGATCAGCTCGGCCGCTTCGCCATGTGCTTCTGCACGACGGATCCCTTCTGCTTCAACGCAGCAATTGGTAACGCGCAAGCCAGCCGTATCAGTTAAGCGTAATGGGATACCGTTTAAGACCCACTGTTCTTCAATCGTATCGCGCGTCGTACCCGCTACTTCAGAAACAATCGCCCGTTCAAAACCTAGTAACGCATTCAACAACGTAGATTTTCCCACATTGGGCCGGCCCAGAATGGCGACCCGTACCCCTTCACGCAATAAGCGTCCTTCATTCCACGTCTCTAATAATTCATCTAAATCCCGAAACGAATCATCCAATTTTTGGGCTATCCCACTAAAAACATCATCCGGCAGTTCATCTTCCACAAAATCAAGCGTAGTCTCTAAGTTGGCAGTTACTACCAGAAAAGCATCATAAAGCTCATTAAAAGAACGACTCAAAACGCCATCCAACTGCTCAAAAGCCACTTGCGCAGCTCGATCGGAACGCGCTCGAATGAGATCATACAAGCCTTCCGCTTGCGTCAGATCCATACGACCATTCAAAAAAGCCCGTCGAGAGAACTCACCCGGTTCAGCCATACGTGCACCGGCCTCTAGAACCCGTCGCAAAACACGCCGGAGCACAACCGCACCGCCATGCCCTTGCAACTCAACCGTATCTTCACCAGTAAAGCTTTTTGGACCCCGCATAACCAAAGCTAAGCCACCATCAATTTGAACTCCCTCTTGATCCTGAATAGATCCATAGGTAAATGAATTCGCGACACGATCTAAAAGAGTCACACCATCTACTGCTTTGAATACCGCTGACCCAATCTCCAACGCCCGTTTACCCGAAATCCGAATAATCCCCACTCCACCTTCTCCAGCCGGTGTTGCGATCGCTGCGATTGTCTCATCCATCAACATCTTCAAACCATACGCCCAACCTTACCCCACGCCAAGATTCAAAAAACGATTGATCTTTGGAAGATACTATAATATTAATATATTAAATTTCTTTAAAAAAAGTGACCTAACATGAAAATAAGCTACTCCTTATAATCATATCAATCTTTCTTTCCCCACTTGCTGTGTTTCTAAAAGTCGGCATCGGCAACCATTTCATCAACAGCATTATTCTAAGTTTTTGTTTTTATCTACCCGGCATTATTCATGCTCTTTGGATATCGACTCGATAGGAGCCTTTTTTGATAAAATTAAAAATTCTGTTTTCACTCTTATTAATGACAAGCCTGGCCGTTCTCTTATTTGAGAAAAGTTTACCGAAACTGCCAATTATAGAAAATCAGACCGAATATAATTTAAACACGATTCAAAAGAGAAACATACGATTTCAGGCAAAGCGAATGGGCTTTAAAACGCTTAAAAGCGTGCGTCTAACCTATACTTATCCATCAAAAAACCTCTATATTCATATAGAGAGTGATGCTCAAATTAACCATGGCAAAGATTTCTATCTATCCGCCGGCATTCATATTGAACCCCATCAACCGATTGAAACAACCGTTGTAACCAAAAATTATTTTCAGATCGTCATGATTAACGAACAGCCCATCCGTATCCACATCCGCGATCCCTCTTTAACCAAAGAACCATCCCATGAAGAGATTAAATCTATTTTTGATCGACTCTACAGCGGGCATTTCCAATGCAAAAAACCTATCCTGAAATCTCAAGTGAACCAAATTCTGTATTTCCCAGAACCAAAAATCTCAATCAATCGGAGCAATTTCTCATATACCCTTGTAATTAAACCAAACGACTGGACATGGCATGAGATTCACTTTTTTTTCAAAAATGAAATCCTCACTATTAGTAAAATCACAACGAAAATGGCTTAAATTAAGTCACAACCATTGAATCTTTTTCTAACGATACTTATCGAGATTAACTGGGCTCCTAAACTCGCCATATCTATTTAACTTATCTATATTAAACCAAAGATGGAGTTAGAGATTCTATTTGAATTAGCCGTGATCATGGTCAGTGCAGCTGTATTGGGCACCCTCTTTTTATTTTTACGCCAACCTATTGTTATTGCATATATTGCGATTGGATTTGCCTTAGGTCCAGGCGGATTAGGCCTCATCAAAGAGACCACCCATCTGGAGCAAATTGCTCATGTTGGTGTCATCTTATTGCTCTTTCTTATCGGTCTCAATCTACAACCACAAAAGCTACTTGCCATCTTTCAAAAAACAGCCCTCCTGACTTTGTCGACCTCGCTTTTATTTGCCCTTGCGACAACCACTTTTGCCCTACTTCTTCAATTTTCACTCTTCGCTTCGCTCATTGTTGGCGCTGCCATGATGTTTTCCAGCACCGTTGTTGGGTTAAAATTAGTCCCCACCACCACACTACACCACAAACGAACAGGTGAAGTCATGACAGGAGTATTGCTCCTCCAAGACCTCTTGGCCATCCTCATAATTCTTCTACTGAGCGGTGGAGGATCAGAACATCCAATCATGGCATTCGGCTTGCTATTACTGAAGTTCATAGCACTCGCCATTGCACTCTTTCTCGGTGTTCGCTGGATCATGCTACCTCTACTTACCCGTTTTGATGTTGTTCAAGAATATACATTTGTCGCCACACTCGGATGGTGCCTACTCGGTGCAGAAGTCGCTCATTTAGTAGGCCTTTCCTATGAGATCGGCGCCTTCACCGCAGGCATCTCGATAGCCTCATCACCTGTTGCACTTGCCATTGCTGAACACCTCAAACCTCTTCGAGAATTCTTTCTCATTCTCTTTTTCTTCGCAATCGGAGCTCGATTGAACCTCCAAATCAGTCCTCTTCTGCTTGCGGCAGCGATTATCTTCGGCACCCTACTCGTACCTCTGAAGGCGTTCATCTTCAGAAAAGCCTTTGTATGGAGTGGTGAAAAAGAGTCTGCATCCAAGGAACTTTCCGTTCGTCTTTCGCAAGCCAGTGAATTTTCACTTCTGGTTGTTTTAGCCGCAACAAGTGGAGATTGGTTGCATTACGAACAAGGTATGATGATTCAAATTGCCACCTTAATCACCTTTATCTTTTCCACCTACTGGACCGTTCTTCGCTATCCAACCCCCATCTCTGCGAGCCGTCATCTTCTGCAAGATTAAAACAAAGCATCCTTCCAATACACTTTCCTATTCACACACGATGAGGCAGACCAAAATGATGAAGAAATCCCATTTAAAATCCATGCTTCTCATCACTCTTTTGCCAATCACTGCATACGCCAACATAAACTCAATCGAGCTCGTAGATCAACATGCCCAACTTTTACTCCATATGCAAATTGATGAAAATTATGAGATGCAGACCTCCAGTAATCTAATCGACTGGTTGCCCGTAGAGACTCTTTCAACAGAAACTTCATCAGGCACATGGAATGTACTCATAAACCAAACGAATGCGTTCTTTCTTTTAGATAAAATTGATTCAACCACCAATGTATTACAATCAGCAGACGTATTAGAAGTCATCCAAAGTTGGTCTCAAGAACAAAACTATACCCGCACAACGAAGGTAATTGTACCCGCTGGTTCCGGTCCTCATCCCGTACTCATTGCCATACATGGCAATGGTGGAAACACCAACTATGTTAATCAATATAACTTTCTTGATCAATATATTCGCATCGCACCTCAAGGGTATAAAAAAAGTTGGAATATTGACCGAGAGACCTCAAAAGCACCCGATGTAGATTTCATCCGTAATTTAATTCTTCAACTTCGAACCTATTCCAATGTGGACGCAAGTCGTATCGTTATTATCGGTAGCTCCAATGGAGCAGCCCTAATCAATCGTTTACTAATTGAATTAAACGGTGCCTTATTCCAAACCGCCATCAAACTAACAGGACAACTCAATACCGATCAATATAACCAAAATCAATTTTGGCATGACCCTACTGGTGGCAATGCATACGACACCTCAACCGATCCAGCCCAACGACGACGTATTCTCAGCATTGTCGGAACAGTCGATACAGTAGTTCCCTATGCAGGAGGTAATGGAGTGCTTGGATATCAATTTTTAGATGCACAAGAAAGCCTCTATCTTTTCGCGAAACAGATGGGCTATATCGGATCTCAACTTACAGAAAATCAAGGCATCCAAATCGACAATGAAGTTTATCAATTCAGCTACCTTGATGGGGATGTTATAATGGCAAAGCTTGTAGGAGCAAATCACGGCCTACAACCTTTTATAAATCACTTTCAAGATGGACGAATTAAAAACATTTTGAAGACATTTTTAAATCATCCATAACTACGGACGATAATAGTGCATAGCTTCAGGCAAATAAGCTCGAATTTGTTCAATTCGAGTTTCGTCTGCCGGATGCGTGCTAAGAAACTCTGGTGGTTTCGATGCATCATTCGCAGCCATTCGTTTCCAAAAATCAATTGAAGCAGCCGGATCATAACCGGCTAGAGCCATAAAAATTAACCCTAATTTATCAGCTTCCAACTCGTGTGTTCTCGAAAAAGGAAGAATGACACCCAGTTGAGATCCAATACCATATACCTGTTGAATCACCGCATAATTTTCATGCCCACGCCTCATGCTCGAAAGCAACATACCACCACCTTGTTGCAACATGGCATGACTCACTCTTTCCGCAGAATGCCCGACAACAGCATGAGCAATTTCATGTCCCATCACCACAGCCAGACCGGCTTCATCTTGGGTAAAGGGTAGAATACCAGTATAAAATGCCACTTTACCCCCAGGCATACACCAAGCGTTGGGTATATCACTTTCAATCAGATTAAATTCCCACTGAAATCCGTCCACTAGGTACAACAGCTGCTCTTGTTGAAGATACTGTTCAACAGCTCTGGAAATTCGACTTCCCACCTCTTTGACTATGGCCGTTTGAGCCACATTCGTAGAAAGCGTTTCTTCATTAATCACTTCACGATAACTCGTTAATGATTGAGCAATTAAGGCACGATCAGATACCAACTTAATTTGAGACCGCCCCGTTAATGGCGCCGTAGCGCAACCAGCCAATAAAATAGTTCCAATAAACAGAAGTGTCACTTTCATGCAAAAAAAATAACTTCTTTGGAGACCTCTAGTCGAGCGTATTTACCAAAAGACCTGATCTAAGTTTAGGTTCAAACCACGTGCTTTTAGGAGGCATTAACATACCCGCATCTGCGACCGCAAACAGCTGATCCATCGAGGTAGGATACAGCGAAAATGCAACTGCCGCTCGCCCCTCATCAACCCATTTCTTCAATTCTTCTGATCCCTTGATTCCGCCAATAAAATCAATATTGCTGCTCTCTCGTGGATCTTCAATTCCTAAAATAGGAGCCAAAACTTCATTCTGAAGAATACTCACATCTAATGCGGCTACCGGGTCAACCGCTTTCGGTATTTCCCGAGGCGTTAACGTATTCCAATGGCCTTCTAGATACATACAAATTTCTCCTGCATGCCGAGGTTGCTCTACTCCGTTAGCCTCGATGGCAAATGACTCTGACAACCCAGCACGAAAATCATCGACACTTCCTGGCAAAGAAAGCACCACACGGTTGTAGGCCAAAATCTTTAATTCACTCTCCGGAAAGAGTACCGCTAAAAAATAGTTATAGGATTCTTCACCTGTGTGATTCGGATTAGCAGCTCGCCGCATTGAACCCACTTTAGCAGCTGACGCAGAACGATGATGCCCATCCGCGACATAGGTAGCAGGAATCGCTGAAAAAGCAGCTTCAATCGGCGATGCATCCGCAAACTTCCAAACCGTATGCTCAACGCCATCATCCGCCGTAAAATGATACAGCGGCGACGTCCGCTTTGTTGCTTCCACCTGTTCATTGATAACTGCAGAATCGCGATAAGCTAAAAATACAGGCCCTGTATTAGCGTTCTGTGAATCGACATAACGAATTCGATCTTCTTCTTTCGCACGGCGGGTCTTTTCATGAATTTTGATATCGCCCTTCTCATAGTCTTCAACATGACATCCTGCCACGATTCCATATTGAATGTGATCCTCCATCCGCTGACTGTAAAGATAGAGTGCCCCCTCCTCTTCACGGATAAGAATGCCTTCATTCATCAAGCGATTCAAATTCGCTGTTGCCGTCTTATATACAATATCAGCATATAGATCCTCCACCTCAGGCAAATCAATTTCTGCACGAACGACATGCAAAAAGCTGTTTGGCTTTCCCTCTGCCAGTGCGATCGCTTGCTCTCGATCAACTACGTCATAGGGAACGGAAGCCACTTCCTCTACATATTCTCCTGCTGGGCGCCATGCCCGAAATCGTTTAACCCGCATCTTATCTATCTCCTCTAGGGTGAATTGAAAAAGAGAACGTACCTATCCAAATACGCATTGTCAAAAAAGCGAATCCTAAAATTTTACTCAGACTCCGCGCGTGGGGCTCGTCCCATTAAAGCAGTCATCGCATCTTGTGCCGAAACATCCTCATGAACAACCGCTTTAACTTGCTCAGCAATCGGTAATGAGATACCCATTTGCGCACCCAGCTCACAAGCGGCTCGGCAATTCCAAACCCCTTCCGCAACCATCTGCATACCGCTCATAATCTCTTGAAGCGACTCCCCTTGTCCCAATCGCTCACCCACACCCCTATTTCGACTGTGCTGGCTCATACAGGTAACCATTAAATCACCCAGTCCACCTAAACCTGAAAATGTATCTGGTTGTGCACCAATCGCAATTCCAAGCCGAGTCATCTCAGCCAAACCGCGCGTCATCAAGGCTGCCTTTGTGTTATCTCCAAACCCGAGCCCATCACTAATCCCTGCAGCAATAGCAATGACATTTTTTAGTGCTCCCCCTAATTCAACCCCTTTCACATCTAATGATGTGTAGACGCGAAAATAATCGTTCATGAAAATACGTTGCACCCGCTCTGCAAGTGCAAGATCGTCCGCAGCAGCAGCCAGTGCACATGGAATACCCCGTGCAACCTCTTCTGCATGACTCGGTCCTGATAAAACAGCTACGGGACGCTTTAATATCGACGATGCAACTTCACTCATCGTCATATGAGTCGACTCATCTAAACCTTTTGTAGCACTCACAACCACCACAGATGCACTCAGCAACGGACCTAACTGATCAACTGTGGCATGATAAAATCGCGATGGAACTACAATCACAACACAATCGGCATTTTCAACTGCCGCCTTCATATCAGACGTCCAATGCAATGAATTAGGTACCATAACACCCGGTAAAAAATGTATATTTTCACCCGCTTCGGCAATCGATTTCACTTGCTCTGAGAAAGGACCCCAGACCACGACATCATGTCCATTACGATCAAGCACCATTGCCAAAGCCGTTCCCCAGCCCCCATCACCAAGCACGCAAATCTTCATTTCGCTGACCCCTTTTTTCCAAATCGATTTTCCGTGCCCTTAAACAAACGTTCAATATTGGCACGATGCAACCAAACGATGAGCAAGCTTAGTAACGTAATCAAACACTGAGTTAATACAGGTTGAACATTGCGTATCCAAACTGTTATCGCAACCATGAGCGTTGCTAAAATAGAAGCCAGCGATACATATCGAAACAAGAGCATTATTAAAATCCAGCTGATAAGCCCAACACCCATAGCAAAGGGGGCCACACCGAGTAACATACCAGCGCTCGTAGCCACTCCTTTTCCGCCCTTAAAACGAAGAAAGATCGGAAAGCTATGCCCAATGATTGCAATTAAACCACAATAGACACCCATACTCTCGTGAGAACCGCTCCATTGCGCAAAAAAATAAGCCGGAATAAAGCCCTTCAAGGCATCGAGAAAAAACGTAAGCAAACCCCAACTCTTACCCATGACACGATACACATTCGTTGCACCAATGTTACCGCTTCCATGAGCACGAATATCAACTCCTTGAGAACGAGCAATAATCAGCCCGAAAGGTATCGCACCTAAAAAATAAGCCACGACAACAAGTCCAAATAATATCATCTCTATTTTAGAAAAGTTTGATTCCCAAACCTTCTAACCCCTTTTTTAAATCCTCCGCAACACTCGGCTTTGGTTGATTCGTTGTAGCTATATTCGAATCCGTCTGGATAAGATCACCAAAAAGACCAAATCCACTCTCTAATATCGCGCCTGCTTCCTTAGTTATTTCTTTCAACGGTTGATGTAAAACTTCTGCAACCCCATCGGTCAATACTTTTACGGGCTCTTCCAATATATCTAAATCCTCAACTAAACCACCGATCGCGGAGCTTAAAATCGAAGCGGTGTTGCCGCCAACAGCCTCTCGGAAAGTCATAGTTAAATCAAATGTAGGATTTTGCAAGGTGCCAGATAAAGGAACTGCAAATTGAAGCTGGTTTACTTTTGTAATATTCCCACCAATAGAGAAAATCACATCGTGAAGACGTATAGCTACCTCAGAACCATCTAACTGACCCGCCCGACACACGATTCGTGGATCAACACCAAAAGGTGCCATCTTAATCCCCAATTTATCAGAAGCTTTCGCAATCAACCGTGGATCGATTTCTAAAACTCGACCCTCCAAATCAAAACTCGGTTTTTGAGGATTCGTAATCGGAGCCATACGCATTGAAATCTGCGTATTAAAGGAAGATCGATCTGATAATAATTCGCCCATTATTTGGATTGAACCCCATTCATGACTTGGCACCGTGCTTAACTGTTCTCCAGAAACAGCCATGTGCATTAAAACGTTCAAATCAGGCATTTGATGATCTACGTAACGAATGTCACTATTTATTTCGAATATATTCACAAGAATCTCAATCGGCTCTTTCGGGTCTTTAACGGCCGGCAATAGAACAACCTTGATTTCACTCATTTCTCCTGAAGAAGTTAGGTTTTGTTGAATCTCTTGGACGTTTAAAACTCCCTGTTTATTTCGTATTAGGTTTACAATTCCTTGATCGATTCGCGTTCGTTCGATCACAATTGGCCCCCTTCCAAATAAAGATGCTGGTTTCAACTTTAACTCAAAAACCGGTATTACAGCCAAATTAGGCTCTTCAAAGTTTGAGGAATTGGCAATTTTAATATTGGAAACACGCATCCATCCAGAGACAGGATTATAAGATGCGCTACTGCTCTGAATTTGCACGCTCGTCTGTTTTTCAACGGAAGGATAGACCCATGTGGTTAATATGCCGTTCAAAGTAAACATGAATAAGATGTATATTATGAAAATCGCGATAAGAAGTGTTCCAAAAATACGTAGTATGAATGTCTTAAGTTTAACCTCTTTAAAGAAATTTCAGTCTACATTAAACTCACTCTAATGCAAATCACTTCTTTATTTCGTGCATTGCTATTCATATTAAAGCATCACATACTTATTCTATGTTTTCGATTAAAAAGAAATTTCGTATACTGGTCGCTTGCAGAGCCAATATCACTCGTAGTGCCTATCTTTGTGGATATTTCGATAAATTACTACATGATCAATACACTCATGCTCGCAAACGAATTGAAATTGTATCCGCCGGCGTTGAGGCTCGGCAAGGAGAGCGGAAGTGCACACGTCTGTACTCA
>ERZ802830.1165-NODE-1165-length-25464-cov-54.9648_pt1 | contig 25464 bp, 25 predicted proteins | sample MGYA00345654_ERZ802830 | MGnify/ENA primary metagenome ERZ802830 (study PRJEB30503, sample SAMEA104212375) | marine metagenome | biome: Westerlies Biome; feature: [SRF] surface water layer (ENVO:00010504) within the epipelagic zone...; material: water...
AAGGCGCGGGCTTTATCGGCATCGCGGTCGCTTTGATGGGGCGCAGCCATCCTTTTGGCGTGGTGCTCGCCTCAATCTTATTTGGATTCTTATATCAAGGCGGCGCCGAATTGGCGCTTTGGACATCGATCCCACGCGAGTTAATCGTGGTGATCCAAGCCTTGGTTATCTTATTCACTGGCGCGTTGGATAATATGGTACGGATGCCGATTGAACGGCTGTTTATCGCCTTGCGCGGGTCAGGAGACCGGGATGGTTGATGTCTTAAATGATCTGTTAACGGTGCTGGATTCCACCTTACGGCTGGCAACCCCATTGCTTTTGGCCTGTTTGGCGGGGTTATTTTCAGAGCGCGCCGGCATTTTTGACATCGGATTAGAAGGTAAAATGCTCGCAGCTGCGTTTTTCTCGGCCGCGGTTGCCGCGTTAACCGGCTCGGTTTGGATCGGCTTGGCCAGCGGCATTGCGGCCTCATTAGCGTTATCCGCAGTTCATGGTCTAGCCTCGATTACGTTTCGGGGCAATCAGCTCATCTCGGGGGTGGCGATTAATTTTCTCGCCGCTGGGATGACCGTGCTGATCGCGCAAAGCCTGTTTCAGCAAGGCGGGCGGACACCTTCGCTTTCTGGTCAGGCGCGGTTTAACCCGGTGGATCTGCCCTTTGCCGAGCAAATAGAAACGGTGCCGTTGCTCGGACCTATCTATGCCGAGCTTTTTTCTGGCCACACAATTTTGGTCTATGCAGCTTTGGCCATGGTGCCCCTGACGTGGTGGCTTTTATACCGCACCCGATTTGGGTTGCGCTTGCGCGCCGTTGGAGAGGCGCCCGAAGCCGTTGACACGGCGGGCGTTTCGGTCATTCGCCTGCGCTTTACGGCGGTTGCAATTTGCGGTGTTCTATGCGGCATTGCGGGGGCGTATCTGTCCACCGGACTGCAAGCGGGTTTCGTAAAAGATATGACCGCAGGGCGCGGCTATATTGCTTTGGCCGCATTGATTTTTGCCAAATGGCGGCCATGGTATGCGCTTATATCTTGCCTGCTCTTCGGGTTTTTACAGGCCCTCGCCTTACGTCCCGACCTGATCGAGAAATATCTGTTCTTCAAGGTGCAAATTCAGTTGCTCGATGCGCTTCCCTATATCCTTACAGTGATCATTCTGGCCGGGTTTGTTGGCAAAGCAATTCCACCGCGCGCAGGCGGCGAGCCTTATGTAAAGGAAAGATAGATCCAGTTTTTAGCTTTTCTTAAGGCCTAGGCTGCTAAAGTCGCAACGAATGTTGCAATTGCAGCAGAGAGTGGTTTAGGAGGGCACATGTTGATTTACCTTCCTATCGCTGAAGTTTCTGTAAACGCCTTTTTGCTGCTCGGGCTCGGGGGGCTGGTGGGCGTGCTGTCTGGCATGTTTGGCGTCGGGGGGGGCTTTTTGATGACGCCTCTGCTGTTTTTTATTGGTATCCCGCCGGCGGTTGCCGTGGCGACGGAAGCCAACCAAATTGTTGCGTCATCATTTTCTGGTGTTTTGGCACATTTAAGGCGTAAAACTGTCGATTTTAAAATGGGTACGGTCTTGATGCTGGGTGGGCTTTTAGGAGCCGCAATCGGGGTTGTGTTGTTTAACCATTTGAAAAGCCTTGGCCAAGTGGATTTATTGGTAAAGCTTTGCTACGTCGTGTTTCTTGGCATTATTGGCGGGCTGATGTTTTTCGAAAGTCTGCGCGCAATCCGCAGAACTTCGCGCAATGTGGCACCCCCTAAAAAATCACGCCAGCGTGGCTGGGTACAAAAACTGCCACTCAAGATGCGTTTTCGCACATCTGGCCTTTATATTTCGATTATCCCACCCCTGATCGTGGGTGTGTTTGTCGGCATACTGGCCGCAATAATGGGCGTTGGTGGTGGGTTTATCATGGTGCCTGCGATGATTTACATTTTGGGAATGCCCACAAAAGTGGTGGTCGGGACCTCGCTCTATCAAATCATTTTTGTTACCGCTTTCACCACCTTGTTACACGCAACCACAAACTATACCGTCGATGTCGCACTGGCCGTTTTGCTCTTGGTTGGCGGCGTGATTGGCGCTCAGATTGGCACGCAAATCGGTACCCGCTTGAAAGCCGAGCAGTTGCGCATTTTATTGGCCATTATGGTGCTCATGGTCTGCGGCAAGCTGGCCTTAGATCTGCTGATCCAGCCCAGCGAGCTGTATTCCATTGGATCGGCAGGGGGTCACTGATGCGCCTGTTCGTTTGTTCCGCCCTGATCATGCTTCTAACAACCCCTTTTGTTCTTGCAGAGAAGGTTGTTTTGGGTATGAGCCAAGATGAGGTGGCCATCACGGCCACGTTCGATGGCTCAAATATTTTGGTTTTTGGCGCAATTCAGCGCGATGCGCCAATCCCTGAAACCCCCATTGACGTGATCGTGACCGTCTCGGGACCCAGCGAACCTTTGGATGTGCGGCGCAAAGCCAAGCGTTTTGGGATTTGGGTCAATACCGATACAGTGCAAGTGGATGCGGCGCCCAGCTTTTATGCAATCGCAACAAGCGCTCCTTTGGGCGATATTTTAACCGAGACAGAGGACCTGCGGCATAAAGTGTCCATCAACCGCGCCATCCGCTCCGTAGGCGCACCAATGAATATTCTGGATGCACAAGGCTTTACAGATGCCGTGATCCGTATTCGAGAGGCAAACGGCCTCTACACATTGCAGGAAGGCTCTGTGTCAATAGATCAACAAACCTTGTTTCGGACCTCAATCAATATGCCCGCCAACCTCACCGAAGGCGATTATAGCACGCGCATTTTTATCACGCGCGATGGCGCTGTTGTCGATCAATTATCCACCACGATTGACGTGCGCAAAGTAGGTTTAGAACGGTTTTTATTCTCGCTGTCGCGCGAGCAACCCCTGCTATACGGGCTGATGTCCTTAGCGATTGCGATTTTCGCAGGATGGGCGGCCTCGGCGGTGTTTCAAGTGATTAGAAACCGCTAGACGGTTTAGCGAGGCGCCATTCTGATTGCGCCATCAAGGCGGATCACCTCACCATTCAACATGTCATTCTCAACAATGTGGCCGACAAGGCTGGCGTATTCTTCCGGTGCGCCCAAACGCGAGGGAAACGGCACTTGTTGACCTAAAGACTCTTGAACCTCTTCTGGTAAGCCCTGTAACAAAGGGGTCAGAAAGAGGCCGGGCGCAATGGTACAAACGCGGATTCCGCTGGCCGCAAGGTCACGGGCCATGGGCAAGGTCATCCCCACAATACCGCCTTTAGACGCCGCATAGGCAACTTGCCCGATTTGTCCGTCATACGCGGCCACCGAAGCGGTGTTGATGATAACGCCGCGACCTCCATCAGCAGTGGCAGGCGCCGTTTTTGCCATCAGAGCAGCGGCCTGAGATGCGCAGTTGAACGAGCCGGTCAAATTTACCCCAATCACCTTTGCAAACAGCGCTGGATCATGCGCCGCGCCGCGCGAAACAGTTTTCGCCGCGGGGCCAATTCCAGCGCAATTTACCAGAATATGCAAGCCGCCCGCGCGCGCCTCCAGCGCGGTCATAGCCCCTGCCACCTGCGCTGCATCTGATACATCCACCCGTTGGAACTGGCCAGAAACCTCTGCGGCGGCGGCCTCGCCCTGCGCCGCATCCATGTCAAAAATTGTGACCTGCGCACCGGCCTTCGCCAAAGCCCGCGCCGACGCCGCGCCCAGGCCAGACGCGCCCCCTGTCACCACAGCGATTGTCTTGTTGTTTATCTGCATAAAAATCTCTTCAAGCTTTTTGACTCAAGCAGAGTAATGCGCTTCGCGCGATAAGGTCAATATTGCAAAGTTAACGCCGCGTTTGCTGCCCTTTTCTTCTGGCTCAATCTGCGCCAGACTGCGCCTTAGTCAGCACAACCGACGAGATGAAAATGCCGCGTACACCCCCTGCAGCTCGAAGCGCCTATCCAGCTTTTTACCAACTTCCCACGCGCTGGATGGATAATGATCAATATGGCCATATGAATAATGTGATCCATTATTCCTTAATCGACACGGCCGTAACACATTGGCAGCTTGAGCAAGCGGTGTTTGATATGTCAGGGGCAAAAACGCGCTTCTTGGTCGTGGAAAGCGGGTGCATCTATCACGATGAGGCTGGATTTCCCGATCTTATCCATGCGGGCATTCGTGTGGGTCATATCGGCACCTCTTCCTGGCGTTATGAGGTGGGTTTGTTTCGGAATCAGCGGCAAACCGCCTTTGCAGAAGGTTTTTTTGCGCAGGTACAAGTTGAGTCTGAAAGCGGCGCTCCACTGCCTCTTGATCCTGAATTTCGCCGATGTTTGGAAACGCTCTGCCCTCCAGAGACACTGCTTTAACTTGATCTGTTAGATTTTACAGCTTGCAAAAACCGTTCGGGCATCCAGATAAAACCCTTTGTTAAAATCAATGCTAAACCCTTGAGCATGTTCATTCTGCATTGGTAAGCCTTTACATCGCCTATCCACGCTCTGCGTCGCGCATGTGTCGCTTCCCGCAAGAAAGCCCGGTTTTTTTGGACAGCGAAGAACAATCAGCGTCCTTCCACGAATGCATAAAAGGGCTGCCGAAAGGCGACATTTCTACTGATGGGTAGACGACGTTTACATCAATGTTGATTAAAAAAACTACACAGTAAAATGTAACCTTGACGTTATACATAATATACGATATGTAACCTCAAGGTTACCTATAAAGCGGGGTTAATAATGTCTACAAATCCAATCGCACGCATCCGTCTTTGGGGAAATGCTGTTATCATAGCAGTAGTCGTTATCACGTTCGGTGGTATGATGTTAACACAGACGTACTGGGAGAGTTCACCTTGGCTCGTCGGCTCCGTCGCGCTTGGTTACGCCGCCCTATCGTTCGTTTCGCACTTGCGTCACCCCGACAAAATCGAAGCAGCTTGGGATGAGCAGAACACAGCGGCACAGCGCGCCAGTCTTGTTTTTGGCTACTGGGCCACGCTTGCCGCTTTCCTACTCCTTTTCGCCGCTGTCTTAACGAAACAGATTGATGGCGGTGTCGCGTTCTTCTGGTTAGGGCCCGTCCTCGGTATTGGGCCGTCGGTTCATTATTTGATCTCCGTCGCGCGTGGAAGAGCACAATGACACACCGCTTGATCGTGCGCTTGAAGATTCATCGTCAACAAGCAGGTCTGACCCAAGCGGAACTTGCCGAAGAGGTGGGGGTGTCTCGGAAAACGATCAATACGGTCGAAAAAGGCGTGTTTATCCCGTCTACCGTTTTGGCGTTATCCCTTGCTGCCCGGTTGAACTGCTCGGTTCATGACCTATTCACATTACCAGACAAGTGATGTCGACCATTGGCTGAAATACAGTTTCATTATTAAGGAAGCAAATGACAAAACCCTATCTAAAACATCAAACAAAACGCGCCTTAAAGCCGCGCGGTCTGGTTCCAAAAATACGAGAGCGCAGCAACCAGCCTTAGAAAAATCCGAATCTAGCCTAGACGCCTATGCCTAAGAATTGCTGTTCTTTACCCGAGGGTGAGCCGCCCTTAAACCCAGAGGTTCTGGCCGTTACATGACCGTAATATGGTCGCGCCAAAGCGGATGCATTAAGCCGTTTAAAACCTAGAGCGTTACTGCCCTAATTGCCTTCCGGCCTCTAAAAATACATCAAACAAAGGAGCAGAACAACAGGCGTGTTTTAAAGTAGGCCTACCTGCATTGCGACGCCATGGATTGCGTGCTGATTTATAATTTTCTCCCTGAATAAAATAAGGCAAACATTTATCGAACCGCCGCACAGGAAGGTCAAAATCTTCCGCCCATCCATCATAGTCAAAACGATACCCCCGCATATTGACCACCGAATTTATAGAAGACGAACCGCCGACAACGCGCCCACGCGGCGTGTATATAGAGCGCTCATGCAAGGGGATTTTATTTGCGCTAAGTTAATTCCAATTCAGCCAACGCTCTCGCAATACGCGATAAACGCCTGCGGGCGTATGAATAAAAAGTTTTTTATCAAGCGGGCCGGCCTCAAACAACAAAACCAGACAGGTGGAATCAGCGCTCAATTCATTGGCAAGAACGCAGCCTACAGATCCGGCTCCAGGGATAATAAAATCAAAATCTAGCTTTTTCTTAATGGTTTATTTCATTACATTCTAAACTGGCGGGCCAAACCTAAGCCTACTCAGAAAAGTAATTTCAAACAGTCTTTATCTGCCCAGCAGATCCCCGACGTTAACAGGAGATAATGATGACACCATCAAGACGGCTTGCGGCAGAGGGATTGGGCACATTTTCACTTCTGGCAACTGTCATCGGCTCGGGCATTATGGCAGAGCGTCTGGCAGATGGAAACTTAGCGCTGGCCTTACTGGGAAACACCATTCCCACAGGGGCGATCCTCGTGGTTTTGATCACTGTTTTTGGACCTATTTCAGGCGCACAATTCAACCCTGCGGTTACGCTTTGCTTTTGGTTGCGCGGTGAGATGAAAAGGCAAGAGGCATTGTTTTATATATGCGCCCAGATTTTTGGCGGAATTTTGGGTGTTTTTGCCGCGCATATGATGTTTGATTATCCCTTGATTGACCCCTCCACAACCATGCGCAGCGGGCTTGGCCAATGGATCGGTGAATTCATCGCTACCTTCGGCTTGATTGGCACAATCCTCATTTGCGTAACGCTCCGCCCCGCTGCACTTGCCATGTCGGTCGGGCTTTATATCACCGCAGCCTATTGGTTTACCTCCTCGACATCCTTTGCAAACCCTGCGGTGACCATAGCAAGAGGATTTTCGGATAGTTTTGCCGGAATTACACCCTCTGACATACCAGCTTTCATTGCGGCCCAATTGATCGCCGCCGTATTGGCGACGATGTTTTTTGCTTGGCTGTTGCGCGAGGCAGAAACGCCAACCAGCCAGTAACGAAACAGACATCAGCGCGCCTTTATGCAACCCATATTCCCATTAGGGCTTTGACTGGTTTCAACGTTTTTTGATGATTGGAAAAGCTTATAAGCAAGATAAAATCAACAATCGCAAACCTAGCACCACTCTGCAATAACGATCAAACGCGGCGATACAAAAACTTTTCTAAGCAAAGCTCTGTGCCAATTAGCACGCGGATTCAATCGTCGCGCCCGGTCTAAGCGGATATCACGCGCGTATATTTTTACAGAACACAGGTTGGGGCGCCTTTTGGTTTATCAAGGCCTAAACGGATCCTGTAGGGGCTATGAAAACAGATAAGTGCTTAGGAAAACATCTGTTTTGCGCAGGAAACTCCTGCGCAAAACACGGCTGTAAACATCAAAAAAGTGGTTTTTGATGCTGGGAGGTTCAGCCAAACATATCGGATGTGATCCCCGTATACCAATCTTCGGATTCCAGATAGGTTTGCTTGCGAATGTCCGCCGTTTCACCCGTTTTTGAGATAAAGCCATCCACTTTTGCGATTTTTTCATCCGTCGCCTTATAGGTCGCTCCCACCTTCACCCCATCATCTGCATTGATCAGAGACCAGCAGGTATTGGCAAATTTCGCCGGGAATATTTTTGAGCCGGTCAACGCCCCGCGCACCGCATTGGCGCAGACTTTCGCTTGGCTATTGGCCGAGAAACCGGATTTGGGCATATCTCCTTGATGGGATGCATCCCCCAAAACATAGACATCCGCATCAGCTTTGGTTGACATATCAGCTGCGTTTACCGGCGCCCAATTGCCATCCGTAACGCCGGCCAAGGCAGCAATCCGGCCAGCTTTCATCGCTGGAATAACATTGCAGGCATCCACATTGATGCTTTCACCATCAATCGATATCGTCATGGCACTTGGATCCACCGAAACATTTTCGCCCCCAAATTCAGATCCGATCCAATCAATCATTCCGGCATAATGCGCGTTCCAACCTTCTTGAAATAACGCCATTTTTGAAAATTTCGGCTTTGGATCTGCAACAATAATCTTTGCTGTGGGGTTATGCTGTGAAAGATAATGTGCCACCATAGAGACCCGCTCATAGGGTCCAGGGGGGCATCTGTAGGGGTTGGGAGGGGCCACCATCGCATAGGTGCCGCCCTGCGGCATCGCCATAATTTGCGCCTTTAGAAGCTCGCTTTGGGATCCGGCCTTATACGCATGCGGCATCGCGTTCTGCGAAGATAGATCCCAGCCCTCAACCGCGCCCTCTACAAAATCGATTCCCGGCGACAAGATAAGTTTGTCATAGGGCAGCGCGGATCCCCCCGCCAAGCTTACCATTTTTTTATCACGATCAACGCCAATGGCCCAATCATGCACGACGTTGATGCCACTGGCAGCAAGCTTACCATATGTATGGCCGATATCGTCAAACTCCTTTACCCCGCCTAAATAAAGGTTCGAGAAAAAGCAGGTGTAATAGGTGCGCGTTGGCTCAACCAAGGTCACATCAACTGCACCTTTGCTATCTTTTGCAATATAACGCGCTGCGGTGGCTCCCCCAGCTCCGCCGCCCACCACGACCACACGTGGCTTTGCATGGCTGCCCGCGTGCAAACTGGGTGCAGAAAGAAGGGCAGCTGCCGCCGCTGAATTACCAATAAAACCTCTTCTGGTTAATGACATTTTATTCTCCCTTTGGTTTATAGTTTTCAGTTTTTTAAAGTCTCGAAATAATGCGCCAATGCCGCGATCTCTTCATCTGTGAGCCGTTTTGCGATCAATTGCATGGCCTGGTTCTCACGATACCCTTCGCGATACGCAAAAAGGGCCGTCACAAGCTCATGAGCGGGCTTGTTCATTAGGGTTGGAATGGTCATGTCCTGCCCTGACCTTTGGTGGCAGGTCATGCATTCGCTAGAGAGATATTCACCATACTCCAAATCGCCCTCAAGCGCCAATAATTCTTCAGGAACATCAAAACTCGCTTTTGCCAATCCGTTGGTCCCGGTCTTATCTGTTTGCGCAAGGAAGGCGATCAAATTGTGGCGATCAGCGGCACCCTTCAAGCCGATGAAATTCATCTTTGTGTGTTTCAAAAAGGCTTTTGGATGCGTCAGAAACTGATCCAGCTGCGCCGGCGACCAGGTTAAACCGGCCGTTGCCGCCTGTTGCAGAGCTTTTGAATATTTAAACCCCTCTACCTGCCCCGCCCTTGCATCCACAATTGCGGCCAAATGCGGGCCAGAAAGCGCGCGTGCCTCCTCTGATAATGCGTGACAAGAGGCACATTTCTTTTTAAACAGCGCCGCGCCTTGCGCAAGATCGCCGTTGGCAAAAGCTAGGGACGTGCCCAAGAGGCTTAGAGAAATGCTAAAAACCACCCCCAAAATTTGCTGCACAGCTATGCTCCCTCGGCGTTCAAATAGGCAATGATCGCATCAATATCCTTTTCCTTTTTAAGGCCAGAAAATGACATTTTAGTGCCCTTTATTGATTTTTTCGGGTTGGCCAAAAAGCTTACCAATTGCGCCATGTCCCAAACCTGACCGGCTTCTGCGGCTTTTTTAAATGCCTTGGAATATCGAAACCCGTCAATTGTACCAATTCCGCGGCCCAGAATATTATTCAAATGCGGGCCTGAGCGGCTTTTTGCTTTGGGTCCAACTTGATGGCAGGCTTTGCATTTACGAAAAACTTTCTTACCCGCGGCAACCAGCTCTGGCGAAGCGGCGGCTTCATCCACCACAGCCGGCGAAACAACGGCCTCCTTTTCTGCTGTTGATGCGGCAGCTGCCACTTCAGCGGCCTCGGACTTTTCAGTACTTTCTGTTGCGGTTTCATTCGGCGTTACATCAAGGATCGATGCCCGCATCGTAATCTCAACCCTGTCTTTACAATCTTGCATGCAGGGCTCGGTGCGCCACAGCGCGTATTCCGTTTCAGGGCGATCATCGACCACAAATCCACGCGCATTATGCATTTCAAACTCGGCAAAATTAGTATCGCTCAATACAAAATCTTCATCTACCAAATCATTGGAGTAAAGCATATAGGCAACAATCGCATAAACCTCATCTGCTGACAGGCTTTGCGCTTCGCCAAACGGCATTGAACGGTTTACATAATCCCAAACGGTTGACAGATAAGGCCAATAAGATCCAACCGTTTTCACCGGATCTTTATCGCCAAGCGTTCCAAATCCACCTGCCAAAACCGGCCAATTATCCACGCCCTCCGCAAAATCGCCATGACACGAAGCGCATTTATCGGCAAATACCTCCTCGCCATAAAGCGCATCCCCGCTGCCGGCGGGAAGCCCCGCGCCATTGGGACGAATATCAACATCCCAAGCCGCGATCTCTTCTGGCAGCGCTGCGCGCCCCAAGCCCAGCTTGTCGCCAGCAAAAACAGTTACGGGAAGAACAAGAACAGCTGCGGCCCAAAAAAGTTTAAGACACTTCAACATTTTCGACCTCTCCGGTTGGTTTGACATGCCAGGTTTGAATGCAATTATTATGGTACACGGAATTTTCACCGCGCAATTCGCGCAACTGTTGTTTGCTGGGTTGCACATAGCCCGTTTCATCCATTGCGCGGGCCTGCAGCAACATTTCTTCACCTTGCCAATCCATCTCAAGGTAAAACCGCGCTAACGCTTTGTTGCTTTCGTGATTGGACAGTCGCGCTGTTTCCCAGTTGCGCCCGCCATCTTTAGAAATATCAACTCTTTTGATGGACCCGTGACCTGACCAGGCCAAACCTGTGATCACCAAAGCTCCTGGACCATGCTGTATTGGCGCTTGCGGGCTGGGGGAAGTAATCACCGATTTTGCATCCATAACCCAGGTCCATTTTCGAGCCGTGCCATCTTCTAAAACATCGGTATATTTCGAAGTTTCTTCACGGCTTTCCACGGGCCCATCCATCACCTCGATGCGGCGCAACCATTTCACCCACATATTGCCTTCCCATCCGGGAACCACCAATCGTACAGGATAGCCATGCTCTTTGCGCAGGGCTTCCCCATTGGCCTTAAACGCCACCAGCACATCATCAAGCGCTTTTTCCATCGGAATCGAGCGGCCGTTGGAAGAAGCATCAGCGCCTTCAACATAAACCCATTTATCTTGCAGATCGCCCGCCGCGGCCAATCCGGCTTCTTGCAACACGCTGCGCAAAGACACGCCGGTATATTCCATATTATGGATCATACCGTGAGTGAACTGAACACCGTTTAATTGCGCGCCCGCCCATTCCATTCCAGTATTGGCTGCACATTCGCAAAAATACACATGGTTTTCGCGCGGCAAGCGTTCCAGATCGGCATAAGAAAACACCAAAGGCTGATCGACCAAGCCGTTTACCATCAAACGGTAATCACTTTTGCTGAGCTCTATGGCGCCGGAATGATGGCGCTCAAAAGCGCAGCCCTGGGGCGTAATCGTGCCATCAAGGGCATGAATCGGCGTGAAATTTATCGAAGAAATCGGACTTGCGGTCAGCCAAGGCACGCTGCGCCGCACCACATCGCTTTCAAATTTAATTGGCAGCCCATAGGGCGTGGCATCCACCCCATCACCGGTGACTGATGCCCAGTCTTGAACCTCGGTGATAAGAGGATCAGCCTGGGTTCCGCTGGCCGCTTGGGCCGTTACGATGCCGGCCATTGTTGCGGCGCTTCCACGCAAAAATGCCCGCCGGGATTGGGGATTGGGTGTAAACTTCAAAATAGGCACCTCCACATCATCTTAACCTGTCAAATATACACGCGATTCGGCGCCGAACGCTTGCATTTTGAACCAATTTCCTCAGATCTTGACGGAAGCTTGTTCAAAACGCAACAATAAATTCAAATGTTTGAATTTATTGTTGCTTACCAGTTATCATGCTATAAAAATGAGATGGAATTATAGGGTCAGTACCGACCACCTCCCAAAACCAGACAAACGTTAAAACCGTTTGGCGCCATCAAATTGCTTCACCCAATACCGGTCAAAAAATACCGGCTGAACGGAACACCGAAAAGAAAACAGAATGCTCAGAAACGCTCAGTCTTTAAAGTTACCCATCTATGCATTTGGAGTTTTTATAAGCTGTCTCAGCGCCACGCTTGGAACAGCCAGTGAAGATATTGCAGATCAATATCCGCAATCGCCTTTATACCAAAAACCAATTGAGTTTTTTCCACAGGTGTTTTCTGCCATCGGGGCAACCGCCCCGCCCACATATGAAAATGCCGGCCATAACAATAACCTGTCTTTTATCATTACGAGCGAAGGCGTGGTAGTCATCAATGCCGGAGCCTCTTATCTTTTGGCGCAGGCGCTGCATGAGGAAATCAAACAGCGCACCCGCCAACCGGTGATTTTGGTTATAAATGAAAACGGCCAAGGCCATGCGATGTTGGGGAATTCCTATTGGGTCGATCAAGGTATTAAGGTTTTGGCGCATGAGGATGCAGATGCCGAATTTGCCGATCTTGGCTTTTCAATTTTGGAAACCATGCGCGGATATAATCGCGAAAACGCCGAAGGCACGCGGCTGCAAAGGCCCACCCAAACCTTTAGCGATACCTACACGCTCACGCTGGGTGCGTTTGAGATTGAAGTCTTATATTTGGGCCCGGCGCATAGTCCGGGGGATATCGTAGTGTGGTTACCCAAGCAAAATCTGGTAATCGCAGGCGATATGGCCTTTCACGAACGCATGTTGCCGATTTTTCCCCATACAAACGCGGCCGATTGGATCGAAACTTGGGATGCCGCATTTGAACCTTTGGGCGCAACGCATATCATTCCCGGCCATGGGCACCCAACTGTGATGCCCCAAGTCCGGCGATACACGCGTGACTATCTGGCATTTTTACGCCGTAAAATCGGTGATCTGATTGAGGAAGGCGGCGAGTTAGAGCAAGCGTATTATATTGACCAAAGCCCCTATGCGCATCTTGATACATTCGAAGAACTGGCCCGGCGCAACGCCGGATTTGTGTATGAGCAAATGGAATTTGAATAAAAGACGTATAATCCAGCATTTCGCTTAGAGGCTGGAAAAATCCAACATGGTTTTTATATTTTAGAATATAATTCTAAAATATATTAATTTTTTAAAATTTTTTCTCAAAAAGTTCATTTGATTTTCTATTTAAAAGAACTTTATAGCAGGGCTAACGCTATTCTTGAGATCGATTATGTTATTTGACCTGTACGATATTCCGTTTGAAGCTCAGGCCGTATACCCGCTATTTGGAGGTGTATTGGGCGTTTTATTTGGTGCTTTGGCATTGTTAACTCGGTTCTGCTTACGTCAGGCGGTGACGGGGGAGAGCGCGCAGGGCATGGCTGCTAAGTCAGTTTGGGCAACCGCGTTTATAGCCGCGATTTTGGGCAATTTAGCCTTGGAATATGCCGGGTTTATTGAGCTGTCAGAGCATCGTTTATTTGCCCCTAACCTACCTATTTTAGCGCTTTTTCTGGGTGGGGGACTATTTGGGATCGGCATGGTTTTGACCCGCGGATGCGTGTCGCGTGCGACCATCCTGCTAGGCACCGGCAATTTACGCAGCCTCTTCGTTCTCCTTATTTTTGCTATTACGGCGCATGCTACATTGAAGGGTCTTCTTGCCCCACTGCGGGTATTGATTGGCGCAATACAGATTGATCTATCGGTCACCTCGCTGGGGGATCTACCCGGCGGGCCGATTTTTTGGGCTTTAATGCTGTGTGGCGCGGCTACGTTCTGGCTGATCTCAAATTTTCCATCCAAATCTGTCTTCCTTGCCGCGATCGGATTAGGGCTGTTGGTGCCGATCGGGTGGGCGGGCACTTCGGTGCTTTTGAATGATCCATTTGATCCGCTTCCGGCGCAATCTTTTGCCTTTACGTTACCATGGTCAGAGCTGCTTTTTTGGGCGATTGCATCCAGCGCAATCACAGCAGGGTTCGGGCCGGGCATGGTCGCGGGGGTTTTATTGGGTAGCTTCTTTGCAGCAGGGGTGACGGGGCAAATTAAATTACGCGGGTTTGACAAAACAAGCGACATGCCTCGGTATCTTTTAGGGTCGGTTTTGATGGGGTTTGGTGGCGTGCTTGCCGGCGGGTGCAGCGTCGGAGCTGGCTTGTCGGGGGCTTCTAACTTATCCATTGCAGCCTTGCTTGCGCTTGCAGCAATGATCTTTGGTGCGCGCGTAACTGCAAAGTTGATGGAAAAAACACCGGGGCTGCCCGCTATCGCTTAAGATAACAGCCTAACCTATCGGGTCAAACAGCGCCAAACCCTATTCAGCGGCTTTTGGGCAGCGTGCCAATTGGCATTGCGACCACAAGGCACTGAGCGCAGAAACAAGATGCTCAAGGTCTTGGTCGCTATGCACAGGTGAGGGCGTAATCCGCAAGCGCTCGCCACCCTTGGGCACGGTTGGGTAATTGATCGGTTGAATATAAATTCCATATTCATTTAGCAGCAAATCTGAAATGAACTTACATTTGATGGGATCCCCAACCATCACCGGAATAATATGGCTGTCATTGGCCAAATGCGGAATCGCAAGTTGATCAAGACGGCGGCGTATTTCTTTCACTTTTCGTTTCTGATCGGTGCGCTCTTTGGTGCTGTGCTTCAAATGCCGCACCGACGCCAAAGCGCCAGCAGCAATCGCGGGCGGCAGCGCCGTGGTAAAAATATATCCGCTTGCGAATGAACGAATGAAATCGCAAAGCGCACGCGAGCCTGTGATATAGCCACCCACCACACCGAAAGCTTTTGCCAACGTGCCTTCAATCAAAGTGATCCGATCCATCACGCCGTCGCGTTCTGCAATCCCCGCGCCATGCGCCCCATAAAGCCCCACCGCATGCACCTCATCTAGATACGTCATCGCGCCATAATGATCTGCCAAATCACAAATTTCCTTGATCGGGGCTATATCGCCATCCATAGAGTAAACGCTTTCAAATGCGATAATTTTGGGTTGCTCACGCGGCAATGCGCAAAGATGGGCTTCCAGATCGGCAAGATCATTATGCTTCCAAATGCGCTTTTCCGCCCGGCTATGGCGAATGCCTTCGATCATAGAGGCGTGATTGGCCGCATCTGACAAAACCACGCAGCCCGGCAACCGGCTGGCCAAAGTGCTCAGACTTGCCCAATTTGACATATAGCCACTGTTAAAGAGCAAGGCCGCCTCTTTCCCATGCAGCGCTGCAAGCTCTTGCTCGAGATCAACATGCGCATGGCTAGAGCCAGAGATATTGCGCGTACCGCCCGCGCCAGCACCACTTTCCTCTAATGCGGCATGCATCGCTGCGATAACATCAGGATGTTGGCCCATGCCCAAATAATCATTCGAACACCAGATGGTAACGGGTTTTTCCTGACCTTTATCGCGCCAATCGGCTTTTGGGAAAGCACCTTTTTGGCGCTTTAAATCCACAAAAACCCTGTAATTCCCCTCTTGGCGCAACTGCCCCAACTCGGATTGGAAATAAGCCTGATAGTCTATCATCGTGTAGCCACAGCCCTTTCTTTACCGGCCAATAATGTCGACGCTTGTGTTGGGTGCCACAGAGACAACCCCCATTTTTCGAATATGAGCCTCAACCACATCCCAAATCATCGGGCCTTCAGTGCCTTCATTCACGCTTGCCCAGCCTGCCACTTGATAGTTCCGCGTAGGGTCAATCGGCTCACCCGTTTTCAACAAGGTCATTTCGGTTATCCGGCTGCCCTGGGGCTTAGAAATATCAATTCTGTAACCAAGCCCGCCCACGCGTACCATATCCCCCCCCTGCTGGTAATAAGGGTCAGGGTTGAACAGGTTATCCGCAACATCTTCTAAAATGATATGCAAAAACTCACCGCTCATTTCGGTGCGATAGGCATTGGGATAACTCATTGACGTAACGTTCCATAAATCATCACGGGTGATCTCTTGATCCGGCAAGATCGACGGCCCCCAGCGGACACCCGGTGACAAGGCAATATCGGCATCGCGCTCAGAGATCAGCGCATCGCAAATAAGATCATCCCAAGTCCCGTTGAAATTGCCGCGCCGATACAGCACTTGATCCTCGCCCGTTTTCCCAATCACTTCTGACAATTGATCGATAAACGGGGCGCGCTGCGCGTCGATCAGCTTTGTCATTTGTGGATCGGGCGCAATCACATCGGCAAAAATAGGGATCAGCTTATGGCGAAAGCCCATCATTCGCCCTTGGCGAATATCAAGATCCACGCGCGAAACAAATTTGCCGTTTGAGCCAGAGGCCACGATGATCGTATCCCCCACCAAAACCGGTTCCGGCAAAGCATCATGCGTGTGGCCAGATAAAACCACATCGAGCCCTTTCACTTTGCCAGCCATTTTCTTATCAACATCAAAACCGTTATGGCTGAGGCATACAACCAGCTCGGCCCCTTTTGCGCGCACCTCATCCACCATCTCCTGCATCCGCTCATCGCGAATTCCGAATGAGTATTCGGGGAACATCCAGCCGGGATTGGCAATCGGCATATAGGGAAACGCTTGCCCGATCACCGCGATTTTTACCCCGCCCCGCTCAAAGAATTTATAGGGTGGAAAAAGATCCGTGGGCTCATCCCATTCAGAATCGAAGATGTTTTGCCCCAAAGCAGCAAAGGGGAGGTTTTCAACGATTTCATTTACCCGCTCAGAGCCAAGCGTAAATTCCCAATGAAAGGTCATCGCATCCGGCTTGAGCGCATTCATCACATTCACCATATCTTGGCCTTGCGTGTGATAGCAGGAATAGCTGCCATGCCATGTATCCCCGCCATCCAGCAGCAACGCATCCGGGCGTTCGCTGCGGATTGCGTTGATCACTGTTGCAACCCGATCCAACCCGCCCACGCGACCATAGGTTTGCGCGAGCGCTGAAAAATCAGACGAGCTAAGCGCATAGGCAGAGGCGCTGCCATCCTTGATACCGTATAATTTACGAAAATCGCTGCCCGTAATATGGGGAACCCGCCCTTTATTCAACCCGACGCCAATATTGGTATCCGGCTCTCTGAAATATATGGGTTTTAATTGCGCATGAATATCCGTGATATGTATAAGGGAGACGTTCCCAAAGCTATCAAACTCCAATAGCTTATCTTGAGTCATTTGTTGCTGCGCGGACAAACGGCTCCATGCTCCAAAAGAAGACGCCCCATAAACCGCAGTTGTGGCCATAGCCATTTGCAGAAAATCTCGCCTTGCTATCATTATAAACCCCTATCACATGCATTTTATTGAATATATTTAGATGGAGAAAACCCCGGGCGTTTGAGCGCCCGGGGCCTTTGGATCAGTTACGTACTGATGGTGTTTCGACAGTTAACCCGTTCCCGCGCGACGCGAGATACAATTCCAACGCTTGGAACTCTTCGCCGCCTTCTTTAAAGGGCGTTGCGCGAATATTTTTCATGCAACCTTTGAAGCGGCCATGAATAGAATTAAGCTTTGCATTTTTCAAACGATAGGTGGGAAAACCATTCGTCTGCCCTTGCGACAGATGATCGGCGCGGATCATATTGCCATAATTGTCTTCATGACAATTTGAGCAGGACATATCCAATTGCCCAACGCGCGTGTAGTAAAGCTCTTTGCCTTTTTGCCACTGCGCCGCAGCATCCCCATCAAACTTAACATTAACGGGCATACCGCGCGATTGCAGGCCAATCAGAGCCGTAATCGCGGTCATGTCGGCGGATGACCATTTCCAGGCATCTGCCCCCATACGCTCAGTCCGGCAATCATTGACCATATTCTCCATCGAGACAACATCGCCATCCACAACCCGCGGCATTGAGGCACGCAGCCCTGCAAAGTCTTCCACATTTTCGTGGCAGCTTGCGCAGGATTTACCTTCAGAGCCATCTACTTTTGCGTAAAGGTCGATGCCTTTATCTACAAAAACGAACCCTGGATTTTCGAAATCATCCATCTGCAGGGCTTGCGTTTCGTCTGTTCGAAACACCCAGCCAGAGAACACTTCATCCAAATTTGGCGTATGCGCTTGCGCGGCCACGCGCGTTGTCATGGCCTGCCCCTCAACGGAGAGAGTGTCTGATTCACCCGCTTGCGCAAGACCCCCGATCAAGACCAGAGCTGACGCGCTTATAAGCTTTGTCACTGTCATTTTTATCCTCCCTTTATTATCTGCGACGCTTACCCAACCGCTATATTTTTTGCCGTTTCATAAACTGAGCCGTCATCATCGTACCAAGTGAACTTAAATTCACCCGTTTCAGGAACGACTGCATCAAATTTAAAGTAAGGATTTGTTGAAATTGCTGGTTCAATTGTAACGTCAATGACGCTTTGACCATTAAACTCACAGGTAAACCTATTGATGATCGAGCGTGGAATTTTATTGCCATCTTTATCTTTACGCTGACCAGATTCCATTTTATGGCTGATCAACGTTTTGATTGTGATCATATCCCCTGCAGCGGCCGTTTTGGGCACTTTAACGCGGGGTTTTACACCTTTTGCCATTGTTATTCTCCTCTTTAGCCGCCGCAACCGCCAATGGTCACTTTGACCGTGGCTTGCGTAGTTTGAAATGAACCATCTTCCATTTTTGCGACCGCAATCACATCCTGGGTTTTGGCAAGGCGAATACGTGTTGAGCCGCTGCGCGCTGCGCTCATCGGCCCAAAGTTAAACGTCGCGACGGCCGGCACTGGATTTCCAGCGGCTAGAATCATGATGCTGCTGGCGCCAGGCGCTGAGACCGTGATCGGAACCGTATTTCCATTCTCTGCAATTTCAGGTGCATCCAATTCGATCGCACCGGCGACCGCATCAGCACCACCAGTGAAATCCGCAATATGCTCATCAACGGCCGAGGCCAAAACGGGTATTCCGCAAAATGTGGCCACAGCGAACGCAGAGGTTCCTGCCAGCATCATATTTCTTCTCGTCAGTCCCATACTGCCCTCCTATTCTTCTTTAAGTGTTAAAAGATACGCCACAACATCTTCAACTTGCTGGGCATTCAAAATGGATTTGCCTTGAAACTTTTTCAAGTTTCGTTCAAATCCGTCATCTTTGTAAAATGCTGGCATAATCGTGCCCTCAAACATCATCTTAGAATTCACGACGATGCCGCGCAATTCCGCCGCTTCCCACCGGTCAGCCACGCCATCAAGCGCCGGGCCTACTTCTCCGTGAAACGACTGATCGCTCATATCTTCATTGGCATGACAGGCCAAACAATTGCCCTGCTTGCGGTTCATAAAAACCTTGCGGCCCGCTGCCGGATCGCCGGCTTGTGCCGTTAAAGATACGCCGATTGCGCCATCATTAAACACAACATTTGCTGGCACAACATCCCCAGCGAATGCTGAGGAGCCAGCAAATAAGCACACCAAGGTCATCGAAAAACGTCCCATGTTCCCCCCTTTTTTATTAATTATTATAGCCTCACGTTAGACATCACGGCGCAATTACGCAAGCATAAATTCATATTCTTGAATTTAATCGGCATCTTTTGCCGCACGCCTTATTTTAAACTGTTTTGCGTGATAGCGCTGAAAATCGCCATCTTCCTCGGTGTCATAGAGCTTGGTGTTCACCCAGGTCAGTAAATCAAAGGTCATGCCACCACTGAAGGCTCCCGGCATCACCGCGACCGACGCCTGCGCGGCATCGAGTTGATCGTCAATATCTTCGGGCAAAAACATAAATGAGGGGGTGAATAAAATGCGCCATTTGCGCGCGATGTCTTTTTCACTGAGCACTTCACCATCAAAATCGGTGACTTCCAAATCACCGTGTAGGTTCAATTGTACGACGAAAAAGTTTTCCTCGATGTAAGAAGACACGCGAGGCTGCACAAAAACTTCCTCATGCATTTTTTTGCAATAAATGCAGCCGCGCTGCTCGAAGATAACAGCCAATCGTTTGCCCTCAGCATTGGCCTCTGCCAAATCTTCACGCAAATCTTTGAACGTATCGCGCATCCAGGATTCTTTATACATGCCATCATCGCCAATTTGGCCCGCCTGCCCAACGCTGCCAAAGCTGACCAAAAGTAAAACTGCAATCAAACGTCTCATGTCAATCTCCTATCCAAAGGTCCATAGGTCCGGTTTAGCCTGCAACATCCAATTGGCGATCACGCTCACGCTATCAGACGCAATCAGCAGGCCAAATAAGACCAATAAGGCACCGGTTATCTTTTCAATCCGCCCCAAATGGCGCCGAAAGCTTTGAGCCCAGCGCAAGAACGGCGCTACAAACAAACTTGCTATAATAAAAGGGCTGGTCATCCCCAACCCATAGGCAAATAACAACTGCATGGCGGCTCCAACCGTTTCGCTGGACGCAGCCGTAAATAAAATTGCAGCCAAAATGGGCCCCACACAGGGCGTCCAACCAAAGGCAAAGGCCAACCCTAAAACAAACGCCATGGCAAAAGAGATTTTTTGCGTATCCCCCGCTTCAATCTTAAACTGTTTGTACAAAATCCCTATTTTCAAAATGCCTAAGAAATGTAGCCCCATCACAATAATGATGAGGGCGGCCACCCATCGCAATTGGGCGAACCACTCTCGCACCAACCCGCCAAAGCCACTGGCCGCCGCACCCATTCCAACAAAAATTGTGATCATGCCAGCTGAAAAAAACAGCGCAGAAATAATCGCACGGCGCTGAACAGAACGGTCTAAGGCATCCATAGCTTTGAGCTCATTCAAGCCAACGCCCGCAAGGTAACTGAGATAAAAGGGAACGATCGGCAACACGCAAGGAGAGGCAAAAGATAACAAACCCGCGCCGAAGGCTGCCATTAAAGAGACGTCGAACATATCTCACACCTTGCCAAATAAACACATTCATATTATTAAATATGATATTGAAACGTCAATGGTTAAAAATGAACATTCAAACTTTCATCGCTGGCGTTAGTATTGCGCTGACTTCAATGCAGGTTTCAGCCTCTGAATTGCTTATGGTGGAAGAAAAAGGCTGTTATTGGTGCGAGCGCTGGGATCAAGAAATATCTGCGATTTACCCCAAAACCAGCGCCGGACAATACGCCCCGTTGCGCCGGGTGGATATCGATGCGCTGCCCAATCAGATCCGTTTTAACCGCGGCGTAATGTTTACCCCAACATTTATTCTAATCCACAACGATGTAGAATTAGCACGTATAGAAGGCTATCCAGGCGAAGATTTCTTCTGGCCCTTATTAGAGGGTGTTCTGGCAGCTCACACCCCATTCAAGGAGAACCACCCATGAAAAAACTAGCGTTTATTTGTATGTGCTGGGCGGGGCTTGCCTCTGCCGAAGACAGCGCATTCGTCGAATTTAAGGTGTTAAAACCAGAAATTGCGCTGCGCATGGCGCAAGCTGCGATGGAGTCTTGTCGTGCGGGCGGCTATCAAATTGGTGTGATCGTGACCGATCGCTTTGGTATTCCACAAGTCTATTTACGAGACCGCTTCGCCGGGCTGCATGTATTAGAGACCGCAACCCGCAAAGCTTGGACCGCGGTAACATTTCGAACCAACACGGCCGACATAGCAGCCCTTACCGAAGCCGGCGAAGAGCTTTCTGGTCTGCGGCAATTGGAGAAAATCATGCCTGTGGGTGGTGGGCTTCCCGTGTTAGACGGGGATGGCAGCCTTGTTGCGGGAATTGGTGTATCCGGGGCGCCAGGTGGCACCTTGGATGAAGATTGCGCCGCCGCCGGCATCAGCGCAGTTGAAGATGAAATCGCTTTTTAAGGAAATTCGATGGCCCTCCCTGTAATCTCTGAAAACGTATCGCAAACCGAACTTGACGATATGATGGACAACGCGCTCACCGCCTCAAATTTTTTGAAAGCAATCAGCCATGAGGGGCGATTAATGATTTTATGCCATCTGGCATCGGGGGAAAAATCTGTTACCGAACTTGAATCGCTTTTGGCGTCGCGCCAAGCGGCGGTTTCACAGCAGCTTTCGCGTCTGCGGCTTGAAGGGTTGGTGCATCCGCGGCGCGACGGCAAAGTAATTTATTACCGGCTGGCTGATAAGCGCGCAACGCGGATTTTAGACGTTGTCTATGATATTTTCTGCAAATAACAAAACTTGACTGCGCCGCAATAAAACAGTCTGCTCAGCGTGCATCAAAGCCAACAGCCAAGGAAAGTTTAGCATGGTTCTGCACAGCATTCCTGAAGCACTTATGGGAACCTTGATTGGCTTCGCAGGCGGTATTCTATTGGGCTTGGCCGCACGGATCGGGCGGTTTTGCACCTTAGGCGCAATTGAAGATGCGCTTTATGGTCAGAACAATAATCGGCTTCGCATGTGGGGAACCGCAATTGGGATGGCGGTGCTGCTGGTGCATTTGGCGCTTGCACAAGGCTTGATCTCTACCTCTGACAGTTATCCGCTTACGGTGCCTTTCACGCCGCTTCTTACGGTCTTCGGCGGGCTGTTATTTGGGCTAGGCATGGCATTTTCTGGCAATTGTGGCTTTGGAGCCTTGGCGCGCTTAGGGGGCGGAGATCTGCGCTCGTTCGTGATTGTATTGGTGATGGGGGTAAGCGCTTATGTAACGCTAGGGGGGCCGCTTTCCCCTCTTCGGATCTGGCTGGTCGAGCTGCTAAGCGTGCAACCTACTACCGCTAGCTTTTCAGCGCTTCTTTCAAGCTCAACCGGTATGCCTGCAAGCTATATTGGCCTGCTATTGGGCGCGGGTGTTTTCGGATTTTCGGTTTGGAACAGAGCCTTTTGGGAAGAGAAAGGCAATGTCATCTGGGGCGCCTTGGTCGGCCTTTCTGTTGCAAGCGGGTGGATTGCCACGCATCTTATCGCGCAGGTCGGCTTTTCAGGTTTGCGCCCTGTTTCGCATGGGTTCACCGCCCCCGTGGGCTCGACAATTTTATATTTCATGACCTCGTCCGGGCAGACCTTAAATTTTGGTATCGGATCGGTCTGCGGGGTCTGGGCTGGCGCATTGACGGGCAGCTTGATGAAAGGGCATTTTCGATTAGAAGCCTGTGAGGATCCGCGCGAGCTCCAGCGCCAAATCACCGGTGCTGTAATGATGGGTATTGGCGGGATATTGGCGATCGGATGCTCGGTTGGACAGGGTATTTCTGCGATGGCCTTGCTGTCGATAAACGCACCGCTGGCGTTATCCTCTATATTCATCGGCGCGTATTTCGGCCTGAACCATCTGATTTCAGGGCGGTTGATTTAAACAAAGAGCGGCGCCTGCGTGTAAAATGACAAACCTTCCACTTAAGCTTCACCCAAGCGGGTCTCATGAGCCTATCGGGCTATGTCAGCAGGCAGATGGAACCAGCCTTTTGGAAAGACGCCTACGATGATCATCTTGCAGATCATGCCCCTAGCACAGGCTTTACGACTTGCTACAAAAAAGGAAAAGCAACGCGAGTTTGCCTACTCTGCGCGGCTTTACCAAGATATTTTGAACAGATTTCCCAAAAATACAGCTGCGCGCAAAGGCCTTAAATCCGTTCAAAACCGGCCCGCCTTTAAAGGCCTCTTCCCCCAAGAGCCTCCAGAAGACCAAATTCAACACATAACAAAGCTTTACAATAACGGAGCCTTGATCGCTGCTTCTGAAGCTGGCGCAAGCCTTCTGCGCAAATTTCCAGAAGCAGCGATCCTTCACAACCTGATGGGTGCTATTGCAATGGGCCTTGGCGCTTTTGCCCAGGCTGAAACCAGCTTTGAAAGTATGAAGCTTATTGATCCTTATTCTGCGGAAAACCATTACAATTTAGGCCATGCAAGATCAAAACAAGGCAAAACTAATCTTGCAATTAACAGCTTTCAGCTTGCTATTTTGCTCAACCCGGAATTTTCCAACGCTCATAACAGCTTGGGAATTGCGCTGAAAAGCGCCGGCCAAATAGAACCGGCCCTTCACAGCTACCGCAAAGCTATCGAAATAGACCCAAATTTCGCAGAGGCGTTTTACAATATGGGTAATCTGTTCAAAGAACAGGGCAATCTAGAAGATGCTAAACGTTGCTTTAAATCTAGCCTCGCAATCGAGGCGGGCCTTTGCGAAGCGCATTTTAACCTTGGCTTAATCTACAAAACCCAAGGGAAACTTGACCAGGCAATCAACAGCTATTCACAAGCTGTTGAGGTTAACCCGATGCTTCATGAGGGCTATAATAATCTGGGTTTATGCCTGCAAGATCAGGGGGATTTAAGCGCGGCGCTGAAAAGCTTTCAGGCGGCGATTAAGCTGCAGCCAGATTACACAGATGCTATCTATAATATGGGCAATGTTCTTAAAGATATGGATGATTTTGCCAGTGCCGTTTCTTGCTTTCAAGATCTAATCAAAATTGATCCAAACTATAATAGAGCACAACATCTTCTAAATGCCCTGACGGGGCAAACCACACAGACCCCGCCTCAAGAGTATGTTGAAAGCTTGTTTGAGGAATATGCACCCCATTTTGAACAGGACTTGATCCATAATTTGCATTACACAGCCCCTAAGCGTCTTGTTGATGCCCTTTTGCACCTATCCGCTCAGAAAAATTTAGGGTCGGTTTTAGATTTGGGATGCGGAACCGGGTTGATAGGCGGTGAAATCAAACGCTTTGCCTCTTATATCGAAGGCGTTGACCTATCAAAATCGATGATTGAGCAAGCTGAACGAAAAAACATCTACGATAGGCTGATTGTTTCCGACATTAACGCGTATTTAGCAAAAACCAGCTTGGATTTTGACTGTGTCATGGCAGCCGATGTGTTCATTTATCTTGGTGATTTAAGCGAAACCTTCCAGCTGATAAATGCCGGCAAAAAACGACCGGGCAAGCTCGCTTTTTCAACAGAGCATCTAGAAAAAGGGTTGTTTCAGCTTGAACGATCGGGGCGTTATGCGCATTCAAAACATTATATAGACTCGCTTTGCAGTCAATTTGGCTACGCGCTGTCGCATTTTTCCACCATACAGCTTAGAAAGGACAAAGATGCGTTCCTAACTGGCGGGCTATATATACTTGATTTCTAACGTTGCGCTGCTAGAAGGAACCCCCTTTGGCCAGCAAAGACAATTTCAACGGAAAAATTTACAGTTGAGAACCCGTTGATATTTTTTGTAACTGCCCCTAGCAAACCTCATTAAGATGCATAAACTCTGCGTTGATAAGAGTAATGAATGGGTCAACTCGGATGTCTAAATCAGCCCCTTTATCCACGCGTATTGGCAAAGCGCGGGTCACATCTGCGCCAGAGGTTGCGGCGCGCGCCAAACGCGGCATTGAGGCCTATACGCATGCGATGGCCCAAAATGGCACCCCGGTGGCACATATCATAGAGAAAATGGCAGATGGAACGGTCGCGCAGGGCATTGGCCAAATTGGCCTATCTGCTCTGAACCCAAGCAGTTTGGCTTGCGCGAAAGGCTGCGCATTTTGCTGTATTTTGAAGGGCGAAGATGGGGGCACGATCACAGAAATTGAAGCGGTCGAGATGTATAAAGCGCTTTCTGTTTTGCAAGATGATCCAGATGGGCGCAATTG
>ERZ802830.1166-NODE-1166-length-25448-cov-10.4624_pt1 | contig 25448 bp, 25 predicted proteins | sample MGYA00345654_ERZ802830 | MGnify/ENA primary metagenome ERZ802830 (study PRJEB30503, sample SAMEA104212375) | marine metagenome | biome: Westerlies Biome; feature: [SRF] surface water layer (ENVO:00010504) within the epipelagic zone...; material: water...
GTGCGACACTGCTTGGATTGCCTTACGTGCAAAAGTTAAAAGGCCACGTCAATGTCGATTTGGTCCCGATGCTTTTACCGCCTATGGCAAGAAAGTTACTGATGATTGCGAGCTATTTGGCAGCAGTCGCGATCCTTGCTGTCATGACTTACCACGGATGGGAATTAGTTCACATTTCTTTTGCCCGCGGATGGGTGTCTGAGACAGTCTGGGGTCCCCCACTGTGGATTCCATACCTTGCGATGCCGATTGGGTTTGGCCTTTTTGCACTGCAGTTGCTGGCGGATCTTTTTGAGACATTGCAGACCCCAGCGGAAGACATCGTTATCGAAGGGAGCGGCCACTAATGGATCCATTGTTATTAGGTGCGATTGTCGCGGCTGTTACGATTTTTATTTTGTTTTCAGGGATTTCAGTCGCCAATGGGTTATTGGTTGTCTCTGCACTTTTCCTAATGATTTTTGATGGATTCGGCTCACTGGAATTAATCCCAGAAGTCCTGTTCGGTAAACTCGATAATTTCGCGTTGCTATCAATTCCGATGTTTATATTGATGGGTGCTGCGATTGCGTCGACCAGAGCTGGTGCCGATCTATACGAAGCTTTGGATCGTTGGTTGACCCGTATTCCCGGTGGGTTGGTTGTTTCAAATCTTGGGGCATGTGCGCTTTTTGCTGCGATGTCAGGCTCATCTCCAGCGACTTGCGCAGCAATTGGTAAAATGGGTATCCCCGAAATGCGCAAGCGTAACTTTCCAGACGGCGTCGCGGCAGGTTCGATTGCAGCAGGCGGAACCCTCGGGATTCTGATCCCACCGTCGATCACGATGATCGTTTACGGGATTGCCACAGAAACATCGATCGGACGACTGTTTTTAGCCGGCGTTCTGCCTGGACTGATGTTGGTCGGCCTTTTCATGGCCTGGTCTATCTATGCGACCTGGCGTGAAGGTGGTATCGATGCGTTGGCTGGACGGACGTTTACCTGGAAAGAGAAGTTTGAAGTCCTTCCACGCGTGATTCCCTTTTTATTGGTGATTCTCGGCGTTCTTTATGCATTGTATGGAGGTGTTGCGACGCCTTCAGAGACAGCAGCTGTCGGTGCGCTTTTGTGCCTTGGGCTAGCCATCATTATTTACAGGATGACAGACCTGTCTTTGGTCTGGGTGATGCTGCGCGACGCAACCAAAGAGTCAGTCATGATTCTGTTTATCATTGGGGCGGCCGGTGTCTTCTCATACATGTTGTCGAGTCTGTTTATCACCCAAGCGATCGCTGAGTGGATCGGTACACTGGATGTGAACCGTTGGGTATTGATGTTGTACGTCAATGTGTTTTTGTTAGTGGCTGGGTTCTTCTTGCCTCCAGTCGCTGTGATCCTGATGGCCGCACCGATTTTAATGCCGATTATTTTGGGTGCAGGCTTTGACCCTTATTGGTTTGCCGTCGTTCTCACGATCAACATGGAGATTGGTTTAATTTCTCCACCTGTGGGACTCAATCTGTATGTGATCAACGGGATTGCGCCTGAAATCCCGCTGAAGACGATTCTTAAAGGATCGCTTCCTTACGTTGCCTGTATGGTGGTGGCGATTCTGATTTTGTGCTTGTTCCCAGGAATTGCCACTTGGCTGCCTGATGTACTGATGGGAACTGCAGTCTCATGAGTGCGCGCTATCGAATTGGTCAAATTGTCCCCAGTTCTAACGTCACGATGGAAACCGAGATTCCAGCATTGTTCCGTGCTCGTGAGTTAATTTACGATGATCAGTTCACCTTCCATTCCAGCCGAATGCGCATGAAACAGGTCACCAAAGAAGAGTTGGCCGCTATGGATCGTGATAGTGATCGGTGTGCATTGGAGTTATCGGATGCGTCGGTGGATGTCATGGGCTATGCCTGCCTGGTTGCGATCATGTCGATGGGGCTTGGATATCACCGGGAGAGTCAAGCGCGACTGCATCAAGTGACGCGTGACAATGGTCATCCATGTCCTGTGGTCAGCTCTGCTGGAGCCTTAGTTGAGGGTCTTTCTGCATTACGGGCTCAACGAATCGCATTAATCACTCCCTACCGGAAACCGTTGACCGATTTAGTCTGTCAGTATTTAGAATCGGAAGGGTTTGAAGTCTTAGACGCGATCAGTCTTGAGATTCCTGATAACCTCGAAGTTGCGCGCCAGGACCCAATGGCGCCAGTTGATCTTGTTGATCGTCTCAATCTCTCGAATGTAGACACCTTAGTGGCCTCAGCCTGCGTACAGATGCCCTCGCTTCCGGCAGTGGCACACCTACAAGCGAAAACGGGCGTTCCAACATTATCTGCCTCCGTGGCAACAAGCTATCGGATGATGCGCGAGCTGCAGTTGGACACGCAAATACCAGGTTTTGGTGCGTTATTTGAGTGAGCAGATCATGATGGCGACGGGAATCAAACAATGGATTCAGCAAGTAACCGATCGAGCGCTTGAGATCCTGGATCTGAAATCTGAGGGCATCCCTCTCGATGATCTGATCTCGCAGTGTCATGCGGTATTGTCCCGTCGCGGCGAAGCCACCGGACTGGCTTTAGCTGGCTCTGTGGTGGCCTCCTGGCAGGCGCTTGAATCCAATCAGCATCTGTCGTTCTTTCAGGCACTGATTGCAGAGTTTGGCCCCGATGAAGAACGGCTCGAGCAAGCAATTGCTGACTATCAAAAGAGTGTTGACGATGTCGATGTGATGCGATTGCATCAGGCCGCTGAGGCAAAGCGTCAAGAACTTTTTCGGCGAATCAATGCAGCGCCAAACGGCCTGCAAACACTCATTTTGATGCGCAAGGCGTTGCGTCGATTATTGCGTGAACATCCTGAGTTGAAACCAATCGATCAGGATCTGATGCATTTATTTACCTCTTGGTTCAATAAAGGTTTCTTAAGACTTGAACGTATTGACTGGCAAACCCCAGCAGCGGTTTTAGAGAAGCTGATCCAGTATGAGTCGGTACATGAGATCCAGGGATGGGATGACCTGCGTCGGCGCCTTGCCGAAGATCGGTTGTGCTTCGCCTATTTTCACCCTGTGATCCCCGATGAGCCTCTGATTTTTGTCGAAGTTGCTTTGGTTCAGGGAATGTCAGATGCGATAGCGCCCTTGTTGGATTCGCCGCCCGCGCCACCGATTGCTGCTGATACCGCGGTGTTTTATTCGATTAATAATTGCCAACCGGGTCTTGCCGGGGTCAGTTTCGGTAATTTGCTGATCAAGCAAGTGGTTTCCGTGCTTCAGGCCGAGCATCCGCGATTGAAGCGTTTTGTCACGCTTTCTCCGATTCCTGGGTTACGTCTCTGGCTTGAAACCGAAGGCCGTGAGTTTTTACACCGATTTGAATCATCGGATGATGAGACGGCTCTAAAATCGATCGTTGCCCAGTATTTGACATCAGGGCACGGGGCCAAACTGAAGGATCCAGTGGCTCGGTTTCACCTAGGTAATGGCGCAACACTGGAACGAATCAATGCAAACGCGGACCTCAGTAGTCGAGGTCAGCAGCAAAGTTTTGGATTCATGGTGAACTACCTCTACGAGCTCGATGACATCGTCCGAAACCACGAACAGCTGATGGAATCCGGTCAAATAGCGACGTCGAAAGACGTGCAGCAATTATTAAAAAAAACGAGAAAACATCAATTAAAGGAATTGTCCCATGACGCATAATGTTTTTGCGGCTATTCAGACGAATCTGAAGCACCACGCCGAACGCACTTTGTTGACCATTCCTAATGGACGGCAGCTCACCGGGTCAGATCTTGATCGTGAATCTGCAATTTTAGCGGGCGTGCTGATGAGACTCGGCCTTGAGGCCGGCGATCGAGTCTCAGCTCAGATCGAAAAAGGCTGGATGAATGTTGTGCTCTATTTAGCGGTTTTGCGGTCTGGAGCCGTGTATTTACCGTTGAATTCCGCCTATACCAATAGCGAAATTGAATACTTTGTGACGGATGCAGAATCCAAACTGCATATCTGCAGCTTGGATCGTGCCGAGCACGTGGAGTCCTTGCGGTCACAAATCCCAGAATTACAGGTCTTAACCTTGGATCATGAGAGCGGGACGTTGATCGACCTTTTTGATGCGGCAAAAAGGTCAGGCCAGATGTCAGATGAGGTCGTCTCCCGTGTCGCCGGTGATCTCGCGTCAATCATCTACACCTCAGGAACAACCGGTAAGCCAAAAGGTGCCATGATTACCCACAGTAACCTCGCAGCGAATGCGAAGATGCTGACCGAAGCTTGGGCCTACAGTTCAGATGATGTGCTGTTGCACGCACTACCGCTATTCCATGTCCATGGTCTGTTTGTGGCCCTGAATTTGGCTCTGATGAACGGTGGCCCGATGATCATGCTTCCCAAATTCGACCCCGATCTGGTGCTCTCGGTCATGCCTTCGGCTACGGTCATGATGGGAGTCCCGACCTTTTATACGCGATTGTTGGCTGATTCACGATTCGACCGGCAATCCAGTGGTCACATGCGTCTGTTCATCTCTGGATCAGCGCCATTACTCGTTGAAACATCCGATGAGTTCTTCGACCGGACAGGGCAGCGAATTCTCGAACGTTATGGCATGACCGAAACAGGGATGAGTTGCTCGAATCCGCTCCATGGCGACCGTCGCGCAGGGTCTGTGGGGCCTCCGCTTCCTGGTGTTGATGTTCGTATCATGGGCGAGGATGGTGAAGAGTTACCGAGAGGCGACATCGGGGCTTTGGAAGTCAAAGGTGAACACGTCTTTAAGGGCTATTGGAAACTTCCGGAAAAAACAGCGTCTGAATTCAAAGGTGACTGGTTTATCACCGGTGACATGGCCACTCTCTCAGAGGATGGTTATATCTCCATTGTTGGCCGAGGCAAAGATCTGATTATTTCAGGTGGGTTGAATATCTATCCCAAGGAAATTGAAGACGTCTTAAACGATCAGGGTGGGGTGGTAGAAAGCGCAGTGGTTGGTGTCCCTCACCCAGATTTCGGAGAGGGTATCGTTGCTGTTTTAGTCGGTGACCAGGCATTGGATATGGCTGATCTTGAATCGGCTTGTCGAGAAAAGCTTGCTGGATTCAAGGTCCCGCGTCGGTGGGTGCAGTTGCAGGCATTACCAAGAAATACGATGGGTAAGGTCCAGAAGAATCTCTTGCGAGACGATTACGCAAACAGTTTTTCATAAGCGAGTGTTTAGCCGGCGTAAGCCGGATTTTTTTAAGGTCTTAAGTAGACAAATCCTTGTTGCTGAAGTTTTCCGATCTCCGCAACACCGGATGGAACCACATCTGACTCGTCAGCAAAATACAGATCATCCAATGCGATTTTTCGACCTTTCAGTGTGTTTGCACAGATTTTAAAGTCGACGCCTTGGCCTCGTAATGAATCAATACGCCCAGCGGCATCTTGATTGTTTTGTGCGACTGAACGCAGTAACTCAATGCCATTGCCGTGTAAGACAAACTGAATTTCATAATTGTCTTGACCGAGTGCGTTGATATGGTTCTGTGCGTTTCGCATCGCTCCAATTGCTCGTTTTCCGTCACTATAATTGACGTGATAGACGACTTTTTGCTTGTCATACGAACTGTTGCCGAACACCGTTCCGGTGATCAGCAGTGATAGTGCCGCAAAGGTTACGACGAGATATTTGGTCATGCCCTGAACTCTCCTGTTGTCTATTTGAAAGTTGATCGAACGGCGAATCGAATTGGTTTTCAACTTCGAATTTCTACCTAGCAAATAACGGATTTGCATAAGGTAGAAATTCTGTCGCAGGTGGGTGAATTATTCGTCGAGGAACGATCGTAAATGATCAGAACGACTCGGATGTCTCAGTTTGCGAAGCGCTTTTGCTTCAATTTGGCGAATCCGTTCTCGGGTGACATCAAACTGCTTGCCGACTTCTTCTAAGGTATGGTCGGTATTCATATCGATCCCAAAGCGCATCCGTAAGACTTTCGCCTCCCGAGCAGTCAGGCTTGCTAGTACTTGACGAGTGGACTCTGTCAGCCCTTCAACCGTTGCTGAGTCCACTGGCGAAGAGATGGTGGTGTCCTCAATAAAATCACCCAGCGAGCTGTCTTCATCGTCACCAATGGGTGTTTCCATTGAGATCGGCTCTTTGGCGATTTTCAGTACCTTACGGACTTTGTCTTCGGGCATTTCCATGCGTTCGCCCAGTTCTTCAGGCGTTGGCTCACGTCCCATTTCCTGGAGCATCTGGCGGCTGATGCGATTGAGCTTATTGATGGTTTCAATCATATGGACTGGGATTCGGATGGTCCGCGCTTGGTCAGCAATTGAACGTGTGATTGCCTGCCGAATCCACCAGGTCGCATAGGTCGAGAACTTATAGCCACGGCGATATTCGAATTTATCAACCGCTTTCATCAAACCAATGTTGCCTTCCTGGATCAAGTCGAGGAATTGCAGCCCACGATTGGTATATTTCTTCGCAATGGAGATGACAAGCCGTAGGTTGGCTTCCACCATGTCTTTCTTTGCACGGCGTGCTTTGGCTTCCCCCATCGAGAGACGGCGGTTGACCTCGCGAAGCTCAGGGATCGTCACACCAACGCCTTCCGCGATGGACTGAAGTCGAGCTTGGCACCGCTGCACGTCGGGAACGACAGCGTCGAGTTTCTCCAATTTTTTCTTTTTCGCGACACCTGGGATCCACTCGAAGTTGGTCTCATTGCCGTGCCATTCTTTAATGAAGATCTTACGATCGAGCTTCCCTTGCTTGGTGCAGAGCCGGAGGATTTCTCGCTCTTGATTTCGGATGGAATCGAGTACTTTCCGAAACTCAACGCAGAGTTCTTCAAATAGCCTTGGGGTTAACTTCAATGAGGCAAAGACAGCGCCGATTTCATCAATCGCCTCTTTGGCTTCTTTCGCATCACGACCTTTTTTTGTAATGACTTTAGACGCCTTGGCAAGATTGGTTCTGAGCGCTTCGAAACGCGCTCTGACTTCTTCGGGGTCGGGCCCTGTGTCACCTTCTTCGGCTTCATCATCTGTATCACCGCTGTCATCGTCGTCGGTGTCAGCGTCATCAAAATCTTGATCATTCACGTCTTCGGTCGAAGCGGCCTCGGTTGGCGCAACATCTTCAGGATCTGGGTCTAGGAATCCAGCCAACAAGTCAGACATCCGGCCTTCATCGGCTTGGATGCGGTCGTAAATCGCGAGGACTGATTCAACAATTCCTGGGTAATAGGCCATGGCTTGCATGACTTCCCGAATTCCTTCCTCAATCCGCTTGGCGATGACAATTTCACCTTCGCGTGTCAGGAGCTCGACCGTTCCCATTTCACGCATGTACATGCGCACAGGATCAGTTGTCCGACCCACATCATTTTCAACAGAGGCAAGGGCGGCAGCGGCTTCTTCAGCGGCTGAGTCGTCAGTGGCGTTTGAATTTTCACCGAGTAATAGCTGGTCGTCATCAGGCGCTTCCTCGCCCACAGCGATACCCATGTCTCCGATCATTCGGATGATGTCTTCTACCTGATCAGGGTCGGCAATTTCTTCAGGAAGATGGTCATTCACCTCAGCATAGGTGAGGTATCCTTGTTCCTTACCTTTGGCGATCAGGTCTTTTAGACGTGATTGACGCTGCTCGGTTTGCGTAAGTTCCTGATCTAACTGTTTTTCTGCCATGAACTGACCTAAGAGATGTAATGTGAAAAGGCCGCATATTATACACGGAACGGTCAATATTTCTCATTATTTTTTATGTGCTGTCAGCGCTTGATGCAAGTCTTCTGCAGAAATTTTTCCGAGCTTCGCATCCTCAGCCAGATGCCGCATGGACTCGGTCACCAATTGTTTTTTAAGTTGCTTGAGCCCGTCGGTCAATTCGGCTTCATAGGAGCTCTCATTAAAAAGTGTCTCCCGGCTGAGAAGTTTGGATAAGAGGCGACCTAACTCGGTTCCGCTGAAATGTCCCATCAAGCCCGCGGTCGAGGGTTTCTCGGCATTCAGTATCCACTCAGCGACCTGGCTGAGTGCTTGAATGTTGATGAGCCGACTTCGTTCGGGAACCTGAAAGGGCTCGTTGAGTAACGTTGGATTTTGCAACAAAAGCCATAGCAGTCTGTTGGCTAAAGGCTCAGGTTTATTTGAATCTGGAAACTCAAGGGTTGCCGCCGGCTGGATGACTTCCTCAATATCCAACAGTGGTTCAGGGATATCCGAGAAATCAGTATTGGTCTCATCCTGCTCCTCTGGACGGAGTGTCTCAAAGCTTTCGATTTCGGGGTTATGTGGGGTCACCTGACCCTCCGAGACGCGATGACTCACAACGTCATGAACGACGGGTTCGATCTTGAGATCCTGCAATCGTGCGTCGAGATCTGATCGACGTGTCCCTGATAATTCACTTAGCGTATCGAGCATCAGTGATCGATAAATGCTCGCCGGGATTTTTGCAATTTTTGGCAGAGTCAGTGCTGTCAGGCGTGCTCGGCCGTCTAGCTTACTCAGGTCAATGTCATCTGATAAGAGCCGAATGAGTGCTTCAGACGCTGGCAGAGCGTCGTTCAGCCGTGTCAAAAAGGCGTCGGTTCCTTCATCACGAACCAGAGAGTCTGGATCGTGCCCGTCAGGAAGAAAGAGGAAGCGGATGCTGAATTCATCGCTCAAGAACGGAAGCATGGTATCCAGCGCTCGCCTGGCCGCGGTGCGCCCAGCTTGGTCACCATCAAAACAAACGATCACTTGAGCCGTTTGTCGGCTCAACCGATCTAAGTGATGGCCCGTCAGCGCAGTTCCTAAGGTAGCGACAGCGAAATCGATGCCAAACTGAGCGAGGGCAACCACATCCATGTAGCCCTCGACGACCAATACACGATCGAGTGAGCGGCATGCTTGGCGAGCTTCATACAGGCCATACAATGTGTCGCTTTTATGAAATAGCTTGGTCTCTGGGCTGTTTAAATATTTGGGTTTGCTATCGTCGAGAACACGACCGCCAAACGCGATGGTTCGACCCCGGATATCACGAATGGGAAACATCACGCGTTCTCGAAAGCGGTCATATTCGCGACCCTGTTGGTTGACCACGGTCAGCCCGGATTCGAGGAGTTGCTTTTTGGTGGGTGCATCGACACCTAGCTGATCAAATAAAAAGCGCCATCCTCCGGGTGCGTATCCAAGTCCAAACCGATGGGCGATAGTCCCTGTCAATCCTCTTCCTTTCAGGTAGTCAACCGCGCGCTGTCGATCTGGATGTGCCTTTAAGGCCCGGCGGAATGCTTGATCGGCTTGCTCAATGACGGCATACAGTGCTTTGCGATGGCCGGCTTCTGGATCTGCGGCCTCTGTCGGAACCTCAAGTCCTGCAAGTGAGGCCAGATTCTCAATGGCACTGACAAAATCAACCTTGTCATATTCCATGATGAAGCTGATCAATCCCCCGGATGCGCCGCAGCCAAAGCAGTGATACACCTGCTTGTCAGGGCTTACCGAAAACGACGGTGAGGAATCATCGTGAAATGGACAGCGTCCATGATATTCGCGTCCAGATTTTTTCAGAGGAACACGCGTACTGACCACATCGACAATATTGACACGGTCATTCAGTGTTTCGATAAAAGAATCAGGAATTCGTCCAGCCACTTCAGATCCAGAGAATGGGTTCAGCGGTCAGAGTGTATCTGAAAATTGCGGGTTGGATTTAAGTCAGGCGTTCTTTCACGAGTTTGCTGACGACTTGCATATCAGCTCGCCCTTGGACTTTCGGTTTCAACTGACCCATCACTTGCCCCATGCCTTGAGGGCCTGATGCATTGGTGTCGCTGATCGCTTGATCGATGAATGCGATGATTTCGTCGTCGGTCAGTGGTGTCGGTAAGAACTCTTTCAGGATTTCAACTTCAGCCAGTTCGGTATCGGCAAGATCTTGGCGACCTCCATCGACAAACTGATTGGCGGCATCCCGACGCTGCTTGGTCATTTTGTCGATGATACTCAGGCATCTCGCATCATCAACTTCGATCCGTTCGTCCACTTCCACGCGCTTAATATCAGCTAATACCATCCGGATGACGCCGAGGCGAAACTTTGCTTTCGCCCGCATGGCATCTTTCATGGCTTCGGTGAGGGTATTTTTCAGCGAACTCACGCGAACGACTCAGTGATTAATAGAGGCGTTCGAACTTTTTGGTCTCGCGAGACATCTTCTTCAGATGACGCTTCACGGCGGCGGCGGCGGCGCGCTTACGCAGTGTTGTTGGCTTTTCATAGCATTCACGACGACGAACTTCAGAGAGAACGCCAGCTTTTTCGCAAGCACGCTTGAAACGACGAAGTGCAACGTCAAAGGGCTCGTTGTCTTTAATTTTTACCGCAGGCATTAAAAAGCACCTATCCTTAAACTAAACTAACAGTGAATTTGGTATCCCCACTTGGGGCGCGAGAGAATACCAGTGTCTAAAGAAAAAAGGAACCAGATGCGTGTCTTAGGTATTGAAACATCCTGTGATGAGACGGGAATTGCGATCTTTTGCGAGCGCAACGGTCTCTTGGCACATCGTGTCCACAGTCAAATTGATGTTCATGCCTATTACGGGGGCGTTGTTCCTGAGCTAGCGTCGCGAGACCATGTGCGTTATCTGCGTCCACTGGTGGATGAAACACTGAAAGCCTCCGGTCTTCAGTTATCTGAGATCGATGCCATTGCCTACACCACCGGTCCAGGGCTTCTCGGTGCTCTTCTCGTCGGAGCCACTTTTGCTAAATCGTTGTCATTGTCATTGGGTCGGCCGGCGCTCGGAGTTCATCATATGGAGGGACATTTATTGGCACCATTGATGGAGACACCGGAATTGCCGATGCCATTCGTTGCACTCCTCGTCAGTGGTGGTCATTCACAACTGATTTTGGTCCGAGGGATCGGCGACTACGAATTATTGGGAACAACGTTGGATGACGCCGCCGGCGAGGCATTCGATAAGACCGCAAAGTTGCTTGAGCTGGGGTATCCGGGCGGTCCCAAAATTGCAGCGCTTGCCGAGCAAGGCGATGCCAAGCGATTCGCCTTTGCTCGTCCAATGACTGATCGTCCGGGCTGTGATTTCAGTTTTTCGGGGTTGAAGACTCAAGTCCTGACTGAAGCGCGCCGCCTAGTGAAAGCTGAGCAATTGGATGAACAGGCCAAAGCGGATTTGGCGGCTAGCTTCCAGCAGGCTGTGGTGGATACTTTGGTGATTAAATGTGCGAGAGCACTTGAGCAAACACAGGCGAAAGCACTTGTGATGTCCGGCGGCGTGAGTGCTAACCAACAGTTGCGTGAGTCGCTAAAATCGTTTGAAACCCAAGGCATACAGGTGGCTTATCCGGCACCTGAATTTTGTACAGATAATGGTGCGATGATTGCCTTTGCTGGTCTGATGCGGTTAAGTCGCGGTCAGCAAGATGCGTCGCTTGCGATGACGATCCGTCCTCGCTGGCCTTTAAGTGAACTACCTAAGGTGTCGTAATGGATAGGATGTATGTATCAAGGCTCCCGCTGTTGTCATTAGTTGGGGTTTATTTGCATGAAAAAGAGAATCCGCAACCGCTGTATTTGGACCTCAGCATGAAAATTTCACTTGCGGAAGCGGCTGACTCAGATGACCTTGAGGATACGCTCGATTATTCAGGACTCTGTCATGACATCCAGGCTGCCGCTGCGCGCGAGCATTGCAATTTGATTGAACGGCGATTAACGGATTTATTGGAAATCGTCATGTGGGATTCGCGAGTCGAAGAAGTGACTGGTCGACTTTATAAACCGGGAGCGGTACCGGGGGCGGAAATTTCTGTGGAAAGAACCCTCAAGCGTTCTGCATAAATCGCCTCGCCAAGTGCTTTTCCAGAGAGGCCGGCGTTGACAAAGGGGGTTGCAGACACCGCACGTACTTGATCGCGTATGAACATCCAGCGCGCTAAAGGAACAGGAAGTTGTTGGGTTTGATCGAACTCGAATAGCAATATATCGAGTGCTAGATTTGGTGCATTTCCACGTAGCCAGCCAAGCTGACTCATGGCATCGAGACAGGCCTGTGGATTGGTCAACGTGAGATCCTTCAGCCGAATCACAGCGGACAAAAACTGCGAGCGTCGATTCGTTAAGCGAAATGTTGCGGCATAGCGGGAGACACATTCGGTCGTCGGCTCATTACACAGCACCCACTCTGCTAGCCGTGCATCGGCGGACTTGCAAACAAACCTTTCAGGAAGTTTTGGTAGCTCAGGTGCCAGCACGGCGGTGACTTTCAGTCGAGCCAGTTGCGACAATCCATGTTCAGGTCGTTCAGATGCCAGCGTCTTATCCAGCTCAACGATGACGCGTTCGACCGACAACTCAGTGAGTGAGGGGGCCATGGTCTGCATCAAGTGCACAGTCTCGTCGGCCAATTGAAAGTCAAAGCGACCCAGTTGTGCCAGGAAGCGAATTCCACGGAGGATACGTAACGGATCTTCCGCAAAAGCCGTCGAAACGTGCCGTAATAAGCGATCATTGAGATCTTTTTGCCCACCGAATGGATCAATGAGTTCACCAGTTCGTGAAATCGCCATCGCATTGATCGTGAAATCTCGTCTCAACAAGTCAGTCTCTAGGGTGACTGAAGGATCGGCATGCACCACAAAACCAGTATGACCTTGTTGCGTTTTCCGTTCAGTCCGAGCGAGTGCGACTTCGACGTGACTCTTCGGGTGTAAAAACACGGGAAAATCTTGGCCGACTTGCTGAAATCCAAGATCGCGCAGGGTATCAGGTGTGGTTCCAACAGCGACGTAGTCAATGTCTTTTGGTGCGAGACCCAATAGCGAGTCACGGACAGCTCCGCCCACCACATATATCTCAATGGTCTCTAGGTTGGTCCCGGCGAGAGGTGCAAATAGACGCGGTAAATCAAACACCTGATGCCACCTGAATCACTTTCCGGTTGTCGAGACAAATTGCACTCAGGTATCCACCCCAGACGCATCCAGTATCAAGTGATACAGCGTCTGAGTCGCGCTTTCGGCCATTTAAGGTGGCCCAGTGACCGAAAAGAATTTGTCGATCAATCATGGTTCGATGCGGAGCATCCATCCAGGCACAACAACCGGCAGGCGCAAACTCAGGCGCATCTTTGCAACTGAAATCGAGTGCTAGGGTGGATTGATTCACAAATCGCATGCGCGTACAGGCATTAATGAGGAAGCGCGCCTGATCATCTGTTGTCTTGGCATGGTCGTAATGATCTGGAAAATTACCATACATGGATTCGAGCGCGGAAACCCATATCTCTGACAGAAGCCGTTGATGCACTAGCTGGATTTCATGGAGCAAGGTTGACCGATCAAAGAGTGGCCACACGCCTGCGTGGACCACTAGCGCATTGTGTTCTGGAAGATCAAGCGCCAAAGGACGCTGCCGATACCAATCGATCACTGCGTCACAGATGGGTGATTCCAAGAGCGATGTTGTCTTGTCTTTTCCTTTGGGTTCTCTAAGACCTGAGGCCACCGCCAGAAAATTGAGATCATGATTGCCGAGGACAGCAGAACATGCATGCTGGTGCTCAAGCACCCATTGCATCACTGCGAGGGAATCATCGCCTCGCGCGATCAAATCCCCGGCAAAAATAATGTGATCTGTCGAGGGGTCAAAAGCAAGCGCAGTCAGCAGCCGATTGAATGCGCTGGCACATCCTTGGACGTCTCCAACCACGTAGGTCGACATTAGTGCAGAGCCCCCGGGTTCAAGAGTGTGAATACAGGAATCTTTGCTTTGAAGATTTCACCATCTGCTGACACCATTTCGAAGAATCCTTCCATGGTTCCCACTGCTGTCTCGAGAATCGCGCCAGAGGTATAGGTAAAGGCATCACCTGGAACAATGGTTGGTTGTTCACCGACCACCCCGTCACCGTGAACTTCACGCACACCGCCTTCACCGTCGGTGATCTTCCAATAACGATGTAACAGTTGAGCGGGGAGGGTGCCGTTATTGGCAATGGTGACCGTATAGGTAAATACAAAACGGCCTTCATCTGGATTTGATTGCGCCTCGATAAAGGTAGCTTCCGCGTTGACATCGACTTGATAGCGTAGATCGCGCATCACAGACTTCCTTCTCGTTGGCTGATATGGTTTGCAAGGTGTACATAGGTTTCCACAGATAAACGTTCAGGTCGATCTTGTGGATTGATCTCTAAATGCGCAAATTCTTCGGTATTGATCAGCTCTTTGAGATTGTTGCGCAATGTCTTTCTGCGCTGACTAAAGGCCTGCCTGACCACTGCCTTCAGCATATCCATGGACTGGATTTGTGCCCGTTTGTCAGCATCTGGGATGATGCGTATCACCCCGGAATCGACTTTCGGGGCTGGGGCAAAGCTTTCTGGTGGCACATCGATTAACGGTTCAACGCGAGCAGTCGCCTGAATCATCACGCCTAATCGACCATAGGCCGATTCTCCAGCGTTGGCTGCGATTCGATTGACCACCTCTTTTTGCAACATGACATGAATATCTCGGATGTTCTGTCCGAGATCGAGCAATTGAAACAGCAAGGGGGTCGAGATGTTATACGGGAGATTGCCGACCACGCGAAGCGGGGTGTTTAACTGGGTGAAATCGACCTTGAGGACATCCTGATTGATCAGTCGGCAGCGCTCGGGCGCCTTTGTGACAAACCTCGCGAGCAGCCCCGGGATCAGATCGCGATCGAGCTCAATGAGCGTCAGATCGCAACCGGACGCATAAAGCCCTTCAGTGATGGCGCCGTGACCGGGTCCGATCTCAACCACAGCATCAGTCGGTGACGCATTGACGGATGCCAAAATCGCATCGATGACGCGTCCATCAATGAGAAAATTCTGGCCGAAACGTTTGCGTGCGGATTGAGCAAGTTCTTTGGACACAGTGGTTTCCAGCAAAAAGGCAAGTGTACCTGACTGAAAGATTCTTTAGGTGATTGCGGTAGTCAGCCGTTTAGCCTCGCGGATCGCAGCAACCAATCCACCGGTACTGGCAAGACCTTTGCCCGCGAGGTTTAGGGCGGTCCCATGGTCAACGCTGGTTCTGACGATCGGCAGTCCGAGGGTGATATTTACCGAGTCACCAAATCCCTGATATTTCACAACAGGAAGTCCTTGATCATGGTACATCGCGATATGACAGTCGGCTTGTGCGCGGATATCTGGAGTGAAGGCTGTATCCGCCGGGAGCGGTCCTTCGAGATGAACGTCAGGGAATTGTTGCCGCAACGCTTCAAGGGTCGGACGAATGACTTCAATCTCTTCGCGGCCGAGATGCCCATCTTCTCCTGCATGAGGATTCAGGCCTAAGACGTGAATTCTCGGTGTTGGAATCTGAAAGACGTTGCGGAATGCTTCAATCACAATGGTCGTGACGCTTCGAACACGTTCTGGCGTAATGGCTTGGGGAACATCTTTGAGTGGTAGGTGTGTCGTTACCAACGCGACCCGGCAATCGGTTGAGGTCAGCATCATGACGACCTCAGAGAGTCCATAGAAATCCCTTAAGAACTCAGTATGACCGGTGAAATCATGGAATCCCGCGTCACGAATCGTCCCTTTATTAATGGGTCCTGTGACCAATGCTCGAAAGCGGCCATCATTGATGCCATGCACCGCATGTTCCAGCGACTTCAGGCAGTACCCCGCATTGATCGGGTCGGAAACCCCTGGGGCATTGGCTGGGTCTGCGGCTGCCACCGGTTCAACATAGACAATCCCTTGCGTTCGCTCAGGATTATAGTGATCCGCATCCATGATGCTGACCGGAAGCCCTAAGACTTCGGCGCGCCGTTGAAGAATTTCCGGATCAGCGATAAGGATTCCCTCGAGTTCACCATCAATGGCAGCCTGGATGCAAAGATCTGGACCAATGCCCCCGGGATCACCGGGTGTGATGGCAAGTGGAATCATGGTTTCAGTTCAACAAAAGCATCTGCACGAACCTGGCGAAGCCAAGAATCAAGCTCCTGAGAGAACTTCCGTTCGGTCAGGATGCGACGCGCACGATCCTTCATTTGTTCTTCTGAGATGTCCGACTCACGAGTGTCGAGGACTTCAATTAAATGAAATCCAAACCGACTTTTTGTCACGTCGCTTAGGGTATTCAGAGGCAGTTGTGTCATGACGTTCGCGAAACCGGGGACCAATTGATCGGCTCGGACCCAACCCAGATCCCCCCCTTTGGCAGCACTTAAGGGATCTTCTGAGAAACGTCGCGCCAAATCAGCAAACTCTGCACCACCTTCCAGTTCGCGACGAACGTTTTGCGCTAGTTGCTCTGCTTTTTCCAAAGACCGGACGGCGTCAGGTTTGATTAGGATATGCCGTGCTTTGTATTCAGTGACAACCACTGATTGGTCGCCGCGACGATCACGAACGGCAATTAAATGAAAACCACCGGGTGAGCGGATTGGGCCGACCAATGTATTTTTCTTGGCCTCAGTCAGGGCATCAGCAAACGATGGATTCAGTTCGAGGATGTTTCTCCAGCCAAGATCACCGCCTTGACTTGCCTCTGGTGCATCTGAATAGCGCACTGCCATTTGTCCAAAAGGCGCACCTTTTAACAAGGCATCTCGAATTTGCACGGCCTTTTGTTCGGCTTGCTGGATGACTTCAGGGCTTGGTCGATTCGGTAATCCCACAACGATTTGGCTTAAAAGCAGCTCAGGAGCAGTACTGACCTGCCCTCCGGTGGTTTCCATGAATCGTTCTAATTCGGTGTCACTGATGCGAATCCGGGTCTTCACTTCGCGATCGCGAATGGCGTTGATCAGCAATTCTCGACGAATCTGCTCACGAAACACCGCAAAGCTTTTCCCTTCTGATTCGATGGCATTTTTGAGACCCAGTAAATCTTTCTCGCGGTTTTTGGCGATTTGCAGCAGCGTCTCATTGACCCGCGCATCATCGATCTGAAGGCCGCGGCGTTTTGCCACCTCAACTTGTGCTTGCTCTAGAATCAAACGTTCGAGGACTTGTTCACGTAATTCATCGTTGATTTCGACGGCATTGCCTCGAGACTCTGCTTGCGTTTTTAAATCGTTCAAGCGCGTCTCAACATCGCTGGCTAAAACCACTCCTGAATCGACGACAGCCACAATTTTGTCAATGACTCGAGCGTTAGCAATCCCAATCAGATTGCTAAAAATCAGTGCTGAGAGCGCACATTTAATACCGAGCTTCAGAGAGTTCATAGCCTTCCAATAAACGTTCCATGATTGAGGAAGCTCCACGTCCTAAAACGCCGAGTCCTTTGAGTTCTACTTGCAGTTTGACGGAGTGTCCGCCGTTGGTTGAGGTGACCTGGTCACGTTCGTAGGCATGCACCACTGCGGCACGCCAGCAACAACTTTCATATTCAATACCAACGACTTGATTCACGCGCTGTTCGGTATTTGGCTTCCACTGCATCCCAGCCAGAAAACGCCAATCTTGTCCGATTTGGTTAGAGATGTAGAGGTCGGTTCGCGTGGCCGCATCGTTGTCCCACACAATCCGCTGCGTCACATAGTCGGTCTCAGAGGTTTTGTATTTCACTTCATTGGTCGCAGTATCCATCGTTTCGCCATCTGAAACGGAGCTAAACCGTGTATTCCAATACAGTGATTCGGCAAGGCGAGCTGTGGATTCAATTACCAGAGGACCTTGATCTGTTGTTTCCGCGTTTCCTGAGAGTGTTACACCCCGGTCTTGAAGAAAGATGGTTCGCCCAGCAGTGACCCGATACGTTTCGATACCGTTGGCGTTGACGCCACGTGATGTTAACGAAACCGCTATCTCTCGTGTATCACCGACGAGATCACCTCCTGAGATTGGATTATCGAGGAACAGTTCAGACGCCGTATCAATGCGTTGCGCCTTTGCAATATCGTCCGCGTTTGCCGTTGTCGCGATTGTATCGAAGCGCACTTGGTCACTTGGATTTTTGCTCGGCTCTCTGATTAAAAGTTTGGCCCGCGGAATCAGTTCATACAGGGCGCCATTAGAGCCAAACTTTTCGAAATTTAGTGATGAGTCTAATGATGCACCGTAGGTGACGTAGCTATTTTCAAAAGTTTCAGTGCCGACCTTCGATTCACCCCAACGTGGAAATGCGAGGATCGCTGGTGTTACCGACCCGTAGGGAGCGCTGAAGGGAATTTCGGTTTTGATGTCGGAGTAGAATCGACGCCCTTCAGAAGCTGAGCTATTACTCGAAATATCACGAGTGAACTCCGTGATATCACCGTTAATGTAGGTGTTAAATGCGTCGCCATAGTCGCTCCAAGACCAGTAGATCTGAGGCTGTCTTGAGAATTTTGTGTTGGAATCAGTGACTGTGGGGTCAACAACATCGACCCGGTCAGCGATCCATCCAGCACTCCAGGTATCGCCGCGAACCGTCGCGCTGATCGAAGACGTCAGCTGCTGCTTGTCCGACAGGTCAGCAAAATTATTCAGATCGTCCTGATAAGTGCCATCAGACGCATCTTCATAGGTCATATTCCAAATCACGGCTTTGGATGGGTCACTCGCCAGGGTGAGTTGAGAGATGTGTCGATCGGTCCCCGTGACTTTGTCATCGGGTAGTTGCTCTGTTTTCGCCTCAAATAAACTGAAATCTTCAAACAGATAGCGACCATGCAGTCCAATGGCTGTTCCCCGAGCAGTCATAAACCTCGGTTGGATTAATAAGTCGTAGTTTGGAGCAAGGTTCCAGTAAAACGGGGTGATAATCTCAGTTCCTGATGTGGACCCCAGTGAATAACTCGGGAACAAGAAGCCCGTGAGACGTCGGTCATCCAGTGGAAATCCAAGTGCAGGCGTATAAAACACGGGAATTTCTTTGACACGAACAATGACATCATTCGCCCAGCCGCGACCAGAGGATTGGTTCAAATAAATTTGATCGGCTTGTAGGTCCCAGGAATTGACCCCTGGTGCGCAAAACGTGATGGTCCCATTGACGACTCGGATATCTCCGTTTGGTGCGCCGATGGCAAATTCGGACTCGCCACGTAGTCGGTTTTGATGAGTCACAAATGATGAATTTTTCAGATCAAAGGCATTGGTGCGAACGTTGACTGAGGCGGTGTCGCCGATCAATAAAGTATTTGGGCGTCTAATTTTGACATTGCCGTCAGCATCGCCATCGCCGGTGGAGTTCAGGAAAGAGACCCGATCTGCCTCGAGTTGGAAATCGTTCCGCGTGATAAAGGCATTTCCCGTCAAAATGACGCGATCGCTCCCATCATAGTCGGTGTTCTCAGCCTCAGCGTTGAGATCGTCGCCGACCGAACCCTCAACCAGCGGTGGACTGTAGTAGCCCTGACATAGATAGGTTCCTGACGTATCAATCACCCAGTCGGTCGCAGCAGCTGATTGTCCATCGCCGTGGGCGACGGATGCGCTCGTCGCAACAAGGCCGAGGGCCAGACATCGAGTTAGCGTTAAATGATTCATAGATTCACTTTCAGAACTGAAACAGAATCATAGAGGAGTCTGGCAGGTGTTGCCTAGGCCTTAAGATGCTTGCTTGCATAAAGAATGATATGTTTTCGCTCCTTTCTTACGTTGGAGCCCTAAGATATGCAGGCATATCTGTTCGATTTTGATGGAACGTTGGTCGATAGTGCGCCGGATTTGACCCGAGCGCTCGACTTGGCGCTTGGTCGTGCTGGGCTTCCCGGTGTTGGCTTGGAGCTTGGTAAGCAAATGGTTGGACATGGTGCTGGCAGATTGGTGGAGCGGGCCGTACGGCATGTCACTGGCGAATCCAATGTCACCATGGATTCACCGCTATGCCGCTTGCTGCTGTCCGTATTTCTCGAAGAATATGAACCGCTCTGCGCCGAAACTTCGGTTCTGTATCCAGGTGCAATCCAAGTGATCCAAACCCTCAAATCGCAGGGGAAGCTAGTTGGATTGGTGACCAATAAACCAAGACGCTTTGTGGATTTGATGTTGCCGGCATTCGATCTTCATGAGGTGTTTGACAGCATTGTCGCAGGCGATGATTTGCCGACGAAAAAGCCGGAACCTGATATGGTGCATCACGCGCTGTCCGAATTAGGGGCTGTGCCTCAAAGTGCCTGCTTGGTGGGAGATAGCCAAGCGGATTTGGGCGCCGCGAAAGCATCAGGTGTTGCCTCGATCCTTGTGAGCTTCGGATACGCTGGAGATTTGGATGTTCACACCGCAGGAGCCGACCGCGTGATTCATGAATTGACGGAACTACTCATTAATGACGCCTGAACAATTTGACCGCTATCGACAATTAGGCCTGACCCGCGTTCCGATTTCAGTCAAACGACTGGCGGATATGGAGACCCCACTGTCGTGCTATCTCAAGTTAGCAGACAGACCCTGGTCCTACCTGTTGGAATCAGTGACTGGTGGTGAGACGTGGGGCCGCTATTCCTGTATCGGATTACCTTCGCGGGAACGGATCGAGGTGAATGGCCCAAGAATCACTCGGTTTGAGCGCGATGACGTTGTAGAGATTATTGAGTGCGATGATCCCTTGGCCTGGATTTCAGACTACCAGGTCCGTTTAGGACAGACACCCTCTTGGGTGATTGATGAGTTGGATTTACCGAAATTCACCGGTGGTCTTGTCGGTTACTTTGGCTATGACACGATTCAGTACGTGGAGCCACGAGTTGCAAAAACACTACCAGCCAATGACCCACTTGGCTCTGCTGATATTCTGTTGATGCGCTCCGATGATGTGGTTGTGTTTGACAACCTATCGGGCATGTTGACATTGATTACGCATGCCAACCCTCAAGAAGCCAATGCTCTTGAGTTCGCGCTGGAACGACTTGACGATATGTTGGATGACTTGGCGTCAGCCTTGGATCCATCGGCATTTTACCCAACTGAGCATGAGCCGATCACCGAAGCGGATTATCAGTACAGCCTCGAAAAAGAAGACTTCAAACAGGCGGTGAAAGCGGTCAAGGAGTACATTCAAGCCGGCGATGTGATGCAGACTGTTTTAAGTCAACGAATCTCAGTTCCTTATGCTGAAAGTCCTCTGTCGCTCTATCGAGCGCTTCGTGTCTTAAATCCGTCCCCGTACATGTACTTTTTCAACCTCGATGACACTCATATTGTCGGCTCATCACCAGAAATTTTAGCGCGTCTCGAAGGTGGGCATGTGTCGGTTCGCCCAATTGCAGGGACTCGTCCGCGCGGGAAAACTCAAGAAGAGGATGTCGCGCTTGAGAAGGATTTGTTGTCTGATCCCAAAGAGATTTCAGAGCATTTGATGTTGATCGATTTGGGCCGAAATGATGTCGGTCGAGTCGCAGAAATTGGATCTGTCGAATTGACGGATCACATGGTGGTCGAGCGGTATTCTCATGTGATGCATATCGTCAGTCATGTCGAAGGGCGTGTTCGTTCTGATGTCAGTGCGCTTGATGTGCTGAAAGCCTGTCTGCCGGCTGGGACATTGTCTGGGGCGCCCAAAGTTCGGGCGATGGAACTGATCAATCAATTTGAACCGGTGCGTCGCGGGATTTATGGCGGTGCAGTTGGTTACTTAGGTTGGTCTGGCAACATGGATACAGCCATCGCTATTCGGACTGCGGTGATCAAAGGCGGCGTGATGCATATTCAAGCGGGGGCCGGATTGGTGGCTGATTCGGTTCCTCAATCCGAGTGGATGGAGACATTGAATAAGGGCCGAGCGGTGATACGGGCAGCCAATGCTGCCTTGACTGGATTTCAGGATCTGAAAGGTCCAATGGTGCGGAGCTAGACAATGCTGTTGATGATCGACAATTACGATAGCTTCACCTACAACTTGGTCCAATATTTTGGCGAGCTGGGTGAGACCGTGACTACGATTCGAAATGATCAGGCAACACTGGCGGAGTTGATTGAGCTGAACCCAGATCACGTCGTGATTAGTCCAGGGCCGTGCGATCCCGATCAGGCAGGAATTAGCTTGCAGGTCATCGAGCACTTTGCAGGAAAAGTGCCAATTCTAGGGGTCTGTTTGGGTCACCAGGCGATCGGACAGGCTTTTGGAGGACGAATTATTCGTGCCCCGAAAGTCATGCATGGTAAAACCAGTCCGATCCACCATGATGGGCAGGGTGTATTTTTGGGACTGAACCAGCCATTGATACAGACCCGTTATCATTCATTGGTGATCGACCCGGCCACCGTTCCAGATTGTCTGGAAGTCACGGCCTGGAGCCACGATGAATTGGATGAGCCTGAGGCGATTATGGGAATTCGACATCAAACATTGACGGTAGAGGGTGTTCAGTTCCACCCTGAATCCATCGCAAGTCAACAGGGCCATGAATTACTGCGGAATTTCCTGGCTGTTCAAGGAGGGCAGTGGTCATGACGATTCAAGAAGCAATTGCAGCGGTTTGTGCAAGACGGGATTTGTATGCTGAAGAGATGATCTCAGTGATGCGCTCGATCATGACCGGAGAGACAACCGACGCGCAGATTGGTGCGCTGTTGATGGGCCTTCGCATGAAAGGTGAAACCATCGACGAGATTGTTGGTGCCGCCAGTGTGATGCGTGAACTCTCACAAAAAGTCGATGTTCCTCAGGAATTTCTGGTGGATACCTGTGGAACCGGTGGTGATGGAGCGAATATTTTCAATGTATCGACTGCGTCTGCCTTTGTTGTTGCAGCCGCTGGTGGTCGTGTTGCGAAGCATGGTAATCGGTCGGTCTCCTCAAAGTCTGGATCGGCCGACGTGCTAGAAGCAGCCGGTGTGCGTCTCGATCTTGATGCCAATCAGGTGAAAACCTGCATTGAGACCTTGGGTGTGGGCTTTATGTTTGCTCCGGCCCATCACTCGGCAATGCGCTATGCGATTGGTCCGAGAAAAGAGCTCGGCATGCGGACGATTTTCAATGTCCTTGGCCCGCTCACCAACCCAGCAAGCGCGCCCAATCAAGTGTTAGGTGTTTTCGATGAAGCATTACTCACACCACTTGCCGAAGTTCTTCATCGTTTGGGATCGCGGCATGTGCTGGTGGTGCGTTCCGAGGATGGGTTGGACGAGCTGAGTGTCTCAGCCGCCAGTCGCGTTGCTGAACTCAAAGATGGGCGGATTCGGGAATATCGAATCAAGCCTCAAGATTTTGATCTGGAGATCAGCGAACGTGATGAGCTCATTGTCGAGACTGCAGCTGAATCTCTTGAATTGATTCAAATGGCACTCACAGCTGATGATCATCCGGCATCTGACATTGTTGCGTTAAATGCTGGCGCTGCCATTTATACCGCCGGATGCGCGCATTCATTAGAAGATGGTGTTGAAGCGGCTTGGGAAGTGATGGAATCCGGTGAGGCCATGGAAAAATTGGATGCCTTAGCGCGTTTAACTCAAGAATTAAAAGGTGATTAACCCATGAGCTGCTCGACGACAATTCTCGATCGAATCATTGCCAGAAAACGTCAAGAAGTCAGTGACCGACAAGACATCGAGGCCATTGAGGCGTTGTATGAACGCATTCAAGACCAAGATGCTGTTCGGGGATTTACTGAACGGCTTGTGACTCAGGCTCAATCCAAACAATCGGCGGTCATTGCTGAAATTAAGCGCGCGTCTCCATCGAAGGGGTTGCTCCGGGCGGATTTTCAGCCGGCTCTGCATGCAACTCAATATGAGAGAGCCGGCGCAACTTGCCTTTCAGTGCTGACCGATCAGGATTTTTTCCAAGGATCAGATGCTGATCTCAAGGCCGCGTGGGGCGCTTGCCAGCTCCCGGTGATTCGAAAAGATTTCATGATCGATCCCTATCAGATTGTTGAATCAAGAGCCTTGGGTGCTGACTGCATATTGTTGATTGTGTCTGCGCTTGATGATGCAAAACTGGCGGTACTTCACGAGACAGCACTGTCTGTGGGTCTCGATGTATTGATTGAAGTCCATGATGAACGTGAACTCCATCGGGCGCTTGCTTTGGATAATCGATTGATTGGAATCAATAATCGAAATCTGCATACCTTTGAAACCAAGCTTGAGGTGACCCTTGATTTGCTCGATCAAATGCCTGACGACAGACTCTTGATTACTGAATCCGGGATTTTGCAACCTCAAGATGTTCAGCTGATGCACTCTCATGGCGTTTATGGCTTTTTGGTGGGAGAGGCCTTTATGCGGCAGCCAGACCCTGGTGTCGCTTTGACGCACTTGTTTGAGGATCTCGCTTGATCCCTTGGTTGGTTGGACTTGGTGCCGTCATTGTTTGTGGTCTGAGCTGGTATGCCTGGTCTCTGACCTCACAGTTACAATCGCTTGAAAACAAGCGGTCCAAGGCAAAACAAGACGCGATGATGGGTATCAAGGTGTTGATTGATTCCTATTTAGACAATCAAGTGGATCGGTCCGAATGCTTGTTGCGGATGCGCGTTCTGTTGGATGCGCACCATGCCGACTGGTTGACGACGCTTGAGTTGCCTCGGCTTGATGAAATCAGTCAGGCAATCTTGGCGATGCCCTTTGGTGAAGCGCGCCAACAGATTGATGCATCGACGCGACGCGAGCATGATGCTGCGCGACGACAATTGTTACAAATACATGAGGCTGAGCTCGAGAGTGAGTTGCGGCGATTAAAGGAATGGGTGAATCGATGAAAGCGCGTGTTTCCTGGCACCAGGATGTTTCATTTGTTGCAGAGAGTGGATCTGGTCACGCCATGGTCGTCGATGGCGCACCTGAACATGGTGGTCGAAATATTGGCCCTCGCCCGATGGAGTTGATCCTCATGGGTCTCGGAAGTTGTGCGAGCTTTGATGTGATCGCAATTCTGAAAAAGCAGCGTCAAGCGATCAAGACATGTGAGTGTGTGCTGGAAGCTGAACGTGCAGATGCAGTCCCTGCTGTGTTCACCAAAATCACGATGCACTTTCAGGTGTCAGGTGACAACCTTGATGCCGGAAAAGTCGAGCGAGCAGTGGCTTTGTCAGCAGAGAAGTATTGCTCTGCGTCAAAAATGCTTGAAGATGCAGGCGTTGAACTGACACATCGAGTCACCTTAACCTCGTAGTGGTGAATTTACGGTTGGTCGTCAGTCGTTGTTTGACCAATCGCGCGGATGCATTCTTCAAATTGTCATCGAACTCTCCAACACTCCTGTCTTGAATAAGGAGTGCAGAATGGATGTACATCGGAACTGTCTGGTGATTGATGATGACAAGATCGCGCTCAAATTGGCTGCCACCTGTTGTCATGAGCTTGGGCTTAAAGTGTACATCGCTGATACGCCAGCTGAGGCATTCGATGAACTGAAACGTCGTCGTTATCGGTTAATTGTCGTTGACCATCATGTGCAAGGGATAGCCGGCTTCGAGATCCTCGACCAGTTGCGGTCCCAGTTACGCCGGGCAACAATTGCTGTATTCACAGGCGATACGTCCGATCAAACCAGAGTGCGTTATGAAACC
>ERZ802830.1167-NODE-1167-length-25423-cov-6.7239_pt1 | contig 25423 bp, 22 predicted proteins | sample MGYA00345654_ERZ802830 | MGnify/ENA primary metagenome ERZ802830 (study PRJEB30503, sample SAMEA104212375) | marine metagenome | biome: Westerlies Biome; feature: [SRF] surface water layer (ENVO:00010504) within the epipelagic zone...; material: water...
CCGAGTACTTGCTTTTCGTTCGACGTGCATGTCGTAACCGTGCCTCAATGGTTCACTCTGAGCCAAGATCAAGCTCTCCAAAAGAGAGTTTTGCAAACTAGTTGCACAGGCTTGAGTTAAATAACTCATTTTATCAAAAAAATATGACCGGTGACCCATCTAAATAGATCACACAAAATAACTTTCAAAGAACAACCCGAAAATCGGGGAAAGCTTTCCAAAAAACCCTAATTTTTCAATCCCGTCAAGTATTTTATTGATATTTTTTATCATTATTTAAAATTTATTTCACTTAGCATCCAAAATTAAGATTTCTCTAGTTAAATCCTGAGAAATAAAGCGGGAGGACAAACCCTCTTTTATATCTAATTTATACCAAATTTTTAATGATGGTTCGAAATGCCAAGGGTGAATACTTTTGCTAGTCCACAACCATGATTGAATAGAATGAAAGTAAAGCCAGTTATCGTAAGATCCGTAACCATACGGGTATACCCAACCTATGCTTGGGAAAAATGACCATAAATTCTTTGCTTGAAAATAATATCCCAACCATGATGAATACATCCAATCATCAAATTCAGTTGTTTTTGAATCTGCCCAAAGAGGATCATGAAAATTTCCTCTTACTGTGCGCAAACCGATTCCTGTCGAATATTCGTGAGGATAGGAGACATGACGAAATGCAATCCGCAAGGATTCACCAGATTCACTTGTATTGTCGTTTTTAAATCCACCTCCGCGATGTACCTTTGCAGGATCAATAACAGTGAGGTCTTCTCTTGCTGGACCACGATCATCTCTGTTTGAATTTTTCTGATTTTGATACCATTTGTCATCGTACCAATCCCAACACCACTCACTAACATTCCCCACCACATCGTATAGACCATAGATATTTTTATTGTCAATCGGGTTTCTTTTCTCTCCACCAAAACTATAATCTTTTACTGAAATATCTTGTTTTCCAGAAAAATAACCTACTGGTGTAGAACCATCATCAAAGGGATCACCGCTAAGTTTATAATTTGCCATATTTCCATCGATCGAATTACCCCACGGGAACTTATATCCAGCAGCATTCCCACGAGCAGCTTTTTCCCATTCGGCTTCTGTGGGTAAGCGATAACCGCTCCTGTTCCAATAAACTGCAATTTCACTGGAAGAATCAAGATTCTGATCTCTTATAGTTTCATTGGTATAAAAGTCGTAGTAGAGTGGAAGTCGCCCCATATACTCAGACCTAGCATTACACCATTTTATCGCGTCAAACCAAGTAATCATATTCATAGGGAAATCTAAACGATCGGCACCCGAATACCATCCTGGACCTCTTTTCGGGAATTGTTGGCTCTCACTGAATTGATAGCGGTTTTTGCTAGCAAAATCCGTTATAATGACCCAGTTCTTTATGGACACCTCATATCGGTCTACATAAAAGTCTGACAGACGAACTAAGTGTTTTGGTGCTTCGTCAAACTGTCCTTTATCTGAACCCATTTGGAAGGAGCCAGAGCTAATCATGCTAACCTCTTCGAATCCAATTACATAACAAATGACAAATAAAAAGAGTAGTAATTGGAGTAACCATCTAGCGTTTGCTGAGGACATACCTCAACTAACAGCCAAATTGGTGGAATGTAAAAGTAAAAGGGATGTTAGCGCTTACGCGAAAACTTGCTTTGAAACTTCTCGACTCTTCCAGCGGTGTCCACAAATCTTTTCTCGCCCGTGTAGGCTGGGTGTGAATCCATGGTTACATCGCGTACTAAGACATGATGATCAATACCATCAATGTTTTCAGTCTTCTTAGAAGATGCAGTAGACTGTGAAATAAATTTCTTGCCTGTGGAAACATCCACGAAACAAACTGGATTTGTGTTGGGGTGTATGTCTTTTTTCACGAAAAGGATTTAGCCTTGCCTTGCTTTAAAACGAGGATTTGTTTTGTTGATTACATAGAGGCGTCCACGACGACGAACGACCTTACAATCAGGATGACGGTTTTTAAGAGTTTTTATTGAGGAAACTACTTTCATATCATCGTTAATAAAAGCGATGTCTCACTCAGTCAATCAATAACTTGGCACATATGCGGTAAGACAATGTTTTGATAATTGATATTGCAAAAACATCAAAATTCTACATGTTTGAGAAGATGTCCAACGAAGAAAACACCCCTTCTGTAAGTAAAAACCCAGAAAACTATGATGTTTTCGACAAACAAGCCTTGGCTAAGTATACAACGGATACAGGCAAGATTCTTCTTCGTAAGTATACTGGATTGACTCCGATGCAACAAAGGAAAGTGTCTAAATTAATTAAAAAAGCTAGGCATTTACAACTTCTCCACTAGGATTTGGTTTGCTCTCTTCATTCACTGAATGCAAAGAGTGCTTGGAAGATAGACAACTCGCAGTCCTTCCCACGGAGACTGTTTACGGTCTTGCGGCAAATGGTATCGAGCGATATGCAGTTGAAAAAATATTTAAGACCAAAGGACGTCCTGCAGGCAATCCCCTTATCCTTCACATATTTGACATTACTGAGGCGGAGAAGTTGGCTGAAGTAAATGACATGGCGAGACTTTTAGCCCGCAGATTTTGGCCCGGACCCTTAACGATAATCCTTCCTAAAAAAAAAATTGTTCCAAGTGAAGTCAGTGCTTCTCTTAACACAGTTGGATTGCGCTCACCTTCGAACTATCTTTTTCGAAAGATGCTTGATGAGTTAGGGTTTCCATTGGCTGCACCAAGTGCTAATCCTACTAATCGAACTAGCCCAACTACTGCTCTGCAAGTCATGAAAATGTTTGGGCAAAAATGTCCACCAGTTCTAGATGGCGGGCAGACAAGCCTTGGTATCGAATCTACTGTCTTAGATTTGACAACTGCAAATCCCACGATTTTAAGACCTGGCCACATCAGCTTACAAGAAATTGAGAATTGTTTGTCTTGCAAAATCGAATTGCGCAAAAACTTTGCAGATTTAACTGACTTTCCCCACAAATCACCTGGAAATTCGCCAAGGCATTACGCTCCCAAGACATTGACCAGGCTGCATGCTTCTATCGAAAAATGCATCAAATGTGATTTGGTCGAGCCTGATGATTTAGTGTTGGTTGCCTCCAAAAAAGAAGCTGACTTTTTCAAGGATGCTGACTGCACTGCTTGGTATTTGTCTCAAACAGGTAATCCTTCAGAGGTGGCCCATGCGCTCTTTAGGAAACTCCATGAGGCAGACGAGCAAGCATTTTCGAAGATACATCTCTGTCTGTTGACCCAAAAAGATGACTTAGCGCTCGCCATTAATGACAGAATTACTCGTGCTTGTGGACAATTACATAAGCAGTGAGTAATAAATTAAAAAATCTGCTTGTTTAAAGTTCTTAAGAATGAAAAATTGATAAAAATGACAAAGTTACCTCTTATCTCCGCAATTTTATTAGTAGGCGTTTTACAATCTCGAGCCCAAACTGATGCACAGCTACGTGACCCAGAATATCTAGTTGATCAATATAACCAGTTAGTTGCGAAGCATAATGCACTTATTGAAAAAACTCGTGATCTAATACAAAATCAATCCAAGAAAATAGAACCATCTGGTTTGATCGACGCAGCAGTAAAGGAAAAACTTAACGAAGCAACTGCACGGGCGGCTGCCTTAGAATCTCAACTCAATAAAATAGAACAGGAACAAATGCGTTCTAGTAACAGCAATAAATACCTAGATGATACCAATGCGAGATTAAGAAGACAGCTACAAGAAATGCAGGCCGATGAGCAAGATCTCGCACAGCGAAATAAAGAACTAGCTGTTGAAAACAGAAGACTTCTCTCAGATCTAAAATCAAAGGAAAGCGATAGCAAAAACAATTATTCTAAACTTAGAAATTTAGAACTTGGGCAAAAGACATCCAAAAGAAGAGCCGATAATCTCCTTGTTGAGAATAAAACATTAGAGGCTGAAAACAAAAAACTGTCATTTGATCATGACAGCTTGGAAGATGAAGTGGCATCTCTTAAACAAAAAGTGGCTAATGCCAGTGTTGATAAATCCACAGCCCAAGAAAAAGTTTCTGATTTGGAAGCAATTCTTAAAAGTAGAGACAACGAACTGACTTCGCTCAACCTAGATTTAACTAAATTACGAGACGATCTTACCAACGCAAGAGGTGAGGTTGCACGACTTTCTGGGCAGGAAAACCTCCTCAATGATCGCCTTAGTCTTCTAAACTCGGAAAAGCAGAATGCGCTTAACCGAATGAGAGAAACCGAAGTTGAGAATGACAGCGTTTCTGCCGAAATCCAAAGCCTACGTGACCTCAATAATGAATTAAAATTTACGGTTGCTCGAAAAGAAGAACAACTAGAATCGCAAAATATAGGTCAACAGAGTCTACAGTCAGAAATGTCTAGATTAAATGCTGAGAATTTGAAGTTAAAGTCGACAGCATCTGCCCTTAAAGGTGAATTATCTGCTCTTCGTTCAGAACTCACATCGCTGGGAATTGAAGAGTCAAGAATAACTGAACAATTACTCGGACTTAGAGATGCCAATGAAATGTTGCTTGCGAAGTCTAATACTTTAGAAACTGAAAATAGTTCTCTTCAGGAAGGCATTGATTTAATGAGGTTGGAATTACAAAACATGGGAACCAACGAACAAGGACTTGTTTTAAAAGTACGGGAAATTGATTCTGAAAACCAAAGGCTCCTTTCCGAAGCAAGCTCTCTTAGAGAAGAATCCGGATTTTACAAAGATAAATCTCGAAAATTGGAGATTCAACTTAACCAGTCCGTAGCTAGCGAAAGAGTGTTAAATGAAAATTTAATGGCACTTGAAAGTCGGAACCGAAAATTTGAAAATGATTTACGAATGCTAGAGCAACAAGGAACACAAGAATTCGAAGCTCTTGCTATGGAAACTGAGAACCTGCAAGCGAAACTAGTAGAAGTCTCCTCTCAAGATCAAATTCTTCAAGGCCAACTTCAAAATGCGGAGACAGAAAACCAAAGACTCGTTAATGAACTAAGAAACATTCAGCAAAGAGAATTTGAATACACCCGACAAATTTCCAATCTTAATCAGAACAATAATCAACTACTCAGAAAAATTGAAAGTGCTCAACTGATGAACAATCGATTGAGGAACGATATTATTGGCGTGATTGACCAGAACGAAGACACGGGGGGATTTTAGCTTGCAATTAACTAGTTCGAAACAAACTGTCCCATAACCCTAAATTTTTCGTACCTGTCAGATAACAAATCTGCTGAGTTATTTAAATTATCAATAGCAGAAGTAATAGAATTACTGACCACGCTCGCCATGCTATCCCAATCACGATGAGCTCCTCCAATAGGTTCTTCCACAATCTCATCAACGACTCCAAGTTCTAAAAGCTTTTGTCCGTCGAGTTTTAGAGCATCTGCCGCCTGAGATGCAAATGAACGGTCTTTCCAAAGAATTGCAGCACATCCCTCAGGGGAAATAACTGAGTAATAAGCATTTTCCAAAATCATAACATAATCCGCCACGGCAACCCCTAACGCACCACCTGATCCACCCTCTCCTACAACTACGACAATGATAGGAACATTAAAAGTGGCCATTTCTCGTAAATTCACAGCGATAGCTTCCGCGACATGTCTTTCTTCGGCTTCGATTCCGGGAAAGGCTCCCGGAGTATCAACAAAAGAAATTATTGGCATTTTAAATCGATTCGCCATTCTCATCAATCGAAGTGCTTTTCGATAACCTTCCGGGTTAGGGCAACCAAAGTTTCTTTTTAAATTCTCTTCAGTATTTCTACCTTTCTGTTGTCCAAGAACCATTAATCGTTTACCATTTAATTCTGCTGGACCGCCTACAACTGCGGCATCCTCTTTGTAGAGACGATCTCCGTGAAGAGGTTGGAAATCAGAGAATATTCTTTCAATAAAATCGAGCGAATAAGGACGGTTGGGATGTCTAGATAATTGTACTTTCTGCCACGAGGTTAAATCGGAGTAAACTTCTCTTTTAGTAGAATCAATTTTCTTCTCAATAGCCTTGATTTCTTGAGAAAAATCCAAATCTGAACTTTGTGAAGACTGAAGTAAGTCATCAAGTTGTTTTTCCAAATCAAGCAGGGGCTTTTCAAAATCTAAACTATGTTTTTTCGCAGGCATATTGGCTAAATAATGAATCGCAGATTACTCTTCATCGTTTTTTTGTGCAAGTTCTTCCTTCCACCCAAGAATTCTAGCTTTCGCGGAAGCCTCCTCGGCCCCATCCTTATCACCTTTATTGACTAATATTCTGGCCAAGCTAACCATAGATGTAAGATCTTTCGGATCAAGTTGAATGGCTTTACGGCATGCATTTTCCGCATCGACAACTTCGCCAAGTGAAAGCAGGACCTCAGCCAACGCCCTCCACACATCCACAGACTCAGGAATTTCCAAGGACAATTTCTTAAGAGTTTTTAATGCATCATCTGTTTCACCCAAGGTAAAAGCAAGAATTGCGTCTTCCAATGTTTCTTTCGGTTTTGTCATGTAACTTTTAATAGAACACAAAACTGAAAAACCTCAATACAAAGAAAATAACTCAATGTTCTTGTGAAGATTTTAGGATTAAGTCATTTTGAATGATTCATTCCAACTTCTTAAATGCTATCCAATAACTCAGATTTCAAAGAACTTCTTCTTTTACACGGTAGAGATAGGCGCCATGGAAAACTGATCGAAGAATTGAAACTCTTACCGGATGACATTGTCAGAATGGATCAGAAAATTAAGATCGAAAGTGATTCAATTGATTTAGCTGTTTCTGAGTGGAAAGAATTAGAAGCCAAAAATAATTCGCTGGAAAAAGAACTTCTCCAAATCACAGATAAAATTGCAAAAAACAAGTTGAGGCAACTTGAAGTCAAGAAAAACGAAGAGTACAAAGCTTTGGAAAATGAAATTAAGTTACTTATTGAGCAACAATATTTGAAAGAAGACGAACAATTAGAAATTCTAGTTAAGATTGATGATGCACAAGCCACTGCAAAAATCGCACAAGAAAAAATTGCACAGAAAGTGGTAGATTTCGAAAAGCAAAGAGAAAATTTCGAAAAGAGAATTCTTCAGGTCAAATCCGAGATTCATGAAGTAGAAAGCGAAATAAAAGAAGCTAGATCAAAAGTGATTGTTGAAATGCTGCGAGCTTACGACCGTGTAAAAAAAGTAGTTTCCAGAGCCCCCTATCTAGCACCACTGAATGAACAAAGGTGCACGGGATGTAATTTGAGAGTCTCAAATGATGTAATATCGACTGTACTTGTCGAACAAAAGCTTACCCAGTGCGATCAGTGTGGAAGGATTGTATATGTTGAACGTTAAAATGTTACTCGTTTTAGAAAATTTCCGAGAAGTGGTCATTCGCTGTAAAGCTTTAAAACTATACAGAGGAAAGTCCGGACATCATAGGACAGGATTCCTTGCGAAAGCGAGGGGTGCTTGCTTACAGGCAAGTTCACGGCTAGTGCAACAGAAAATAAACCGCTCGTGCTCACGAGTAAGGGTGAAATGGTGGGGTAAGAGCTCACCGCCACGAGGGTAACTTAGTGGGCATTGTAAACCCAATCCGATGCAAGGCGAAATAGGGAACCAGGTGGTCCGCCTAATGGTTTCGGGTACGTCGCATCTCCATGTTGGAGGATCTTCGAAAGAGGATAGATAAATGAATGACAATTCGAAAAATCGAATTACAGAATCCGGCTTACATCTTCTCGGAATTTTTTTAGCTAGATTACAATTGACCCATCCCCGCTTACCTCTATTTTATAATTATGGCTAATTCTAAATCAGCACTCAAAAATATTCGCAAAAATAAAGCTCGTTACTTACGCAACCGTGCTGTTGCCAGTCGGTTGAAAACTCTCGAAAAGCATTTTGTAGGTGCTGTAGAAGGTAAAGATAAGGATGACGCCGTCAAAGCAGGTTCTGCTTTCATCTCAGCTCTCGAAAAAGCCAACAAGACGAATATCGTCCACAAAAACAAAATTGCTCGAAAAAAGTCTAGGTGTGCTGAACTTATCAGTTCACTCTAGAAGTTCATTATCTAAAATCTAGATGTGACGAGAATCGTTCTCGTCCTTTTCGCTATATCCACTGTTTTGACGATCGTGATTGACTTTATTTTTCTTTAAATAAGCAGAATAAACATCATCAGCACTCATACCCATGACTTGTGCTAAGGAAATGAGAAAGTGAAAAAGGTCTACAATTTCGACACGTGCATTTTGCTTATCAAATTCTTGATATTTTGCCCACCATTTCCAGGGAACTGAATCAGTTAACTCTGCAAGTTCTTGTTGCATAGCTCTAATATAATTAAGAATCCATTGGGTACGGTCCTCATCGTCCATCTCGTTCATATTTACTCCAATCCTCTTATTTAGCTCTTCTTGAAGTTCAAAAATTTCATCCATCTTATCCATTATTTTGATATCTATGATTGTTTCGGAGGTTGCAAGAGGTTTCGATTTAAATAATCCTATTCACTTTGGGATTCAAAAAATTCCAAGTGAAAAAAATCACTATCACAAAATCGCAAATTTTCGGAAATTAAGTGCGCGATCATACAATAATATATCAATACCATAACCCAAAAAAGAATGTCCACATCCCAAAAATCCAATATTCGGTCACGATGGTACAGAGCCAATGAAAAGCCGTTAGAATCAGATTCCAGCCCCAAAACAAATGCTGACCCAATAGGTGAAATTTCTATCCTAGAAAACGAAAAACTAACTGATGATTTAAGCAGTGCAAAACCACCTTCTTCTAATGAAAAAGAAAATAGGCAAAGTCGAAACTCAAATCGCAATCATGATCGAAGAAGGAACTCTTCTCGAAACCGAGATGATTCTAAGGGTCCATCTGATAGACCGCCGCGGTCTCCAAAAGACAACAAGAATCGTAACGCAAAACCAAACTCTAAACGGAGAAAGTCTCCAGAAGGAAGAGAAAATCAGAACCCTAAAAGAAAAGACCGGACACAGAATAATGATCGACCCAACCATAAAGATCGGAAAGAGAATTCGAGAGGGAAATCTCAAAACAAAACTTCTGAGCCTGAGAAATCAAAATTAAGCTCATTCATTTCAAAGATTTTTGGAAGCTAGGTATGCAAACTTAGCATCCCTTTAGTTATGGATGTATTTCAGATAAGAGGTGGAACTCCTCTTCATGGGAAAGTAAAAGTGAGCGGTTCTAAGAATTCTGCCCTCCCTCTTTTTGCTGCAGCTCTTTTGACGGAAGAAGAAATCATTTTGGAGAATGTTCCTGACTTGAGTGATGTCAAGTTCATGGGAGAAATCCTTACTGAGCTGGGTGCTAAAGTAGATCTTATCGATTCCAATACATGGAAAATTCGAGCTTCATCTATTGTTCATTATGCCCCCTATGAATTAGTGCGAAAAATGAGAGCCTCTATCTGCCTCCTTGGCCCCCTTGTGGCAAGGTTAAGAAAAGCAGAAATCCCGATGCCTGGAGGATGTGTAATCGGAAATCGCCCAATTGATCTTCATGTAAGAGCACTAAAAGGATTAGGTGCACATGTAGAGCTATCAGGCGGAATCGTCAAAGTTGAAGGTAAAAATATCTCGGGAAATTCTATTTTTATTGGGGGTAGGCATGGTAGTACTGTAACCGGAACTGCCAATGCAGTCATGCTTGCAGTTCTTACACCTGGTCAAACTATACTTGAAGGCTCTGCATGTGAACCGGAAATTGCGGATCTCTGCAGCATGCTCCAAGCGATGGGTGCAAATATTTCAGGAATCGGTTCTCACCGTTTAGAGATTGAAGGCGTAGACAAGCTAAATGGATGTAAACATAAGGTCATTCCTGACCGTATTGAAGCTGGGACTTATATTCTAGCGGGTGCAATCACAGGTGGTAATATTAGTGTTGAGGGCATAGAAGCAGCACACTTGGGTTCTTTCTTTGATTTATTAAAAACTGCAGGCTTACCTTTTACCTGCGAATTTGATGGTACTGAGATTAGCTGCCCCCCTGATGTATTACATCCTATCGAAGCGGTTACTTTACCCTACCCTGGCTTTCCTACTGATCTGCAGGCTCAAATATGTGCATTAGCCTGTGTTACTCCAGGATTGAGTGTGATAACTGAAAGAGTCTACCCGAGTCGTTTCATGCATGTACCAGAGTTATTAAGAATGGGTGCCCATATCTCTGTGGAAGGCTCAAGTGCGATCATTCGGGGAACGCATAAACTTACTGGGGCACCTGTAATGGCTTCTGATCTAAGGGCAAGCGCGGCCCTAATTCTAGCGGGCCTAGCTGCCGAAGGAGAAACTTGGGTACAGAGAATTTACCACTTAGACCGGGGCTATGAAGCATTCGAGCAAAAGCTAAAAAAACTGGGAGCAATGGTTGAAAGGCTTCCAGAGTCTGCATTACCAAGCTCTATTTCACCGAGACACAACGAATAAGTAACCATGAATGAAGATGAACCAACAGGGTCTGAATTTATTGAACAAGCATTAGGCTCACAAGGAGCAATCGATGCAGCCTTGCGTCCTCCCTCTTTTGAAGATTTCACCGGCCAACGCAAGACGATCGACCGATTAAAAATTATGGTGGGTGCAGCAGCGAACCGTCAGGAACCCCTCAAGCATATCCTTCTTTGTGGTCCACCTGGACTAGGAAAAACGACTTTGGCACATATCATCGGGAATGAATTGAAAAAAGAAGTGAGAGTAACCTCTGGACCTGTCATAGATAAACCCGGCGATCTTGCTGGTTTGCTTACAAATCTTCAGGAAGGTGATATCCTTTTTATAGATGAAATTCATCGTATTCCCAAGACGGTTGAGGAATATCTCTACTCAGCAATGGAGGATTATCGTATCGACATCATGATCGATCAAGGGCCAAATGCCCGTAGTGTTCGCCTGGACATTCCTCGCTTCACACTGATAGGAGCAACCACCCGCGTAGGCTTGTTGACATCTCCGATGCGAAGTAGATTCACCCTTCAAACTCGGCTTGATTATTACAATCGGGTGGATCTAACAAATATTGTCAAAAGAAGTTGCCAACTTATTGATTGCCTAATTGATAGTAATGGAGCAAAAGAAATCGCTTCTCGAGCTCGCGGCACTCCTAGAATTGCAAACAACCTAATCCACTTTGCCCGTGATTTTGCAGAACAAAAAGCAAACGGTCAAATTGATCGAGAGGTGGCAAGTCAAGCCTTGGAGTTACTAGAAATTGATCATAGAGGTTTGGATGAAATGGATAAGCGAATTTTATTGCTCATGGCCGAAAACTACAGCGGAGGCCCTGTCGGTCTGGGAACAATTGCAGTAGGTGTAGGGGAAGAAGAACATACCTTAGAGGAAGTTCACGAGCCTTTTCTTATCCAAGAGGGATATCTGCAAAGAACTGCCCAAGGAAGAGTTTTAACTTCGAAAGGATGGGAAGTGACCGGCATTGCCCCTTCCAATGGTAAGGATTCTTCCCAACTCTCCTTATTATAGTTTAGAAAGCTTCCGGTAAGCTAAGTTAAAAATATGAATAAAAGATTCAGAGAGCATCGGCTTAGAGTGTAATGAAATATCCATGATTTCGGACAATTCATACGACTTAAGCTCTCGTATTTCCTTTGGATCATGACGAAATGTTTCAAATTTTTTTGTTTGATAATAAACTCGTACAAATTCCATCCCTGTCTCCTTACAAGGACTCAACCTAAGAATTTCAATTAAATCTTTTGGAGTTATTAATATTCCTAGTTCTTCATGGCATTCTCTGACCGCTGCATTTGAGTAACTTTCACCGCAGTCTACATGCCCCGAACAACTTGAGGTCCAAAGTAGCGGGTCTATGTCTTTACTGGCTGAACGTTTCTGTAAGATCCATTTTGCTGCTTTATTTTGAATGAAAACATGCACAGCCCTGTGCCTGATGCCATGAAAATGGGCATAATCGCGGCCAACTTTTCCAACTACTCGATCATTTTCATCAACTTTATCAAAGTACTCACTCATATAAAGAACCCTTAATAGAAAATTTAACGATTTTGAAGATGGCTTTTCACAAGATACTAGCCTAATTGAATGATCAGTGGATGTAAATTTTAAGATTTTAGGCTCAAGCAGTGCCGGAAACTCGAGTCTTCTTCAAGTAAAGGGATCAAAAATTCTGATTGATGCCGGTCTATCGGCTCGCAAATTACAATCCCTTTTATCCGAACAAGGCACATCAGCAGAAGAATTAGATGCAGTCTTTCTTACACATGAACACGCAGACCATAGTGCAGGCATAAGGGGCTTGTCAAAGTTTCAACAACTCCCAGTTTTTGCGAATCAAGATACGGTTCAAGCTGTTCAGTCCAAATTACCCAGACGCCCAAACTGGAAAATATTTGAAACAGGTAAATCATTTGAATTTAAAGAATTCATGATTCATCCCTTTAGTGTCCCTCATGATGCGTATGATCCGGTTGGTTTTTATTTCCAATGGGGGAAAGATGATCTGTTTGAACCACATGGAAGCCTTGCTTGGGTAACCGATCTTGGATTCGTGCCCACCTTGGTTCGAGAGCGCATCCGAAAAGCAAAAATCCTAGTAGTCGAATCTAATTATTGTCCAAGAATGCTCGAAGCAGATATTAAGAGGCCTTGGAGTCTAAAGCAAAGAATTAGAAGTCGTCACGGTCATCTGTCAAATCAATCAACATTTGATCTCTTAAATTCCTACACCAGCCCGTGCTGGCAAAAGATCTTTATTATGCATCTGAGTAAAGACTGTAATGATGTGGACATTGTCCGTAATCAATTTAAAGAGTTGAATGGACAAGGAAATCGTTTTCAAACTTTTGTGATAGATCCAACAACAGCCGAACCTCATTTAGTATGAGAAAAATTACCCGACAAACTAAAATAATCGCTACCATTGGTCCTGCCTCTGAAAGTAGCGAAATGCTAACCAAGTTAATCAACGAAGGTGTCGATGTAATTCGATTAAATATGGCTCATGCAGATCATGACTGGATACGCATGATCACAAAGCGCATTCGAACAGTAGGGAAAGAATTAAACAGAGAACCGGCCATTATGATGGATGTAAAAGGTCCTGAAATCCGTACTGGGTACCTTCATAAGGACTTGGATCTCCAAAAAGATGATCTTTTAGACTTGGTATTTATTGCTCAGCCAAATCCTCCAGTTTGTGAAGGAATCTGGCAGGTTGAAGTCAATTATGATAAACTTCCAGATCATATTAAAACAGGAGATACTGTTTTACTTGATAATGGCCTCATTCAACTAGAAGTCATAGATTCCTCTACTGAGAGAATTCGTTGCCAAGTGCAACAGGATGCAGTTCTCAAAAGCAGAAGGCATGTAAATTTACCTGGAATTGAGACTGGCTTACCCTCCTTAACCGAAAAAGACCGGAGAGATTCGCTCGTTGGTATTGAATGCACTCACGATTACTTCGCTCTGTCTTTTACTCGGGATGCTGATTCAGTTGACTTATTCAGAAGTTTTCTTCGAGACAATGGCTCCGATGCACAAATTATTGCCAAACTTGAGGATCAAAAAGGGGTTATCAATGTTGAAGAAATTATTCAGTCATCGGATGCATTAATGGTAGCCCGTGGAGACCTTGGAATAGAATGCGCCTTTGAGGATTTGCCTATCATCCAAAGAAAAGCGGTAGGTGCATGTTTAGCTGCAGGAAAACCGGTCATAGTGGCAACTCATATGCTAGAATCTATGATTGAATCACCAGTGCCAACTCGTGCGGAGATTAGCGATGTAGCCAATGCAGTTAATGAAGGTGCTGACTGTATCATGCTAAGTGGTGAAACGACCACTGGAAGGTATCCGCTTGAATGCGTAAAAATGCTCACCAGAATAGCATCAAGAATGGAGGAAGAGATTCAACCTGGACTCACCGAAGAACTAAAACTATTTCGCCCAAAAGCCAAAATGCTCCGTTCGGCAGCAATGCTAGCTATGCGCTTGGATAACTCGGCAGTACTTGTTTTCACTCGAAGCGGAGACCTCGCGGCAAAGCTTGGAGCACTTCGTCCAAATGGGGCACCACTTTTTGCATTTACAGATGTGAAAGGTTTACACCGTAGATTAAGATTAATTTGGGGAATTGAACCCTTTCTGATGGATTTTTCACAAGATCCAGAAATCACTATCCAAAATGCAATCAACCGACTACATGAAGGTAAATGGATTGAAGAAGGTGACCAGTTAGTCACTGTAACCAATGCCTTCGCTCACAGAAAAGTAATAGAAAGTATTCAAATACGAGAAGTTGAATTCTGAAAAGTTGTTTAGAAATATTATACAAATAGTTTTTTTGTTCGTAAAAGAAACCATACAAATAAGACTGAAAAATATGGGATACTGGCAACAAACCATTCATCTACTACCCCTCGACCTCCAATTGAATTTGCGAATCTGCTAGAAATATAAAACAAAACAACACCGCAAAGAATAATAGATAAAGTGGTGGACAGCTTGATATGTTCAGTTGTAGCAACAAGAAGTAGAGCGACCATAGTTGCGAAAGCACAACTTCCTAAATTTAAGCTAACTTGTGCATACCGGAAACGAAAGGGAGCAAGAATTTTAGAGTTAGGTTCTGGGTATTCATCCAAAATTTGTTTCAAATATTGAAAACTTAATTTTTTAGGGTTTTCGCGTGCAAGAAGATGAGGCATAGGATTCTCCTTAAGTTCATCGAGTTGAAGGGTTGAAAATTTCAACTTCCTCAGGGGTGTTTTCTTGGAATCTTTTCCCACAAAAAAAAGTTCGTCTTTAGCCTGTAACCAATCAATTTCTCCCGTTTTATGATTGGGAACAGGTAATCCACGACTTGTCAAAAAAGATAAGTAAACACCATTGTAAAAAGTCCAACCTTGCGATCTATTCCAATGAGCCTTGCTACTTCGAATTCTTAGAGCATCATCCCCGTTTTTATCATACAGGTAAACCTGCAAATTTTCACCTTCCATACTTTTTGTATTGAAAGACTGAAAGTACCACGAACTTTTCTTCCCAATCTTCATGACAAATCCAGATTGATTATTTTTTTTGAACGGATATCCCGATTGATTCTCTAAAATTGTCGTTATGGCGAGAAACAAAGAAACGAAAAATCCCATTATCAAAATTGATCCACTTATCCAGTAAGGGGAGACTGCACATGCTTTTATAGATGACCACTCGAGACTATTTTCAAAAATATAAAAAGTTAGGATCGTAGCCGTAAAACAACAAATAGGCACAATCCAAGGAAGGTAGGGAAAGAGGATTATTTGAAAAACCTTGAGTGGTTGGGTTGAGAAAAGAAAAAAATAGTGCTGTAAATTTTCAGAAATCGTAAAAAGTACAAGGATCGAAGCAAAAAAGAAAAATGAGATTCCCAAATTTGCTATCCAAGCAAGTGTCCAATGTTTGATAATAATACTTGGAAATGAGATCACTGCTTAATTGTAGAAAGGTTAAGCTTCATGCTTGCCCCAATTTATAGATAGTTTCAATCTTTAAGAAATTATTCTTCACCAAAAGATGAAACGAATCATCCAAATATCTTATATCACTATTTTATTTTTTTTATCATCGGCTAGTTTACAGGCAGGAAACACTGACCATACCCCAACCTTGCAAGGTAAATTAGATTCCTTTTTTGGAGAATATATCGTTTCTCCATTAGCCGCTATTTTATTTTGGCCAATTCCGGGCTTAAATATTCCACTTGTGGTTGCATGGTTACTAGGAGGTGCTGTCTTTTTTACTATCAAGCTTAAGTTTGTTAATATCAGGCTCTTTACTCATGCGGTGAATTTGGTCAGGGGAAAATATGACAAAAGCGATCAAGTTGGCGAAGTTTCTCACTTTCAAGCCTTAACTACTGCCTTGTCTGCAACAGTGGGTTTAGGAAATATTGCAGGAGTCGCTATCGCTATTGGCACAGGTGGACCTGGGGCCACTTTTTGGATGATTCTAGTGGGTTTTTTGGGGATGTCCTCAAAATTCACTGAATGTACACTTGGACAAAAATATAGGAAAATAAGAAATGATGGTAGAATCATGGGAGGAGCCATGCATTATTTATCAGAAGGTTTAAAAGAGAAAAACCTACCAGGGCTTGGCGGGCTTCTTGCAGGGCTTTTTTGTCTTTTATGTATTGGTGGATCTTTTGGTGGTGGAAATGCCTTTCAAGTGGTTCAATCTCTTGATCTAATAAAAACCGTAGTTCCAACACTTAACGATTTCCCATGGATTTATGGCTTTTTAATGTGCTCTTTGGTTGGTCTAGTAATTGTGGGTGGAATAAAAAGTATCTCCAAAGTTGCTTCAATCATTGTTCCATTCATGTGCGGGATTTATTTAATCGCATGCGGTTTCATTTTACTGACTCATGCAAGGGAAATTCCTTCGGCGATTTTGCTCATTATAGAACAAGCTTTTAATCCAGACGCTGCATTTGGTGGATTTCTTGGAGTTCTAATCATTGGAGTCAAAAGAGCTGTTTTTTCAAACGAAGCGGGAATCGGTTCAGCAGCAATTGCACATTCTGCAGCTAAAGTTTCAAACCCGGTTGAGGAGGGTGCAGTTGCTCTGCTCGAACCATTCATAGATACAATTATTGTTTGCAGTATGACCGCACTCGTTATCATTATTACTGGTGCTCACACAGATCCTTCCAATTCACAATATATATTGAATAACCAAGGTGGAGCACTCACTTCTTCTGCTATGGGAAGTGTAATTTCTTGGTTTCCTAATGTTTTATCAGTTGCAGTCTTTTTATTTGCTTTCTCGACTATGATATCTTGGTCGTATTATGGAGAAAGATGTTGGGTTTATTTATTTGGAGATAAATCATCAATTATTTACAAAATATTATTTCTTCTTTTCACATTCCTCGGATCCATCATTACTGCAACTAATATTTTGGATTTCTCCGACTTAATGATTTTAGGGATGGCTTTTCCAAATATTCTTGGCTTAGTCTTGCTAAGTGGCAATGTTAAGCAGTATCTTCATGATTATGAAAAATCACTAAAAAGTAATTAATTTTCTGTAATAATTATGTATCGAGTGATATAAATAATAGAGAAAACCCTACAACAATCCTAAATTTCTAATTGACAAGTTTTTTTTAAAATTCGGAAATAAGTTAATTAATACCCTCAATTCAAAACCTAAATCCCTACACTAATGGACGACGACTCAGTAAATATTTCAGATTCTGAAGAAGCAAAAGCTTCAATTACAAGACTTTTAAAAACCATCGAAGGATGGGCAGCTAAAGAAAGTCAAAAAAATGAATTAGAAATGACTGCTTTTGGAGCAGCATTGGCTTCAGGGATAATTTCTTTTCACGATTTCACATCGAAAGACTGTCGCAATTGCAAACAACTCATTGGATCGATTGCCCGTGTCAAACAACATTTAGAAAAAGAACATAAGAAATTCGATTCTGAAATAGATAAGATGCATATTAAATTCGCTCAGGAAATGGAAGAACTAGATTTGAAGATTATCCGTGACCGTAAAGAATTCAAACAGTATCTCATATCATTAATTTACGCTGAAGAATACAATAAATTGAAATCTTCTGTTACCAATATTTTTGAAACCCTTGACGCAAAGTCTAGATACGAAGAAACCTCAGAATCCAGCGAGTAATTTTTGATTTAATTTACTTTATTTACGGTAATAAATAGATGCCGTACATAATCCACAATGGTAGGGTAATTATACTAACAACCATGGTTACAATGATTGACCTCATTGCAGTTTCATTATCACCTGAATAGTTACCCACGATTACCACCGCAAATATCCCTGCAGGCATGGCAGCCTGCACTACGAGAACTTTTCGAATATCCAATAGAAAGTCAGGAATAAATCCATAACAGACATAAAAAAGTACGATCATTGGAAACAAAAAATTTCTCACCAAGATAGCCCCCATTTCAATTTTAAATCCTGAAGAAAAACGGAAACTTCTCATTAGCTGATAAAAACTAGCCCCAATTAACATCAAACCGATGGGAATCGAACACATTGCAACAGATTCAATGACATTCCAGATGTAGGAAGGTATAAATACTTTTCCACCAATCGATTGAAAAACCAAGGCAACTATTACTGAAACAGCAGGAGGATTTAAAATACCCTTCAAACTAAATGTCTTAGAAGTTAGGATTAAAATCCCCACTGTCCATATTGCAATCTCAACGCCCAAGTTAAATAAGATAATCTTGACCACAATGCCCTCATCAAAAAGAGCGACGGCAACGGGTATGGCAATAAATCCATAATTAAAGATTCCAGAACAAAACCTAAAAGTTCGGACATTTGACTCATCCATTTTCAAAAATTTTGAAATCAACCAAGACAAGCAAAATCCAATTAAAATTGAAATAAAGCCGAAGCAAGAAATTGTTATTGTTTGAAGATCAAATCTAGCCCCAGAGTCAAGGATATGAAAAACAATAAAAAATGGATAAAGTACGCGAACTGTAATCATACTCAACGATGAATCTGCTTCTGCCTTTAACCAACCTACACCTCGAGCAAAGCCACCGATACCTAAAAGAATAAAAGGGGGTAGTATCGAGTAAAAAATACTTATAAATCCATCCATTAACAGGATTAAATTTAGGCAAATATCTTTAATTAGCAATGGGAGAATTTAACTCATTACCCAATTAGTACCTTTAAGCATTAACTTGCTTAAGTGGCGCCCCCACGAGGAATCGAACCTCGATCTACGGTTTAGGAAACCACTGTTTTATCCGTTAAACTATGGGGGCTAGTGTTTGGGTAAAGTCAAGGTATCGCTTTATTAAAATCAAGATTCAGTATGTTGTTATCTGGGAAATTGATGTCTGAATCTTTAACTCGATTCAACCCCTGACCGTTCGAAAACATTCCTTGTCTTCCGATATCGCTGTTGTTAGTTCCATCTACCAAAACATTAACTCTATCACGTAACTCTCCAAAAGAATTTATCCACACATCCTCGCCACCAACAGTTAATTTTTTTCTCGTTAAACTAGCTAAGGCGGAATTTAATTTTTGAGGATCGTGCCATGTAGAATCAACTAAACTAGGATCCAAATGTGCATTTTGATTTTGCTCGCTAAGAACAACTTCCCAAAAGTCACTCACACCATCACCATCGTGATCTTTTCTTATTGAGGAGAGAAAATTATCACTCGTTCCATTGGTGTCATAATAAGATGCTAGTTCAACGCCATTTACAATAGGGGTGGCGTAAAATGCGTATCCCGGAAACTGTTCGCTCTCATAAATATGGACTCTTCTAACTTTAGGCTCTTTTACGACATTATCCCATGAGTCCTTTACCACATATGTGAAATTAAAGGTAGTTTTTTGAACATTTAATTGGGTCACATTTGCAAATGATGAATTAAAGTCCAAATTCGGGCCAGTAGGTATGGAAGCATTGGTTTGCTCTGAAGATGTAGTTTGGGCGTAGTCTTCATTTTGGGTAATACCCGCAGTAAGGTTCATTTGTTCATTCTCAACAGATACAAAAGAAGTATGAACATAGATGACGCCAGTCTTAAAAGTTTGGCTATTCGAAAAATAATTTAAATCCCATTTGATTAGATCATATTGATTGAGTGGAAGTTTTTCATATCCATGCGTTTCCCCAATGCCATCACCATCCAAATCAGGAAAAAGCCCAGTCCTTACATCGAAATCTCCATTGTAATCTTCTGCGTATACTCCAGGATCAATAAAATTATACTTTGATCTAAGCATACGGTGCCCCCCTCCTGTAAAACCACTTGAATTATACGGTGTTTTCAAATTTCCATCAGCATCGTATACTTTGTTACTCGGATCTTCTACCGGGCGATCAGCCCATGGAACTTCTTGGTTAGTCAGAGAAGTATTAGGAGCAAACCGAAAGAAATCGTGAATTTCTGCATCGCCTAACAGGTAAATCTCAGGGGGAGTTGCATCGATAACTACAAGTTTAAATACCACATCATCTGATTTATTTCCGGATTCATCCGTAACATTTATAGTAACAGTATAGCCTGAGTCCGACTTTGCTTTATAGGTATCTAAATCCGCAGGGTATTTAACAGCTCCCTGGTAAGCCGGTGAAATATCAATTGACCACTTCGTGTCTCGAGTTTCTGCATAACCAAAATTTTTATCAAAATCATCAACCGTAAATATCCTTGCTAAATATTCCTTCACCGAGACCTCGCTATCAACTATGACATTCATTGATGTGCCGTCAGCAAGTGGTTTATTTTTGTTTGTTGGAGAACCCAGGAGATAATCCAACTCTATAGTTTTATGATATATTCTGTAGGATTTAGCAGAATAAACATTGTTCATAACAGTAAGTTTTGGAGCGGTTGTATCTTTGACAATAAATCGTCTTTTGAGTGTTGCTTTATTTGACTCAAGTTTCGGGTACTTCTCGTCTCTTTTATCCTCTGCGGTGTACTCGATTAAGAAGGTTCTGTTTAGATTGTTCTGTCTTGTGGTATCAATCGCTTCTTCCATTTTAGTAGAATCTGCAGGATGACCTGCCAAGGGAATTACAAAATTATAGTTACCATTTGGATTTCCACCAAGTTCAGACTCTAAACTTCCTTCAAATATTTTTCGGGAGATGTCTTCCGTTACCACATAGTCTCTAGCGTCGATAACCCTTATAGTATTCTTCTGTAAAGAGCCAAATCCTCCTGATGCAATATCATACAGTTTAACATCTTGGGAGTCGTCATCATGAAAGGGAATACCCGCTTCTATAGAGATAAACTGATTAGAGTCCTCGGGAGTCAATGGCTCAAAAAGAAAATTAGGAGCTTTAATGTCTAAAAAGTAAATACTTCTTGCATTTGGAATGTAGACAACTTCTCCAGAAGATTGCTTGATGACATAGTTGATAATTACTCGACCAACCTTGGGATCAATAGATCCTGTAGGTAATAACTCATCAATGTATTCAATATCAAATGTATGTGAAAATTCAAAATCAAGCTCCGTATCATTTCTTGCATACACACCTGGGTCTTGTAGCTTTCTTGTTCCATCAGTTATTGAAAAAGCTGAATAATGAGCACGACTTCTTTGAGTGGATGGATCTTTTACATAAGTTGTGGTTGGTTGTCCTAGAAACGCTTCAATTCCGTTTGGATCAGATTCTAAAGAAATGTAAAAATTTTGATTGTCACCTAGAGTTATTGCGAAAATAGAATCATTAAATTTCTCGTCCGCAAATTGAGAGGAAATAGGAGTCAGGAAGTCAATAACTTCTGGATCTGGTATAGGATACTTAGTATCTACTATAGGTTTATCTCCAAATTCGCTAGTATTGAAAGTAGAGAAAGGAGTTCCAGTAAAATAATCATGAGTAACCAATGCGACTTGAGGGGCGATTGTATCAATCACAGTAATTTTTCGCTCCAAGATAACTTCATTATCATTGGCGTCGATTGCTTTGTACCGCATGATATAATCTCCTAGTAGAGAAAAACCATCGGTGTCTAAATCAGCAATTTCAAATTCCTCATATTGATCTCCAACTTTACGCAAAAGAGTTGAAGTTAAACTTACAGTAGAGTCATAATTGTCGGTGATAGTGGCCCCTGGTTCTACATAAGGTTTACCCCCTTGTAAATCTGGGAAGTTAACACCTTGCGGTCCTTCATTAAGAACGATGACAGGTTTAGTTGTGTCTTGGATTCTTACCTCTCGTTCTATTTGATTCGTATTTCCAAATTGATCGACTACAAAATATTCGATTATGAGGCGTCTCCATCCAGAATCACCTTTTGCAAATCGACTGCCATTCTTGTCGATGTAATACTCACCCTTGCTAGAAGCATGATGTGGAGCCCCATAAAAGTTAACAAAAGTAGGATCAATCACAGTTGGTTCTTTGATCCCCAAGTCATTCACCAAAAAAGCATTGACCGTCATGTATTCGTTCAAACTGATTGGTTTAAGTCCAGAGCCAAGATCTTTATATGCGGTTACCCCTGGATCGCTGAATTCAGTATTAACCTCATGATAGAAAGTTCTATCACCATGCATAACCAAGCGAGGTTCAGGGAATGGAGAATTGATGAGAACTAACTGCCTTTGAATAGATGATTCATTCCCTACTACATCCTGAACACTATAAGTAAGCCTAAAGGTAGCATGTAAACTAATTTGCTTCTTGGCTTCCGCCATAATGGCAGGAATGGTTGTATCTACTTTTTGATAAGTAACATCGTCTTCCATTAACTTCTCAATGCTAAGTTTTACTCGCCCGTTTCCATTTTCCCACTCTATTAATCGATCAAGATTATCTAGGGCGAATGCCCCGGGGTCCACAAATACATTGGTTGAGTTTACATCAACATAGTAAGGGTCTGCACCGTATAATGTCATAACTGGTGGAGTAACATCAAACACCTCTACCCACCTTGAAAGGGTTTCGGCTTCATTCCCTGATGGATCAATAATCCCCTGATAATCTAATCGATAAATTCCAGCAACTTCCATATCGACAAAGCCAAATGCACTATCTGCGGATCCACTTTGTAAGCCTAGATGTTGCTCAATCTCCTGCTGTGTGTAGTAGTTATCTAAAATCGATATCCCTGGATCGACAAAAAAGGTTCCAAGTACACCTTCAACTTGCATCGGATTATTTTCTGCCAAGCCCAAGTCGTGAGAAAGTAGTGGCGGAAGATTATCAATAATCTTGATCTTAGGCTTAACCGAAGTTGAAACAATCTTCCCTTCTGGGGTTTTGATTTTTCTAGTGGGCAAGTCGGTTACTGATAATGAAAGTTCGGTTATTTGTCCGAGTTGGGTATAATCGACGCTTTTGTCATTTAACACCTCAACATAAACCCGTAAGTCTCGACCCGCAAAATCCCTAGCGTCGTAGCCTGGGTAAACTGGATCATCATTTGCCAACAACTGGAATGGGCCATCATCTGCCACTGGATATGTTGGTATTCTTCTTTGAACCAAGTAAGGAATAACAACTTCTGCGTCTTGTTGAATAACGCCTTGGCGTCCCCCAAACAATGTAATGACAGGAGGAGTGATAACTACATTTACAGTTCTTGAAATTGTAGAGACAAACCCTCTGATGTCTTCTACTCGGTAGTTTAATTCATATGTTCCTGGAAATCTAATATCTGGTGGGTTAAGAAGAGTTGCCTTTCCTGAAATATCTTGATCGAGAAAATTCTTTGCATTGATCCACGGATCGAAATCACTGAATGGTTGTCCAAGCATTTCAACTTTATAAACTTCATCTCCTATAAGGCTCAAAGTTGGCGGTAATCCCATAAAGAAATCTCCTGCCCCATTGCCCGTAACCCCTACAACAACCGAAGAAACCGGGACACCTCCGAGAATCTCAGTTGGGGTTTCAGTTCCCACAGCTGTATTTAAACTGGCAAAAGATATAGATTCAGAATTATTCTCAGACTCTTCAATTTGAAAGAATATCTCAGAAGCTAAATCATGAATGTTTTCGAACCCAAAAGATTCTGTCTGAGCAAAACCTGTTGATAAAGGGGAGGCCATTTCTAATGATAACTGTTCTGAATCTGCTTCGTTAGCAAGAGTAGGAAATAAAACCTCAATGGGAGGGGGCAGTATGTCCTCAGCAAGGGATGCTCCGAATTTTTGACTTAAATTAACGAGTCCGCCGGTCAAGGATGCTTGCGTTTCACCAAGCCGGGATGTAGCCAATTGAATAGACTGACCAGAGAATAAATTTGTTTTTACGCCATTTGTATTTGTGTAGGAGATGTCTCCAGAAATTAAATTCACTCCTCCCATTATGTCTCCAGTTACATCATTCCGCACTGCCATCATTTGAAACATGGTGCCACGAATACCTGCAGTACCGAGGGGACTGGTAAGATTCATAGTTGAACCTTTCTTGAGTTTAGGCACTTTTACTACCAGTTCCCCAAAATCTAGATGAGCAAGCAATTTTGATTGACTGGGTTCTTCCTCTAATTGAGAAGGGTCGGGAAGATTCTCAGCAGAAATTATCTTTTGAGAATATTCACGGATAAAAAACCGACTTCCCGGTTTTATTGTTATGAGGGTACCGTTTGAAAATAAAAGCCCCAAAGTGCCATTTTTTTCCGTAGAAATTATCGATTTCGAATCTATTTTTTTACCGATGGAATTTTGGGATAAGTTTACTTCAAAATCATCTTTGATGTTATAAACTTTGGCTTCGCCTTCGAGAGATACAACAAGAGTGGTAGGCCGTACTTTCGTAATCCCTTGGGCTAGAACAGACAATGCAATAAAAAGAAAAGAAAGTAACCCTTGAGTACATAACCTATTCCTATGAACATATAAAATATGGACGATGGAGGGAAACATGCTATAAAATATGAACAGTTTGGCGTTATTAGCAAGAGATATTCAGAGCTGATTATTATTTGCCAATTTCTTCTTTGTACCCTCCAGGAGAAAGCAAATCAGATTTTGTAACAGATTCTGAGGCTTTTATTTTGACTAACCAACCTTTCGCGTAGGGATCTGAGTTTAAAAGTTCAGGCGAGTCAACGAGTCCTTCATTGACCTCAATAATCTCTCCACCCAAAGGCATGTAAAGGTCAGATGCTGCTTTGACTGACTCGACCACACCAAATACATCCCCTTTTCCAAAGGAAGTGCCTTCTTCGGGCAATTCAACAAAGGTTACATCACCTAAGCTATCCTGAGCATGATCAGTAATACCGACGACACAATGCATGTCTGCTTCATTTTTAAGCCACTCGTGCTCTTTTGTGTAAAATAAATTTTCTGGAATTTCACTCATAGATAAATTTTGAATTTAAAAACTAAATTTGGCAAACGACTTTTACAAAGAACCGATGGAAGTATTATCTGGAACAACTCCATTTTTTACAACCAACACAATTCCATCTCTTACATATATATTTTCACCTTGATCTGCCCATCCATCCTTCATTCCCTGAGGAGAGAGAATAACATTTTTACCAATCCTAGCATTCTTATCAATGATAGCATTTTCAATTTTAGAATTAGCCCCTACCCCCACGGGTGTACCCTCAGATGATAATACCTCATAGTTGTCAGCTCCCATCATCACCACATTATTGAAGCTACATGTATCTCCAATAATTGATCTTACCCCAAGCACGCATCTGGTAAAATTGGATTCTCCTACAACACAACCACTGGCGAAGTTGGTTTTAATCAATTTTGAATTCTTAAATTTAGACATTGGAAGCAAATCCGGGTAATTATAAATGGGATGATTTTGCTCATAAAAGTCAAATTGAGGATGGTTATCACACAATTGAAGATTGGCTTCAAAAAAAGACC
>ERZ802830.1171-NODE-1171-length-25375-cov-6.96568_pt1 | contig 25375 bp, 22 predicted proteins | sample MGYA00345654_ERZ802830 | MGnify/ENA primary metagenome ERZ802830 (study PRJEB30503, sample SAMEA104212375) | marine metagenome | biome: Westerlies Biome; feature: [SRF] surface water layer (ENVO:00010504) within the epipelagic zone...; material: water...
CGAAAGGCTGTAAAAAATACCCGCCCCCTCTTAAAAATCAACCGTTTTCTTTTCGGAAGTTCCGTTCGCACCCCCCTATGCCCCATAAACGGCTCTACAAAAAAAGTTCCATTACTTGCCCTTTAAATTCCTAATAAGAAAAGGGCCCTCATAAATTTGTGTTTATTCATAACTCCTCATCACTGAAATTATATAATAATTGAACTGAATTATTAGCTACCTAGAGCCACCTAGTCACAACCCTAGCAGGAGTAACGAATACCCTTTTTACCAACTCCATACCCGTTGACGCAGACACGAAGTTCTTTAGATTTAGGCTGGTGGAATAGAGACGCTTTTTTATGCGCTCATCACTCTTGTGCTAATTCTTGAGAGCGAGCAAATGCACTCTTCATCGCGGCAGAAATCACTTCCTTTAAAGCTTGTTCATCAAAGGTCTGAATAGCGGCGGCGGTAGTTCCACCTTTCGAGGTAACCCGCTTGCGCAGCTCCACAGGAGCTTCCTCTGAAGCCGCCAACAGATCGGCCGCTCCGCCAACGGTCTCAATGCACAGCAACCGCGCGGTTGCTTCATCCAGCCCTAGCTCTTTTGCGGAATCAATCATCGCTTCCATCAAATAAAACAGATAGGCCGGACCACTGCCGCTTAACGCCGTGACAGCATGCAACTGCTCCTCTTGAACACGAACGGAAACGCCAACCGCCTGCATCAGTCGCTCCGTTATTTCCATATCCGACTCCGTTGCCAACGCGCCTTGAGCAATCCCCGAAGCTCCTCGCCCGACTAATGAAGGCGTGTTTGGCATAACCCGCACCACCCTCAAATCCGATCCAGCAGCAATCGTCTCGGATGTCACGCCCGCCATAATACTGACGACTAGACTATTGGGCGAGAGCTCTGATTGCAACGAACCCCATACCTGAGGAAAAACTTGTGGCTTTACCGCTAACACAACCACATCGGCATTCGCCACCGCCCGCGCATTATCTTCTTCCGATCGAACCCCGTATGCGTGCTGCATCTGATTGCGTCGCTCTTCCAGCGGATCACTCACCGTAACGGCATCAGCCGCAACCACTGCCTTTTTCAAGGCGCCCGCAATGATCGCCTCACTCATGTTTCCAGCACCAATAAACGTTATTTTCATCCTCTTGCTCCAAATAAATCCGTTCCGATACGCACCCACGTGCTGCCCTCTTCAATCGCCACTTCAAGATCATGCGACATTCCCATAGAAAGCTCCGGCAACGGCATCCCCACCTCTTGCTCCAATCGATCACGTAGCTCCCGCAACGCACGGAAATGCGCTCGTGTTTTCTCGGGATCCGGCGAAAAGGGCGGAATGGTCATTAAGCCATGAACCTCGCAATGACGCGACTCATTCGCCGCTTCTAGTGCCGCCCGGACCTCCTCAGGCTTAAACCCAAACTTAGCCACATCACCCGCCACATTCACCTGCAGCAAGATCGGTAAGGTTTGCTCCGCATAACGATCAAGCGCCCGCATCAATTTAAGCGAATCTACCGAATGGATCATATGAAAAAGCTGCGCCGCTAGCTTCGCTTTATTGCTCTGCAAGTGCCCAATCAAATGCCACTGCAGCCCCTCCGAACACACCGGTACTTTAGCTTGAGCCTCTTGCACCTTATTTTCACCAAAAAACCGCAACCCACACTGCGCCGCTATCTCAACGGCCTCCGGTGGTTTCGTTTTCGAAACCGCCAGCAATCGAACCTGATCACGCTCTCGCTCGGCGGCAGCACACGCCCGCTCAATCCGCGTCTGCACGACCGCTAATCGCTCCTCAAAAGCTGTTGTCTCACTCATTTTACGACACCCGTTTCTCTCTTCTTCCGCAGACCCGTGCCAACAACGTTTCCATCATCAATTCATGGGGAACCGATCCACTCGAAATCATCTGCTCATGCGTCTCCAACGTCAATCGCCGACATGCATCCAATCGCTTCACCGAATGAAGCATTGCCTGCCCTAATAGTTTCGAGGCGCGGTACCAATGCATCTTCCTCGGATCCGAATGGAGTTGCGCAAAAAAAGCGTCTGCCTGCGGATCAGCTGCCCACTGAATTCGCTGATCCTCCAACCGGACCCACCCCGCATCCGCATATTCCCGAAAATGCAATAAATCGCTGAACAGACTCTCCATCGCAATCACCAATCGAATCGCGCTCTCCTTCTGAAAGAGAAGCCGCCGAAAGATGCGCAACGCATCGCCGAGCTTGCGTTCAGCCACTGCATCCGTAAAATCCCAGATTACCGCCTCTCCGGTCGCAGAGACAATCGCATCCACATCCGCAATAGATATCTGCCGCTCAGCCCCTTTATAGAGCATTAGCTTATCAAGCTCATTAAAGAGTTGCCGTGTGTCAAAACCGACGCGATCAACAAGCCGATCCACACAACCCGCATCCATCGAAAACTCGGCTTCTCGCAACCGCTGTGTGGCACGCTGCAACGCAATGGGCCGCACCTTATAATCTCGCTCCGGTAAATCATACTCCTGCCAATCCACCACATCCTTGATGCCTTTATAAAAAGCAGACCGACGATCAACCCCCGGACCAGAAACAAGCAAATACTGCTCCAGCGTCAAGCCTCCCTTTAGATCTGAACCAAGCGAAGCGAGTAGCCCCTTTACCTTGGCATTCTTCATAATTACCGCATGCTTTAAAAACGTAGCATCTCGAAGCCACACCACTTTCTTTCCGCCAAATAATCCGACCGTTCTCAACGCAGCTAAAACCCCATCCAACGCATAGATCGCTTCATCGATCGTCGCCGCCTTCCCCTCCACAACCTCTAAACTGAGTGCCTGCTCCTCAACGGGGCAAACGGCGTCCACCCACTCGCGCGAGTGAGACGTCACCAAATATTCATCGTTGCCACAAATCAATGCCGCCTGTTTTGCCATTCGATTCATCCTTCTCTAAGGGGACGATAATATGGTTTGATCGGGTTTTAGAAAAGAAGTTATCGGAGCAGATCATGCATCATTCAATTTGGGCCCCTTGGCGAATGGAATATATCCTACGTGCAAAATCCGGCGACTGCTTTCTTTGCGCCCTCCTCGCCAGCGACGATGATCGGGAAAATTTAGTACTCAAACGCGGACCACTCGCCGCCATTATCATGAACCGCTATCCCTACAACGGCGGCCATCTTATGGTAATTCCAAACCGGCATCTTGCCAAATTTGAAGAACTGACTTCCGACGAACACATCGCGATTTCAACCGACACCCAAACAGCCATTCATATTTTAAAAACAGTCATGAAGCCTGATGGCTTTAACTTGGGCTACAATCTCGGGAGTGCCGCCGGAGCTGGGCTGAAAGAGCATCTCCATCAACACATCGTCCCCCGCTGGGAAGGCGATACCAACTTCATGCCCGTTGTGGGCGAAACCCACGTCATGCCTCAATCTCTGCTTGCGCTATACGACCAGCTCAAACCCCACTTCGACCACTGCGATCCCACCCACTAACACGCCGCCCCAACCGCCCCATTTGCAGGTATCAGCGGTTATATCTGTTCCGGGTTTGAAGGGATACCATATCTGACCAGTGGCTATTTTTCCGAAGGGGTGACGGGCTTTGCGGGGCTGCGGTTTGAGATTGGAACGAATACGCGCTATGGCTATGTGTTGATCGATGAGAAGCCATCGCTTTGAGGAGGTGGATTTATTGTGGAGTATGGCTATGAGTCCGAACCGGACACCGCCTTCACGATCATCCCCGAGCCGGGGTCGGTGGCAATGTGGCTGGGCGGAGCGGGGCTCCTGACTCTCTATCGCCGGGAGCGGAACCGAATCAATGGGACGGAGCGGTGAATACCACCGCTCCGATTTTACTCTTTTACTTGGCGGTATAGCCCACTACATTTACTTTGATCTGCACCTCATTCGCCACTTTTAAACGGGCGGGTGGAGGTAGATTTAATCCGTATTCATCCAATAAAATGGTGAAATTGGAACGCAGCACCAACAGATCGCGCTTGTCATCGGGGTTTTTCTTTCCGGCACGCTGATTCGCCGCATCTTTCAAATAATTAAACGAAACCGGAACCTTGATCTCTTTCGTTACACCCAAAAAAGAGAAGTTTCCAGTTGCTTCACCTCGAACCAGAGAGTCCTCTGCTTGGATGGGTTCAAACGTGCTGAGTGAAAATAAAATTTCCGGATGCTCTGCCGCATTAAGCCAACGCTTCCCATACATATTCTTGGTCATTAAGTGATTATTCAGCTCAATTGAGTCCACCTGCAAGTGCAACGACCCGGTTGTCTTCTGCGGGGCCTCAGGATCATACGAAATAAACCCGCTCAAGCCCTCGCCCTTGCCGCTAATAAACTCGAGAGGCGCATCCAAAATCACCAACACATGGTTGATCCCCTTTTCGTCCTCAAAATCAAACACCTGTGACGCTATACCTGCCTGCATCACCATTGCCAGACTCAATATGCCCAATCCCCATTTCATATATGTTCTCCCATCTAACCGATTAACTTGCTGCCACATTCACCAACCGACCCGGAACAACGATTACCTTACGAATCGTCTTTCCTTCTAGCCATTTCTGCACACTGTCCAGCGCCAACACATCGGCTTCAATCGACTCGGTTGAAGCCGATGCAGACACCTGTAATTTATCACGTGTTTTTCCATTCACCTGGATCACCATTTCAATGACGTCGCGCTCAAGTGCCCGCTTGTTTACCTCCGGCCATCGCGCCTGCAACACACTTTTTGGATGACCAAGCTCCGACCAAAGTTCTTCTGCAATGTGCGGTGCAAACGGCGAAATCAACAGCACCACTGTCTCCATGGCATCCCGATACACCGCCTTCGCCGCTCGGCTCGAATCCTCAGAGATTTTCAACTGATCGACCGCATTCATCAGCTCCATAATCCCTGCCACCGCTGTATTGAAGGTAAAGGCGCCATCCAATCCGCGGGTGATCTGCTGAATCGTTTCATGGGTCTTGCGATAAAGATCACGCTCGGGGGTCTCCATCTCATCCATCGTTATCTTCAAATCTGCCGCTTCCAATAGGAGCGTATGGTTATCCGCTACGCGACGCCACAGCCGCTTCAAGAATCGAGACGCACCTTCGACGCCTGCATCCTGCCACTCTGCCTCTTTTTCAGGCGGCCCAATAAAGAGGGTGTATAATCGCACGGTATCAGCACCATATTTTTTCAATAATTCATCCGGTGAAACTACATTTCCCTTTGATTTCGACATCTTATGCAAGTTTCCATCGGATCCCTTTTTACAAATCATTCCCTGCGTAAAAAGTTGCTTGAAAGGCTCATCAAAATCAATCAAGCCCAGATCGTAGAACACCTTGGTAAAAAATCGGGCATAGAGTAGATGTAAAATCGCATGCTCGATTCCACCAATATACTGATCTACCGGCATCCATTTATTCGCTATCGCGGCATCGACGGCCTGGCGATCGTCCTGCGCGCTAAGATAGCGAAGGAAATACCAAGAAGAATCGACAAAGGTATCCATGGTATCGCTTTCACGAACACAGTGCGCACCGCTCTCGGGATGGATCGCCTTCATGAACTCTTCCGAACTTCGTAGAGGTGACTCACCTGTTGGCTTAAATTCCACATCTTCGGGGAGTAGCACGGGTAGTTGATCAGCAGGGACCGGCACCGCTTGGCCGCTCTCATTATACATGATAGGAATCGGAGCACCCCAATAGCGCTGACGAGATATCAGCCAGTCACGTAAGCGGAAGTTGACGGTGGCTTTCCCGAATCCTGCTGCCTCAGCTTTTTTAGACATTCTACTGATGGCATCGCGGTTTGGCATTCCGGTGAATTCAGCAGAATCATAACAGATTCCATCTTCAGTATACGCATCATCCATCTCGTCCAAACAGAGCGTTCCCTCTCTATTCTGAATCGAGATTCTAATGGGTAGGTCATATTTTTTTGCAAAGCTCCAGTCTCGTGTGTCGTGCGCTGGAACGGCCATCACGGCCCCCGTTCCATACATCAGCACATAGTCGGCAACCCACAAAGGAACTTCCTCGCCGGTATACGGATTGATCACAAAGCGTCCGGTAAAAACACCTTTTTTTTCACGGGTGTCAGATTGGCGGTCAATATCATTCAACGCAGCGCTATCCTTAATAAATTCAAGAACAGCCTCCTCCTGCGGCATGCCAGAAATCCACTCTTTTAACTGTGGATGCTCTGGAGCAACCGACATATAGGTGCAGCCGTAAATGGTATCGACACGCGTGGTGAAACAAGGAACGTTCTCGAACGCATCTTTTACCCCATCTGATCGCGATACTAACGAGAAATAAATTTCTGTACCTTCTGAGCGACCGATCCAATTTTTTTGCATCGTCTTTACGCGCTCCGGCCAGCCTTCTAATTTATCGAGATCATCCAGGAGTCGCTGTGCATAATCGGTGATTTTGAAAAACCACTGAGAAAGCATCCGTGTCTCCACTTTGGCTCCTGAACGCTCCGCGGTGCCATCAGGCAGCACTTGTTCGTTGGCCAGTACGGTCTGATCTACTGGATCCCAATTTACAGGCGCTTCTTTCTTGTACGCAAGACCTCGCTCATGAAGCTGCAAAAAAAGCCACTGCGTCCATCGATAATAATCTGGCTCGCAGGAGGTAACCTCTTTTTTCCAATCATACATACAACCCCAAGCGCGAAGCTGTTGTTTCATCGTCGCGATATTCGCCCGTGTATACGCCGCAGGAGGCGTGCCTGTTTTAATCGCCGCATTCTCGGCGGGCAGTCCGAATGCATCCCAACCCATCGGGGTAAGCACATCAAATCCCTGCATCTTCTTATATCGAGCAACCGCATCACCGATAATATAGTTTCGACCATGCCCCACATGTAATTTTCCTGAGGGATAGGGAAACATCATTAAACAATAATACGGATTCTTTGCCTGTTCTAAGTTCGTTTCAAACGCACCGTCTTGATCCCAAACGGACTGCCATTTTGCCTCGATCTCTCCGAACGGATAATCTTCTTTCATCACCCATGCTCCCCATTCTGTATAAAGCGTGGCATCATAAGCGAATTAGGATCAATTGCGAAATAGAAACCGAAAAAAGCCTCGTAGCAAGTCACCATACCATAGCGCGCACCGAAGCGATCGTTTAATGCACCTTTACAGGCTGAAAAGGGCGTAAAAAAGCATCATTAAAATCATATCCTGCTTCAAAATCTGCGAGCGAATCCTCATCTGTTTTCCCTAATAAACCCGCGTGAACCAAATTAAATACGATGTGGCCAATATCCGAACACCTATGAATGCCCCACTCCGAAAGTACCCGCTTGGAGATCGGCCCAAACTCCTCAAGCGCATATTCGCGAATACCTTCCAATAGCTCCCCACCGTTTACATGGCGTGGCTTTCGCAATTTTTTCACCGTATAATCCAACCCCTCACGAACAAAATGATATGCGTCGACCGAATACCGTACATCTTCTTGCACAATCGTTTCTAATAGATCTTCCACCGTTAATTCATTCATTTTAGGTTCTCTTTTAGTAGGTTAGCTAGTTGATCGCACTCATCCGGCGTTTCATACAACGTAGGCTTCCAATTCCAACCAACGCCATCCTCTGACATTCGCGGGATTAAGTGAATATGAAAATGAAAAATCTCTTGTCCCGCTGCCGTTCCACTACTTTGCAACCAGTTGATTCCTTCCGCTCCCAAAGTCTTCATCTGAACTGCCGCTATGTTTTGTGCTGCGGAAAACAGGGCAGAAAATGCCTGCTTCGGCACCTCTAACAGGGTTTCATAATGCATCTTGGTGATGAGTAACATGTGCCCAAGAGCTAATGGATTAATATCCAAAAAAGCCATCACTGCATCATCTTCATAGACCACCGAGGCGGCTATTCGACGTGCAGCAATCTCACAAAAAAGGCACGACTCACTCATACACGCCGCCTTTCTGATAAGGCTCGCTCGCGAGCGGCGCATCGCTGGCCTGAAAAAAGAAGCGCCCCATAAGACCGAGCATGAACAAACCCGCTATCAACAACAGGTATTTTTTTTCCTGCTCGGTCAGCTGAAAACATGCTCGCAATGCCCCTCGACGAATCATGTCTAAACCATATCGCTGCATCTCGATTATGACAAGAAAGAAGCGAAGAAAAACAGACCTCTTGTCCCTTTTTTTGATACGGTGTGATTTACACTCGTTCAAATTTTTTCGAGCAGGCTGCCAACATCCGACACCCCGCCGCTTCTACCGCCACAGTATCCTCAATTCGAACCCCGCCTACGCCTGGATAATAAAGCCCCGGTTCCACAGTCACGACATCCCCTTCGCTTAAAATCTCACCACTTCGACCGATGCGTGGACGCTCATGAATATCCAGCCCAACTCCATGGCCCGTGCCATGAATAAACCCAACCTGTTTTCCATTTGATTCACCTGTCGCGAAACCAGCCGCCTCAAAAGTCGCTACGATATGCTGGTGAATCTCATCTCCACACACATCAGAGCGTACTTTTTTTAGAGCCTGTTTTTGAGCCTTTAAAACCGTATTGTAGATCTTTTTAAGCGCCGAGGATGCTTCACCTCTGCAAACCGTTCGCGTTAGATCTCCCCAATATCCTGTTGTTTCATTGCGCGGAAAAATATCCACTATAATCGCTTCTCCAGCAAACAAAGGCCCAGAACCCCGCTCATGCGGATCCGTCGCCTGATCTCCACCTGCCACAATAATATCACGCCCTGAGCACCCACGCTTTAATAGCTCCAATTGAACCGCCTCTCGAACTCGCTCCGACGTAAGCACACCTTGCGAATCACGCAAGGCTCCCCGCGATCCAATATCCGCAGATGCAATCCTCGCTACCGCTTCCTTCATTCCTGCAACGGCTGCGCGTTGCGAATTTCGAATATACTCAATCTCTTGCTGGTTTTTTGTTCGCCGGGTCGGATAATTAGATCGTGGGCTTAGCTGTACTTTCCACCCTTTTTCCATTAGTTTAGTATAAATTCCCGCAGGAAAATCAAATCCCACCTCCACTGTTTTTATCCCCACACGTGCGGCTACTGCCTGAATCTGCTCCACAATATCCCAGCGTTTTTTAGGCGGTAATAGCAACTCCTCAGGCGTAAGCACCTCTACTGATGAATAGCATTCTCGCTTGGCGCGACCCTGCTCCATCGTCGAAACCACCAAAATTTGTTTCTTAGCCAATATAATCAGCAAAACTGGATCGGGTGCGACAAACCCACATCCATAACGCACATCATTTACGGCTGTTAATGAATTCGAATAAATGAGTCGTGCTTTTAATCGCGCCATACGCTTATTTCTCTTTTTTTTGGTTTATGACCTCTAAACTAACACGAGTTATTCACTACACAAATCTCCATTTGAAGACGATCTAAACCCACATTTAGTGGTTTTTAAAATTAGGATATACTAAATCAAGTATACCGTGTTTTTTAGTAAAAAAAATGATGCTAATGCCTTTACCAAATTTCTCCGATTAACTAATCTCCTGCCTCACGTGGAAATAGCAGTTATAACCACGTGTTTAATAACCTGTTAATAACTTTTTATACAACCGATTATGTGGATTTTATTAGGAAATGTCGTACAAAATTGAACCTATCTGGCAAGCGTGCTGTGAACAACTGAAAACCATTTTATCTGATGATATATACGATCGCTGGATCGCTGTCATTCAGCCGCTATCCATAGAAGAAAACAATCTTCAATTAGCCGTTGCAAACGACTTTTATAAAGATTGGCTCGAAGAGAATTATCTACCCTTAATTGATAAAGCACTCATCCTGATCGGACACGAAGAATTGACCGCCACGCTAACCGTGGATGTTCAACGGTTTGATCATGCAACATCTAACGAAAAACCCGCTGTTGAAGCACCCAAAAAAGAGCGGACCATGCGGATGAGCAATAAATCGAAAAATAAACTAAATCCAACGTATACCTTCGATTCGTTTGTTATTGGTGAAAACAACCAATTTGCACATGCAGCGGCCATGGCAGCAGCAACCTCCCCTTCTCGAACCTATAATCCCCTATTTATCTATGGTGGTGTCGGTTTAGGAAAAACGCACTTAATGCAAGCGATCGGGAATTATGTCGCTCAACAAAAAAATCGAGCCAAGGTGCGCTACATCACATGTGAATCATTTACAAATGAATATATCGATGCTCTTCAAAACAACAATGTATCTGCATTCCGAAAAAAATATCGAAAAATTGACCTCTTACTCATTGATGATATCCAATTCTTAGATGGGAAAAATCGACTCCAAGAAGAGTTTTTCCATACGTTCAACACGCTTTTCGAAAGTCATAAGCAGATTATTTTAACCTCTGACCGAACACCGAGTGAAATGTCAGGCCTAGCCCCTCGTTTAATATCCCGCTTTGAATGGGGATTAGTCACCGAATTAATTAAACCTGATGTCGAGACTCGAATCGCCATTTTAAGAAAAAAAGCAGCCTCCATGCAGGTGCATATCGATAATACCTTAATTGATTATCTTGCACAAAAAATCTCATCGAACATCCGGAGTTTAGAGGGTGCCTTAATTCGAATCGCAACCTTTAACTCACTCACCCATCAAGAGATTACCATTGAACGGATCGATCAACTACTTCATGACTTGATCGGAAAAGATGAATGTATGCCGATTAGTGTCGATCTAGTCCAAAAAACAGTTGCTGATTATTATGATATTCGACTCTCTGATCTCACGGGGAAAAAAAGATCAAAGGATATTGTGTGGCCTCGTCAAGTTGCCATGCATCTATCGCGTACATTAACAAAAAATTCATTCCCCTCAATCGGACAAAAATTTGATCGAAATCATGCCACCGTTCTTTATGCTCATGAACAAGTGAATAGCCGAGCAAATCAAGATCGACAACTCGAGCAGACCTTAGCACTCTTGACCGAAAAAATTAAAGATAACTCATTCTCATAACGACCCTCAATTTCTTAGATAATCAGCCTGCTTCGCTTCACAACCATCTCTTGAGATAACCCGCTCGATAAACTGTTAATAAAATAACAATAACTTCTATAACTCTCACTTTTCAACAAAACCTACTTTCTATCGATACGTTATCAACAACCCCGACTCGGATTTTAAGTTTTTACGGGTGACGACTTTACAAAAAATAAGTACCGTCTTATTCACATATTCACAGCATATAGGAATAGTGTATTTATTAAATAATCTATCTCTATTCTACAGGAGACTTGTTGATGAAACTGACCATAGATAAAAACCAGCTTTTAGAAACCTTGCAAAAAGTACAATCGATTGTAGGTCAACGAACAACGTTACCTATTCTATCGAATGTAATGCTTGAAGCTCATCACGGACAATTAATCTGCACAACGACCGATATGGAAGTTAGCTTACGAACGAGTATCGAAGCAGATATCGAAGTGGAAGGAGCAACCACTTTGCCTGCAAGACGTTTTTTCAGTATTTGCAGAGACTTACCGAGCCATCAAGTTGAGTTATCACTTGAGTCTGGTGAGGATAAAGGCGAAATCGTAACGATTGTTTCAGGATCTTATAAAGGAAAGTTGGGTGGCTTATCTAAAAATGATTTTCCCCCTATGCCTGTATTTGAGGAGAGCTTTAGTTATACGCTTGGACAAGGGATTCTGAAGGATACGCTTCAGAAAACATCGTACGCGGCTTCTAGCGATGAATCTCGGGCGATTTTGAATGGTTCATTGATGTCCTTCCGAGATGGAAAACTTATTACCGTGTGTACTGATGGTCGTCGCTTAGCTCTAGTAGAGCAAGATATAGAAATGCCAGAAGAAGCGCAGATGGATGTAGTGGTGCCTACAAAAACAGTGAATGAGCTTATTAAATCATTAGTTATAGAGGAGGATATTGAGATACGTATGTCTTCCACTCAGATTTCATTCGAATTTGGAAATATTCTCATTATCTCTAAGTTGATTGATGGCACCTATCCAAATTACAGGCAAGTGATTCCCTCACAATGTGAAGAACGAATTAGTGTGGAGAGGGAATTATTACAAAGTGCGGTTCGGCGTGTTTCTCTCATGCTTGACGATCAGGCGGCAGCAGTTCGATTGGATATTAGTGAAAACCGAATTGAGCTGACTACTTCAACACCTGAAATAGGAACCGCCACAGAAAGTATACCCGTTAAATACAGTGGAAAATCAATATCAATTGCATTTAATCCAACCTACTTAGTTGCCCCATTAAAGCATCTCGAAAGCGATGAGGTCTTTATTGAACTATCCGATGAAACAAGTCCGGGAGTCATAAAGAGTAATATTCCGTTTTTATATGTGATTATGCCTATTCGCGTAAACTAATTGGTTGCCGAACTAGGGGTCGAACCTAGACTAAGCGAGTCAGAGTCGCTTGTGCTGCCATTACACCATTCGGCACTGCTTAAAAGCCAAGCAAACTATGATGAATCGATGAATCGATCAATGTGAATTTATAAAAATAATGAACAACAAGTGTTCGATTATTAAAACGTGAAAACGACGGTTTTTTACCCCTTCATCACATCCGTTAACGCATCTTTCAATTCAGCGTGTTTGAACGGATAGCCGGCGGTTTTTAATTTTTCAGGAATAACATGAGTGCCAGATAAAAGAATAGCTTCTGCCATTTCCCCAAATAGAATCTTAGCTGCAAACCCTGGTAGCGGTAGGATCGTAGGTCGGTTAATGACCTTGCCCAACACGTTTGTAAATTCTTTATTATCAACAGGATTGGGAGCGGTCAGATTAACGGGACCAACAAGTGAATCTTGTGCCATGATGAATTGTATCGCACCGACCATATCATCAAGGCTGATCCAACTCATATACTGTTTTCCTGAGCCTAATATACCACCACCACCCAAGAGAAAGGGAGGTAACATTTTTTTCAATGCACCACCCTTTCTGCTTAACACAATCCCAGTCCGAATATGAACGGTTCGAATTCCAGCTTGTTCGGCCGCTTCCGTTGAATTTTCCCATTCCACACAAACTTCGGGAAGAAAACCCGACCCGGATGGAGAGCTCTCTGTAATCACGTCTGATCCTGTATCCCCATAAAAACCGGTAGCTGAGGCACTGATGAACACAGATGGCTTATGATCGCTGGAAGCAAGTTGCTCTGATAAAAGACGCGTGCCCGTCAAGCGACTCATCTTAATCCGTTCCTTCTTCGCCGCATTCCATCGACCTTCAGCGATATTTTCTCCCGCTAAATGAATAACCGCATCTACACCTTTAAAATTGATCGGTTTTTTGAAGTCACGACCCAAACCAACAACGATATGACCCTCCGTAACAAGAGCCTCTTTAAGAGCAATTCCAACAAGACCATGCGATCCAGATAAATAAATTTTCATGACATCCTTACATGTTAATAAAGGGTTATATCGGTATATTTACAATTTGCTTACTTCTATGTAATAAAAAAATGAGAATAGTGAGAGTTTAAAAAAGCGATTATTGACCAACGAAGCTCAGTGTGTAAGCTGATGTTATTGGAGAATGGTATGGCGGATTTAAGAACACAGGTAATTGTTGTTGGCGGAGGTCATGCCGGTTATGAAGCGGCATTAGCTTCAGCTCGGATGGGCGTTAAAACCATTCTCGTTACGCTGGACCAATCCCAAATTGGACGATTACCTTGCAATCCAGCTGTCGGTGGGATCGCAAAATCACACCTGGTCTCAGAAGTAGATGCAATGGGAGGCGAAATAGCCAAAAATGCCGATTTTACCGGTGTTCAATATCGGATGCTAAATACGCGCAAAGGACCAGCTGTACAATCTAATCGAATCCAATGCGATAAAACAGCCTATCCTGTACGCATCCAAGAAGTGCTCAAAAACCAAACCAATTTAAGTTTGATTGATGATATGGTTACCTCCATAGATACGCAAAATGGTAAAGTTAAGTCTATCTCAACTCGTTCTTATGGAGTAATTTACGCTGATTGTGTTGTAATTTGTACGGGAACTTTTTTACGTGGAAGAGTGTTAATAGGCACGGAATCAATTGCAGAAGGCCGTATGGGTGAAGAATCTGCCGAAGCCTTATCAGCGTCTTTTCAGTCTTTTGGTTTTTCACTCGCTAGATTAAAGACCGGTACCCCGCCCCGTATACACCGCGACTCGATCGCCTATGATCGTATTGATGAGCAACCCGGTGAAGATCCACCCCCTTTTTTCTCATATGAAGCCAAAAAAATTCGTAAAGCAGCCGAAGCGGAACTGTTCCACGTGGAACAATCCCCTTTAATTCCGTGGCTACCTGGCGATCAACAGCTGAGTTGTTACTTAACACACACCAACCCGCAGACACATCAAATCATTGCAGATCATCTTCATGAAAGCGCGATGTATGGAGGCATGATTGAGGGTACGGGCGTTCGGTATTGCCCTTCTATCGAAGATAAAATCGTAAAATTTTCAGGTCGTGATGCCCATCATGTGTTTATTGAACCTGAGGGGCGAAATAATGTGCGACTCTATCCCAATGGCACCTCAAATAGCCTTCCTGAAGCAGTACAATTAAAAATGATTCGATCGATTGTAGGTATGGAGCAAGCTGAAATGATTCGTCCCGGCTATGCGATTGAGTATGATTTTGCAGATCCAACTCAGCTTTTTCATTCATTAGAGACAAAAAAAGTAGAGAGTCTCTTCTTTGCGGGTCAGCTCAACGGCACCACGGGCTATGAAGAAGCATCTGCTCAGGGCTTTGTGGCAGGCGTGAATGCAGCGTGTAAAGTATTAGGTGAGCCTGAATTCATATTAAGCCGAAACGAAAGTTATATAGGCGTTTTAATTGATGATTTGGTGACAAAAGGAACCGATGAGCCATATCGAATGTTTACATCTAGATCAGAACATCGGCTAACATTACGCCAGGACAATGCGCCATACCGTTTATATGAGAAAGCGGCCCGAATTCAAATATTGAGCAACGATCGCTTACAGATAACTAAAAATCAGATGGATTCGATTCAAAAAGAGATGCGGCGGCTCGAAAAGACGTTTTCGGGCGGGAAGTCATTAGCCCAACTTTTGCGTCAACCCGGGAATAACTACGAAGCGCTGCCAATGGAACTGCGCGAATATGATGATGAGGATATAGTGCGTCAGGTTGAGATCGAGATTAAATACGCGGGCTATATCAAACGCGAACGTGAGCGGATTGAGACTGCGCTAAAACAGGAGTCCTGGAGGATCCCAGTCAGTTTTGATTACGGTACTGTGGGCGGCTTACGGACAGAATCCCTCGAGAAGCTAAAAAAAATACTTCCCGAAAACTTAGGGCAGGCCGGACGAATATCGGGTGTAAACCCTTCGGATGTAGCGCTTTTAAGTGTAGCTATCAAAAAACGGGAAGCTGCGAACGCGACTGATGTATCAGCGTAGTTGCGACTCGAGAGACTCATTATAACCCGTGAGCTCCATATAGGCTTCACCAACCACTTTCCCTTTTTCCAGAATATCACAGGCGCCTTCCCAGTAGGCAATACCACCGAGTTCACCTGTTAGTTCTTGTTCATCAAAAAGGGGTTTGATGAGAAGTTGGTAGGGCGAGCCATCGGGGCGCAACCCGGATAAGGTGGTTTCAACCGGATAGTTTGATTGGCTATTAGGGCTTTTCCACCGACGCAGAACATTCCAACTAAAATCATCTGGACCCATATGGGTGAGCTTTCCGTCGACTGAGATCCAGACTAGCTTGGAGTGGGGATCAGGATTACCATCCTCATCTCGGAGGATGTAGAGCATGAGTTCGGTTTGGTCGTCAAACCTGACGCTCAGCCAATCCCAGCCAACTTGGGTCTTGCTCAGCTGGCTACTACTGATTTCGTGATCCATCCAGGCTTCGCCTTCTACAGGTATTGATTTATTGTTAAGTATAATATCACCAACGATTTGCAATCTTGGATAGGTAATATACCAACTACATGCAGAAGTCTCTGCACCTTTTTTTGATAGACCATTTTCGCCAAACGTAACATGGGGCTGAGCGGGGTCGAGCGTAAGATTGAGCTGCACCTCTTCTTGGATGGTTGCGATCAATTCGATTTGATTTTCTGCATCTTGCACGAGGCTCCAATTTCCATTTTGCATCTCCATTCTTTCAGTGGAGCAGAAAGCATCCCAGCCATCCCGATTGAGCCGTTCTTCGTGGTAAAATGCTTTTTGATCGATATCGCTTAGCGCCATGTGGGCCATGTAGATGTGCTCATCGCCAAATTGATCCGATCCAGCTGCAGCGTTGGGTTTTAAGGCGTATCTAAAGAAGGTGGCTTGAAAACCATAACGATCTTTGTTTTCGGCATGCAGGTGCCCGGTGATATACCACCATTCAATTCTAAAATCGGGATGGCTTCCATGATCGCGCGGAAAGGTGAACGTGGGGAATTCGGTTGGAATACGATACCCGTCTTCTGTGTAACTCATTTGAGACCATGCATTTAAAGAAACAATCAGGGTTGTAATAGTCGCTATAAAACAACGGTGCATCATATTATACCTCTTTATCCGCTTCTAGGGTGCTGCTCCAGTATCCGACGGAGTAGCAGGTGACAATAGAGGCCACAATGATACCGGCAGATAGAAGCCAAAGGTTGCCGGCGGGTAGCCCAAAGGCGAGAGTCCAACCAAACGATTGTTTATTGATCACAAACACAAGGATATAGCCCAACCAAATGCTGATTATCAGACCACCTAGTAGCCCATATAGGCTCATGAAAAGGCCTTCAATCGTTAAACTTGAGGCGATATCTCGTCTGCTAAATCCAATTTCTCGTTGCACCTCAAGTTCACGCCGCCGCTCCATAACGAGGCTGAAAAGGGCGAGGGCGAGCCCCGCGATGGCTACTAGGATCCCAATTGCCTTTAGGGCGTGGGTCACGGCGAAAGTCTGGTTAAAGATGGTGATGACTTCAGCGCGTAGCGCGCGGTTGGTCCGAACGGTTAGGCCTGGATAGTCTTTTGACCATTGGTTTCTTACTTCCTCTGGATTTACGCCTGGTTTCAGAGTGGCGGCAAAGTTGAGCGCGCGTCGATCGTTGAACCAGTTACAAACTAAGTCGCTATCTACCACTAAAGAACCTCTTTCATTGCCATAATCAGCAAATAAACCCTTCACGCGTAGGGTTTTGACGCCATCGGGGGTGGGGAGTTCGAGGGTGTCGCCGGAGCGCAGGGCATATCTTTGGGAAAAACTTTCACTTATGAGTGCTGGGTAGGTGCCTGAGGGATCAGGTTGCGAGCGATTTATCTTTCTATCTGGTGCCTCAATCCAAATAAATTGGTTGCCATCCCATTCGCGTTCTGAGCGCATACCGACGAGAAAGGTTGGGGCGCCTTTGAATGAAATAGGCATGATATGTCCAATATCCGCAGATTCCACATTTGGGTCATTTTTGAGCGTTTTCCATGTTTTTTCGCTCATTTTGTTGCGATTTGACGCATTTTCAACCCCTTTTACGGCAACAAACAGATCGGCTTTTAGCGTATGACCAATCCAGTTGGTGACGGTTTGTTCAAATGAGTGGATCAAAATATCCATACCCGCTGCCATACCAATGGCGGCGACCATTCCGGCAACGGTAAGGCGATGTCTTCCGGTGAGACGTTTGAGTTGACCGGCGGCAATCCGAAGGTGGGCGGAGAGGGCGGAAAATGGGGAGAGAAGGATGGGGGCGCTACGCAGGAGCGATCCGCTCAGCATCGCAGCCCCTGTGAGCGCAAAGAGAGCAGAGAGATAGCCGCCAAGGGGAAAGCGGTTGCCTACCGCTAGTTCAACGGGTGGTAAGAAGTGCGCTAGCCAGGCAAAAGCGGCAAGCAACAAGCCCCATTTGGTATGGTTAAAATGGGTCTTTTGGGTGCCTAGGCGCTCTTGGCGGATGGCTTGAATGGGCGGGGTTGAGGCGGCGTCCTTGGCGGGAACCCATCCCGCTAAGAGAGAGACGACGATGCCCATTAGTGCAGCGAGAGTCGCTTCTTGTGCGTCCCAGCGTGCAGCGGTAGCGGTGGTATTCATATACAGGGCATTCACGGTTCTGGCTATTGCTTGCACGGTTCCTTGTGCGAGCAGCCATCCTATTAAGAGCCCAAGAGCACTTCCGATGGAACCGAGGAGTACGGACTCGATGAGCCACATACGTTGAATCCATTGAGGGGTGAATCCGAGCGCACGGAGTGTGCCGATTTCACTTCGCCTGCGCACCACGGCGGCTTCAAGCGCTTGTAAGATGAGGTAGAGCCCGACAATCAGGGAGAGCCCCGACAAAATGGTTAGGTTCATTCGAAAGGCTGCGGTCATGGCTTGGGTGGCTTGGCGTTGCTCGTCGCTTCGCATCCATACCCATTGTTGCGAATCGAGTTGTTCAAGGCGCTCAAGGACATGCTCCATGATTTGATCCCGTGCCGAACCTTCGGGAACAAATAGATCAACCCGATCGATAGCATTTGGTTGATCTGTAAATCGTTGCACAGCAGGTAGATCCATTAGAAAGACAGATTCTTTTTTTCCGGCGTCCAGTTCTCCAGGGATTAAAATGGCGGCTACTTTCAGTGTTCGGGATTGATCGCCAATAATGGCGTTGAAGGGATCGCCGACATCAACAGAAAGCAGCTCTGCGGCAGCTTGCGTTAGATACACTTGATCGTTAGCACCTAACTGGATATCGGCTTGATCTTGTGTTTGCAGGGTTATAACACCGCTGGATCCACGGGCATTGGAGAGGTTTCGAAGCGCCATGAGGTCGAGCCCTACTAGGGTGATTTGTTTGGCGTCAAAATCATCACTATCGAGGCCCGTTCCGGGAAGGGCGGCGGTGGCTTCGACCACGGGGAGCATGACTACAGGTAGGGTGCCGAGCGCACGGCGTAACTCCGGAAGTTTGGAGGTAGGTATTTTTCCAGAGGGGGTTGAGACAATAAGGTCGCCTCCTCCACTCAACGATTGAGTGAAGAGCTGAAATCCAGAAACGGCGGCGCGGTTGGCAAGTCGAACGGAATAAAGCACCGCTACGCCCAAAGCAATGATTGCCACTAGCGCTATCGTCGTGGTGGGTGAGCGCTTGGCGTGCCGCAAGGTGAATCGACTGAGATACATTAATTCCATGTGATTTTTCCGTTAGACGAGGGCACCGTCATGTAGGTTCAGGGTACGATCGCAGGAGGCTGCCGCATCCGGACTGTGTGTGACCAAAAATAGCGCAATTTGATGTTTTTCAGTCAATTTTTTGAGTAAATCGAGCGTTTTTCGGCCACTTTTTGAATCTAAGCTGCCGGTCGGCTCGTCGGCTAAAATCAGTTTTGGACGATGTGCGAGCGCTCGTGCGATGGCAATTCGTTGTGATTCACCGCCGCTTAAAGTGTCGGGTAGCGCGTTGGCATGAGAGGTTAATTCGACTGCTTCGAGCAGTTGGGCGACTCGTTCTTTGCGTACGGGTGCAGGCATGCCGGCAATTTGCATGCTGATCTCAATGTTTTCAGCGGCGGTAAGGGTGGGGAGTAGATGAAAAAATTGAAAGATGGTGCTGATGTGATGTCGGCGAATGTGCGTTAGTGTAGTGGCCGAGGCTTGGGCTAGATCGTTGGATGAGAGCATGATAGTGCCGCTGTCAGGTCGATCGATTCCGGAAAGGAGATTAAGCAACGTGCTTTTGCCTGAACCCGAAGGACCCATTAATGCGACACGCTCGCCCGGCTGGATTGAAAAGCTGACATCCTTTAAAATCATCTGTTTGCCATATGCTTTACAAACATGCTCTACCTGCAAGAGATTGGGCTGCGCTTTTTTAATTTCAATGTTTTCTGCTACCGTTTCTGAATTCATGATTAACCCTCGCGTTTATCCGCATGAGAGGATGCTAAACTTACATTCGAGATTCTGTCGGTTGATGGGATCGACAGAAGAAAAAGCTTCGAATTGGATTGATGCGAACGGATTGGCTTTCTATTTTGTCCTTGGATGCTTAGCTCAGTCGGTAGAGCAGCTGACTCTTAATCAGCGGGTCGAGGGTTCGAGCCCCTCAGCATCTACCAATATTTATAAAAAAAGGCGAAAAAATGATAGATTTTAAAAAAAATCCTAAATTAGGAGTATTTACCTATGGAATATTACTAATATCTTGCCTTTTAGAGATATCTGTTGAGCTAGGATTACATGAATTTGAAGATTTTGCATCACATCATGGCCTTGCAATATTTGCTTTTGGTAGTTTGTTTGCAAATTGGGATGAGCTCACAAGCGCCTTAAAAGAATTGAAAAAAAGTAAAAAATGAGCAAAAATGAGCAAAAATGAGCAAAAAAAGATCAGTTTTATGCAAAAAAATCATTTTTTATAATATTCTATTATTGATCCTTTTCCATCCGAGCAGCGGTGAAGCAGAGAGGGCTAAAGAAAAAAATATAAAGATTCCCCCGTCCATCAATTATGTAACAGAGAATTATTTAACCTCGGGCAGTCGCTCTACAGAGATTGGCATAGCGATCGCAAAAAAAAATATGAAGTCAGAAGAGCCGCTTCCTGTGGTTGTGTTTATCCATGGCGGAGGCTGGCGAAGCGGGGATAAAGATCAAAGTATTTGGCAATGCTTTAGATACGCAAGCGATGGATTTGTTGGGATAACTATTTCGTACAGGTTAATTGACGAAGCCCCGCTTCCACAATGCATCGAAGATGTAAAAACAGCCATACGTTATATAAAGTCATTAGCGACAGATTATCCAATTGATACTGATAATATTGGAGTATGGGGTTATTCGGCAGGGGCGCATCTTGCATTAATGGCAGGCCTGGATACTAATACAGATTCTTTTAATTCAGGACTATATAAGGAATTCAATGGTGCGGTGAAATGCATTGCAGCAATAGCTGCCCCAACGGACTTTTCGAATAAGAGGAATGGAAGCCAAATTTTATCAAAAGATCAGGGATCGGATGTTGCATTTAAATCAAAGATATCCCCGCTTACGTACATTAATCCCAACCAAGTGCCAGTGCTAATGATACATGGCACAAATGATCGGATTGTTCCTCCCTATCATTATGAAAGGTTTGCAGATGCTTGTGAACAAAGTGGCCTAGATAATTTCGAATTAATTGAAGCCTTAAATTGCGACCATCTATTTTATTTTAAACATAAGGAATATGGAAATAAAGTTAGACGGTTTTTTGTAAAAATGCTTAAAAATACGCAAAAATAGACAATAAAAGGCTCTTTTTGACTAATTTTAGCATAAAAAGCAATAAATATGAGATTACTGCGAGAGCCGCCTGATAGATGAGTGATTATATATGAGAGCTCAAAGCTCGACGGGGTTATTTTCAATTAGAATTGTTTTGTAAGATAACTTCTTTTGTATCTAACTAACTGGGAATTTAAATAACTAGGCAGCATAATTATGGACCAAGTTAAAAATATAGATACAAAGCAGAGTGATAAAAAATTTAATATCATAGCACTGTGCGTATTTATGCCTATCGCAGCCATTTTGAAAGTTTACTTTTTTCTGAGATAAATTTCATGGATGCAAACATTAACAATCTTTTATCTATCTTGATTGGGACTGCATTGGTGGCTGGGTTTTATGCGGTACTATTTAGGTTCATGTATTAAAAAAGCCCGTACCTCCGAAGAAATACGAGCTTTTATTAGCCTATCTCTAACTGGCTTACTTCAATTTTTCTGAAAGAATCAAAAATGTTGGAGCCCATAGGCCAACGAAAATTCCCCATCTTTCGGCATGTGCTAATTCTTCTGCTGTTTCACCAGAAGCCAAGCTCCACGCTAAAATTGAAGCAATGATTGATACGAGACCTGCAACGAATAGTACTTTTGATAACATTAGTTATTCCCCTTTTAATTATTATTCTTATTCTAATAGTTTTGCCTTTTACTTACAAGATGAGGCTTTGATTTAATAAGTCGAAAGATAGGCCTGCATAAGTTCTGGCTTAAAGAAGTCATTTTTATTAAAAAAGAAAAGAGTCAGAATAGTTTCTTAACTGTAGGAGCAATTATGTTGAATGTAAAATGGGTTAAATATTTTTTGTTACTGGCGCTTTGTCTAGCGCCATCTATGACTAGAGCAGATGGTCGATATGTAAAGAAATGGGTCACGTTGGATGATTCCACGAGGCATGGTGGCCCTGATCACAATTTTGTCACTGGCTCAACCGTGGTTTGGGAGGGTTGTGAAGATGGTAAGACATCAACTAATATAAAGTATCATAGAGTATTTTACAGAAAAGGCTCTGGGTCTATTCAGGAAATACCTCCTCCTGCAAGCTCAGGGTACAGCAATTTTGCTAAAATGATGATTGTTTCTGTTCGTGGGATTCATGTGATTACGAAAGCAGCATTTTCAGACTCTGGCTCTTTTAATCACTATCTATTTGATTTGGATACCGAGCAAACGGTGGAGTTGCCCTCTGGAACAGTATATGCGGCTTTATCGGATACACATGTATTTTGCCAGATTTATTCATCTGGCTATTATGAGTTACATAAATATGAAATTAGTTCCGGCCTAAGCGAGAAAATCTCTACAACTGATCCTACGGCATATATGGAGATATTAGATATGAATTGTCATGGCGATTCTATAGCATGGGATTGGCGTTCTTCTACACCAGGTGAAACGGCGGTATTTTATCATGACGGTTCAAACACTGTCGAAATAGCCGATTATGGATATAATAATTTTGGAATATCATTAAACGAAGATATCATATCATTTTTTATTACGGGGCCATATAGCACAGTTACAAAAAGCTCAGATATTTATACAAATGTCATCTATAATATAGCGACAGAAACGGTTGCTGAAAACTCGCTTTTCACTAATCTAGAAAGCGCAATTCCTGGCTACTCAACAAAGGTTAGGATGGGTAATTACACTGATATAGCTGTAGATGGTGTTGTATTTGATGTGGAGTTTTCATATTCCAGCTCTCCTGATCACGGGGCTTATGAGCACTCTACAGGATTTTCAGGAGGCAAGTATAAGAATTTAGGGTGGGGAGGTGATTCGCCTCTTCAAGTCGTATTCTATGATGGTACAGATTATACAGTTATCAGTGATTACGGGTATGATTCAGATGGTGTAATTAAATTGGATTCAGACTATTTAGATGAGAACCTTCCCACATATACAACAGAGTCTTATGCGCTAGCTTCAAGTTCATGGTCAGACGGGCTGGGTAATTTGCCAGAAAGGTGGATGGCTCATGATACGGCTTGCAGTATGGGGGATGGAGTAATCGCGTATCAGGCATATTCTGGATATACATATATTGGCGGATTTGATGAAATATTCATATACGATTACGAAAACGAGAAACATCATGGCATGTATATTTCAGATCCGACCAGAAACTTTGCAGGCTATGTTTATGCGGACCCAAATAGTCGAAATGCGGCATGGTCTGTTCAAAATCTTTGGGATTCTGGCCAGCAGGATGTTGCTGTTGCATATTGGCTCGGTGAAGATGCAGAACTTGCTTATGTTGATCTTTCCGAGGAGGATTTATCTGATTTAGATTTCAGCAATGCCGATTTAACTGGAGCAGACCTTAGTGGCGCAGATTTAACCGGAACTGATTTTTCTGGGGCGACTCTCTCTGGAACAATCTTTTCTAATGCAATATATGATACAACCACGGTGATGCCGATGTCATTTGTACCGGGGGATTATGAAATGATTAGCTTTTCAGCACCTTCGCCGCTTTCAGTAGAGTTGACTGGTATTTCTATGGAAGGAGTAAGCTATTCCAATTCCATGTCCAACATTTATGTTGGGGTTGAATACACTCAATCATTAACGGCCGAATGGTATGATGCAGAAGTGCAGGGGGTGATCTTGTTTGCCACAAATACAGTGGGATCAATCCCCATCCCCATAGGCTCTATTGAGATGCCACAGCTATTCTTAAGGCTTATTGGGGCGACGAATTCTATTTGGGACTCAACCGCATATACAAATCCGGTGGTTCAGTTTGTTCAATCTGATTACATAGATTTAGATAAAATTGAGTGGATTTCTAAATTTAGATCTGGGATGGGGCATGATTACTCAGATGATTTCGAGTCATGTAGCAGTATGAAGCATTATTATCAGCCGAGCGTAAGCAATTGGACTGATGTGGGCATTTATGCGCCCGTGGATGGGACCATTTTAAGCATTGAGAATAACGAAGAGTTCGGCGATGTGACAGTCATGATTAAGTCAGATGACCATCCTGCATATAAGTTTATTCTCTTTCATTTGCAGCTGGAACCCTCCATTACAAATGGCGCAAGTGTGGTGGCTGGTCAGGCTATAGGATATCATGGAAGCAATGATACAATATCTGATATTGCCGTTCGTATCTCAACGGAAGATGATGGGATACTGCAACATAGACTTGTATCATATTTTGATGTGATGACAGACGGGCTCTTTAGTAATTACGTTGCCAGAGGTGTAAGCGATCGATCAGAGATGATCATATCATATGAAGACAGAACAAACGACATGTTGATTTGTTCCGGAGAAACTTTTGTCACTAATAATGTTATTGCTCCTGGCGGTGGATATGGAAATATAACAAACAAGGTGGAATTAAGCACTCCATAATGTGGGGCTTGGGATATCTATCACAAATAAAAACTACTTCTAGTGGCAGAGGAAATTAGCTCAAGTGGGTCGGTTTAAGGTAGGGCTCAATCGCAATGGCTTTTTCGTTCTCTTCAACGAAGTTATCACGATCGGGCTGCTCCTTAAATAGATAAAGAGCGTATCCTCCGTGCCCACCCCCTGAATATTTATAAGCAAGGGCTTTGATGGCTGGAGGTAAGGGCTGCATCTTTTCTTCGAGCTGCAATTCGTACGAGAGGTTGATGGATGTGGCGAGGAGCTCGATAGAGCGTTCTTGTACACCTTTACAGGCGACGGCGCCGGCCTCTTGGATGCGGGTATAGTTACGTTGATTGTCAACATTGCCAGGGGTGTCGTGGTCGTGTCCTGTATATAAGATGGCCATATGACCGCGTAAAAAATCGTTATTAGTTTTAACGTGAAGCTTGGGCTTTGATCCGCTTCGCCAAGCGCAGAGCCCTGTTTCGTTGATGGAGGCAGCATCCTGCCAGCCTACGCCAAGATCTAATTCACTTTGAACGCCGTCTTCCCCTTTGAGAATGGCCCAGGCGGCGCCGCCTCCGAGCCCTGAGTTTTTCTCATAGGGCCGGTCGCTCTTGGAGACGAAGGGGGGGCTGGTGCAGTTTATGAGGGAGGCGCCGTCAATCGCATATTTGGGCACGTCGAG
>ERZ802830.1173-NODE-1173-length-25363-cov-9.59546_pt1 | contig 25363 bp, 25 predicted proteins | sample MGYA00345654_ERZ802830 | MGnify/ENA primary metagenome ERZ802830 (study PRJEB30503, sample SAMEA104212375) | marine metagenome | biome: Westerlies Biome; feature: [SRF] surface water layer (ENVO:00010504) within the epipelagic zone...; material: water...
TATTAAAATTATTGGTATTGAATTTATCCATAAATTATCTTGGATTTTATTCAATCCATTCTAAGTTTGATCCAATAGCCTCTCTCACATTTGATAATTGGTGAATATCAATTTGTTTTAGGATCCCGTTAAGAATATTTGGGACTAATTGTGGCCCCTTATAGATCCATCCAGTATATATTTGTACTAAAGATGCTCCAGAGCAAATTCTTTCCCAAGCAGATTCTGGACTATCAATTCCACCTACTCCAATTAAATTAATATTATTATCAATATTGTGAATATGTCTAATTATTTGATTTGCTTTTTGTTGAAGTGGCTTACCACTTAATCCTCCATTTTCCTCAGAAAGTAATAGCCCTGTTTGCTTTATCTTTCTTTGTTCAAGACCTAATCTATCTAGACTAGTATTAGTAGCAATTATTCCATCAATATTTTCGTCAATTATTAATTGGCATATATCTTCAATATCTTTATAACTTAAATCTGGTGCGATTTTCACAAATAAAGGAGGACAATTATCTAAATTTTTGACTTCTCTAAGCAGTTCTTTAAGAAGTATAGGATCTTGTAACTTTCTAAGTCCTTGAGTATTAGGTGAACTTACATTTATAACTGCGTAATCACAATAAGGAATCAAAAGTTTTAAAGAAGTTAAATAATCTTCTGTAGCTTTGGATAAGCTTGTAATTTTAGATTTCCCAAAATTTATGCCCAAACAATTATTTTTTCTATGTTTTTTAAAATCAATATTTTGCTTTAAAAAGTTTTTAACAAGATTTTCTGCACCATGATTATTAAATCCCATTCTGTTTAAAGCTGCTTGCTCCTTAGCTAATCTAAATAATCTTGGTTTAGGATTACCAGATTGAGCAAATTTAGTAACTGTACCAATTTCAGCAAAACCAAATCCAAAATCCTTCCAAATATTTACAGCATTTCCATTCTTATCAAAACCTGCAGCTAAACCTACTGGATTACAAAAATCTATCCCACATATTTTTTGATGTAATCTTTTATCAACAACACAAAATTCTTGATTTAAACTCTTTATTACTCTTGAAATCAAGGGCCAATTTCTGTTTTTTGAACTAAAAGTGAGAAGACTTAAGGAGAAGTTTGTAAGGTACTCTGCATCTATTCCGTCGTCTTTTTTAAGGATAGGAGTTACCAAGTTCTTATAAATATTATTAAACATCCCTTTCTGATCAATCATAAAATATTAAAGATTAAGTATTAATATTCTCTATTATCCAATATTTTTGATTTTTAGGAATCAATCTCCAATTACGCCATTCAAACAATTCATATTTTTGAACGAGCATATAACTTTCTACTCCTAGTAATTCATTCAATTCACTAGAATTTAAAAAATACTTTTTTTCAGCAAATTTTTCAAGTAATTCATTTTTGGAAAATAATTTTTGAATTTCATTAGGTTCTTTTTTCTTTGAAAAGTCTATTGCTTCAAATGATTTTTTGACTTCACCAACTAAAGGTATTCCTTTGCTATAACTTGTAGCAATTAAATCTACTCTCTCATTCTGTTTATCCCCACTATGACCTTTTACGAATTCCATCACTAGGCCTTTTATTCTTAAATCATCTATTTTTTGCCATAAATCCAAATTTTGAACAGATTTACCTGCACTTGTTTTCCATCCATTCCTCTTCCAATTGATGATCCATTTTGTATAGCCCTCAATAACATATTTACTATCTGTTCTTAATTTAAAGTTTTCTTTTAATTGAAAAGTTTTTAACTTTTCGAGTGTTTTAATAGCTGCAGTGAGTTCCATCCTATTGTTAGTGGTATTTTCTTCTGAACCACCTATTTCTATTTCACTATTATCATTAAATATTATTAATCCTCCCCATCCACCTGGACCGGGATTTCCGCTGCAGGCACCATCTGTTGCAGCTTCAATTGCAATATTTTGTTGACTATTCATGATTTTAAAGCCGATATTAGATATATCGGCTAGAAAAATTTTGTCTCTATTTTAGTGTAACTTTACCGCCAGCTTCTTCAATCTCTTTCTTTAAAGTTTCAGCATCTGCTTTCGCAATACCTTCTTTAACTGTCTTTGGTGCGGATTCAACAAGTGCTTTTGCATCGCCTAGACCAAGACCAGTAGCATTTCTTACAACTTTAAGGACTTTGATTTTAGCCGCTGCGTCGAAGCTTTCTAGAATTACATCGAATTCAGTTTTCTCTTCAGCTGCTTCGCCGCCTCCATCTCCACCGCCAGCTCCTGGAGCTGCCATTACTACACCAGCTGATGCAGCTGCAGAGACACCAAATGCCTCTTCAATTTGTTTAACAAGCTCAGATGCTTCTAAAAGTGAGAGGGATTTCAATGATTCGAGAATTTCTTCAGTTTTTGCAGTCATTTTCTTAATAGATAATTAATTTTGAAGTTTAAGATTCTGATTTTTCAGAATGTTGTTTAAGTGATCTAGCAAGTCCAGAAGGTACTTCATTGATAGAAATAGCAATTTTTGTAGCAACACCATTTAATGCGCCAGCAATTTTTGCCATTAATACCTCTCTAGAAGGTAGATTTGCGATCTCTTTTATTTCAGATTCGCTGAGAAGTCTACCTTCGAATAAAGCTCCTTTGGTTTCGGATTTTTTTGTCTCTTTCTGAAAAGATTGAATTGCTTTTACAGCGCCTCCAACATCTTCTTTGATTAAAACAAAAGCATTAGTCCCTGTTAGTAAGGATTCAAGATCAGTCCAATTACTATTACCATCAATTGCTTTACGCATTAATGAGTTTTTAGTAACTTTGCAAATGCCATTATTTGTTTGCAATCTTGATCGCAAATCAGACATCTCCTTGATAGTTAAACCTTTATAGTCAAGAACTACAGCCATTTCCGAATCATCTAACAGAGATTTTATTTCTGTGACGATTTTTTGCTTATTCTCTATTGTTCGGCCCATTGTTGTTTTTGGATCGTAATTTAGGAAGAGCAGGAAATGCGGCAAAGTCCATTTATGAAAGAGGCCGCACTTATTAGATCCAAAAAGAAAATAATTAAGACGAAACCTCGGCAGGATTTAAAGATTTAGCCGGAACTAAATCAACCTACTTTCTTTGGCCGTATTATTGCTTTAAAATTATACTACAGAGCGTTAACTTTCAGGCTGATAATCTTGCAAGGCATTGATATCGACTTGAACTGAAGGTCCCATAGTTGAAGTTACATAAAAACTTCTCCAATACTTACCCTTCGCACCACTAGGCTTATTTTTATCAATAGATTCTTGTAATGTCTTTAAGTTTTCAAATAAAGCATTTTCAGTGAAACTAGCTTTTCCAAAGCGAACATGCACAATCCCAGCTTTATCTGCTCTGAATTCTAATTTTCCCGCCTTAAATTCTTTTATTGCACTGGCTATATCACTAGTTACAGTACCAGCTTTAGGATTTGGCATTAACCCCCTTGGTCCCAATACTCTTCCAAGTTTTGCTACTTTTGGCATCATATCGGGAGTTGCAATAAGCAAATCAAAATCCATATTGCCTTTATTAATGCTTTCTACAAGATCTTCTTCTCCAAAGAGATCTGCACCTGCAGATTTGGCTTTTGCTACATTTTCACCGCTAGTGATAACAGCAATTTTAATACTTTGACCAGTGCCATTAGGTAGAGCTACTGTTGTTCGTAGCTGTTGATCTGTGTATTTTGGATCAATACCTAAACGAATATGAGCTTCAATTGTCTCATCAAATTTAGCGTTTGCATTTTTCTTGATAATACCTAAGGCATCAAGGGGAGCATATGTGCGATCTTCTATCTTTGATGATAGATCCGCCATTCTTTTAGAAAGTTTTTTCATAATGTATTTGGGTTCAAACGGTTAAAGAAATAACCTCCCCTAAAAAGTGAAAGTTTGGGATTAAATTTATTCAGTAATTGAAACGCCCATATTTCGAGCAGTTCCTTCAATTACCTTCATAGCTGATTCAATACTCGAACAGTTTAAATCAGGAAGCTTTGTTTTGGCTATCTCTTCTAATTGAGATTTACTTATATTGCCAACAGATCCTTTGGAAGACTCACCAGCTCCTTTTTCTATTCCAGCGGCTTTAGTTATTAAGACTGAAGCAGGTGGAGTTTTGGTTATAAAGGTAAAGCTCCTATCTTCAAAAACTGAAATTTCAACAGGAATAACAAAACCGGCTTTATCTTGTGTTCTTGCATTATATTCTTTGCAAAATGCCATGATATTTACACCGTGTTGACCTAAAGCCGGACCCACTGGTGGGGCTGGATTTGCTTTGCCAGCTTGAAGTGCTAGTTTGATAACCGCAACAATTTTTTTTGCCATTAGATTCTTGAATTTAAACGGAGGTTAAAATGATTATTTTACTCGATAAACAGAAATAATAATTAATTTTGTTTATTGATTTGGGAGAATTCTAATTCTACAGGAGTTTCGCGCCCAAATATTGAAAGTAATGCTTTTAATTTATTTCTTTCACCCGAAACTTCTATAACTTCACCCTGGAAATCTTTAAAAGGTCCACTAGTAACGATAATTCTATCTTTTTCCTCAAGATCTAATTTTATTACAGCTTTCTTCTCCGAGGCGCGCTTAAATATTCTATTTACCTCTTGCCTGGATAAGGGTCGAGGTTTAATATGTCCTCGAGATCTACCGCTGCCTCTTCCATCTTCCGCTCCAACAAAATTAATAACATTGGGAGTACTTTTTACAGCCATCATTGTATCTTCATCCAGAATCATCCTAACCAATACGTAGCCAGGGAAAACTTTTTCCTCTGTAGTTTGTCTAGAACCATCTTTCTTAAGTTTAATACCTGGAGTTTGAGGAATTTCAATCTCTATAATTCTATTATTAACACCTAAAGTTACTGACCTTTGCTCGAGAGTGGCTTTTACTTTCTTTTCACAGCTTGATGCAACTTGAACCGCATACCATCTAGCAATACTAGTATTAGCCTTTTGAGAACTAAGGTTTGTTGTCAATTCATTACTCATTTTTCTTTCTTTGGAAACTGGATAAATGATTTTTTAAAATTATAGGATTGAATCTATATTTAAAAATTTTTAATTCAACGGAAAATTTGTGATGCAGCCCATCCATAAAACCTACTCACAGATGCAATTGCAGCAGCCGAAAAGGATACCATAATGATAACAGCAATAGATTCGCTAAATAACTGTTGTTTGTTAGGCCACACAACTAGTTTGAGTTCATCGAATGTAGAAGTTAAAAAATTCTTCTTTTTCTTCGGCTCTTTTATATCAGAAGGCTCTTTTTTAAGAGGTTCTTGATTAGTAGGACTTGTCACAAAATTTTAATTTAGTTTAAGCTTAAAAAACTTATAATCATTTTAGCTCATCGTTTTACTCATCAGCTAGGTTTAAACAAAATCTCATCTTTTTTTGAAGGGCTAATTTTTACAGATATATTTTTTTTATTTTTAAAATTATCTTCTAATAGTTTTGATGCTAGTGGATTTTCTATTTGTCTTCTAAGTTCTCTTCCTAAGGGCCTAGCACCATATTCAGGCTGATAGGAATCATTAGCAATCTTTTGTATAACTCTTTTATCAATATTAATTTTTATCCCCTGTTCAAGTAATAATTTTTTTAAATCTTCTATTTGTAAAAGAATTATTTTTTGTAGTTGATCAATTGATAGGGTATCAAACTTTACTATTTCATCGATTCTGTTTAAAAATTCGGGTCTAAAAATAGAGGATAATGTTTTATTTATAGAATCTTGTAAAGTTTGTTTTCTTAATTCGGAATTTTCTTTTTGATTCGGAACTATTTTTGAATCTTCTAATATTATTTTTCCAGCTAAATTACTAGTCATTATTATGACTGTATTTTTGAAGTCAACAGTTCTTCCTTGAGAATCCGTTAATCTTCCTTCATCTAAAACTTGTAGGAGGATATTGAAAACTTCTGAATGCGCTTTTTCGATCTCATCAAGGAGAATTACAGAATAAGGTTTTCTCCTAACTGCTTCAGTTAATTGCCCTCCCTCTTCGTAGCCAACATAACCTGGAGGAGCACCTAAAAGTCTTGCGACAGCGTTTTTCTCCATATATTCACTCATATCCAGCCTTAATAAAGCTTCTTCTTCATCAAATAATGATGATGCCAAAGATTTTGCTAATTCTGTCTTACCAACTCCTGTCGGACCCATAAATAAGAATGATCCAATTGGTCTTTTAGGATTCTTCATTCCAACTCTCGCTCTTCGTATCGCAGAAGAAACAGCTTCTATAGCTTTTTCTTGTCCAATAACTTTTTCACTTATTTCTAACTCCAAGTTAACTAATTTTTTTCGTTCATTAGAAACTACTTTGGCAATAGGAATTCCAGTTATTTTTGAAATAACATCAGCAATATCATCAGGTTCAACTTGATATTTCAAATTATATTTTCTATTTCTTTGAAGTTTCTGGCAACTTATCTCAACATTTTTTATTTCATATTCAACTTCATTCAGTTCTGCTTCTAGATTATTTAGGTTATCAAAATTATCTATTTCGTCACTATGAATGCTTAATTCTTCGATTTTCAGAATTAGCCTATTCTCTTCTTTTAACAAAAAAGTTAATTGCTCTATTTTTTCTCGATCATTGTTCCAATCATTAGTAATTTCATTCAATTTCTTTATAGATAATTCTTTGCTTTCTAATAACTTTTCTCTTTCTTCGATATTTTCGGGGGAGATATTTTTTAACTTAATTTCAATAGTATCGATATTTTTTTCTTCATCGATAATTGTTTGGGGTTTTATATTAGATTCAATTTTTAATTGGGCTGCTGCTTCATCTATCAAATCTATTGCTTTATCTGGAAGGCACTTATCGCTTATATATCTATCTGCAAGTCTCGCAGAACAATTAATTGCTTCTTCTGTAATTCTAATGCCATGATGTAATTCATATTTCTTTTTTATACCTTGTAAAATTTTTGCACTTAACTCAACTGATGGTTCATTAACTAATATCTTTTGAAAACAATTATTTAATGACTGATCTTTTTCAATACTTTCGCGAAATTTTTCAGGTGTTGTTGTTCCTATGCATCTGAGCTCACCTTCGTTAAGTAAAGGTTTTAAAATGTTACTTATATCTGTTGTAGTTCTATCAGAAGTGATTATTGTATGAATTTCATCAATAAATAAAATAATGCCTTGATTAGAGTCTTTAATTTCATTAAGTATTAAGCTTAGTCTTTCCTCTAATTGACCTCTAAATTTTGTTCCAGAAACTAATGCTCCCAAGTCAAGAGAAATAATTTTTGAGTTTTTTAACAAATCAGGAACTTTTTTTTCTACTATCAATTGAGCAAGTAATTTGGCAATAGAAGTTTTGCCAACGCCAGGATGACCAATGAGGATTGGATTGTTTTTGCTTCGTCGAGATAAAACTCTCATTAAGTTATTAATCTCATCCCCGCGCCCTATTACTGGGTCTAGCAGACCTTTCTCAGCAGATTCTGTTAAATCTTTTCCGTAAAGAGACAGGACATTCTCTTCAGTTTTTTGTTTTGTTTTAATTATAAGATTACTTTTCGGTGAAGGGATGATGGCTTTTGATTCCTTTATTAGCTCTTCCTTATCACTTTCATCGATAGATTTATTTATTAGAATATTATCTTCATCAGATATAATTTTTTTATTTTCTATATAATTTTGTTTTTGAATAATATTTGGGGAAAATTTTAATTCTTCTTCTAATTGTTCTACTGAAAGGTCTCCCTCTTGAAAAACATAATTTCCTATTCTTGAATCACTGCCTAAAGCAATTAACAAATGAGGAATCTCTATTAATTTTGAACCCCACTGTGCTTTTATTTGATTCGCATTGTCTAATAAAATTTCGAGCTCTTCACCAATAGTAAAAATATCAGAATCATTTATTGGGGTTTCTTCTAAAAATTCTTCAGTTATATCTAGAACTGTATTTTGATCTATTGATAACTTTTCTATAAATGAAAAAAATTCACTTGAGGTGAACAAAGTATGAATAATGTGTTCAATATTAAATTCACTATGATCCCATTTTTTTGCAGTTTCTTCTCCCAATAAAAGAAGATTCCAACTTATATCACTAAAAAGTTCTGGATTTGAGGTAAGAGTTTCTCTCATAAACTATATAAAATTTATACTTGGTGATTTATTATTATCTTAATTAAGAATAACTTAATGATCATTTAGAATTTTTATAATTATAAGTTGTATTTAAAAAAAATTTTATTTAATAAAGAGATTTTTTAGTTTGGTTGGAAAATTTTCATGATTACTAGATAATTGGTAAAGGGTTTTGGCACTTGTTTTGAAATCAAAAAAAATTATTTGATTATCTTCTTTATATTTCAGATATTAGCCAAATACTTCAGCTATTTATAGGATTTAAATAGTATTAATTAAATTGTGAAAGAAACTATTGATTTCCTTATTGACACTATTGAAGCTAGACAAGTGCTTGATTCAAGAGGGAACCCCACTGTAGAGGCTGAAGTATTTTTGGAATGTGGTGCTATTGGCAGAGCAATAGTTCCTAGCGGAGCGAGTACTGGTGCTCATGAAGCACATGAATTAAGAGATGGTGGGACAAAATATATGGGGAAAGGTGTCTTAAATGCGGTTAACAAAATTCATGAGACAATTTCTCCTGCTTTATGTGGATTATCAGCTCTAGATCAAACAAGTATTGATAACTTAATGATTGAAATTGATGGAACTCCTAATAAATCTAGTTTGGGCGCTAACTCAATTCTTGCAGTCAGTCTAGCCAACGCTAGAGCTGCATCAAATGCTTTGGATATGCCGTTATATAGATATCTTGGCGATCCATTATCTAATCTTCTCCCTGTACCACTGATGAATGTAATTAATGGTGGAGCTCATGCACCTAATGGTCTTGATTGCCAAGAATTTATGCTTGTCCCTCATGGGGTGAAAACTTTTAGTGAATCATTAAGAATGGGAACTGAAATATTTCATTCACTCAAATCCTTACTTGCTAAAAAAGGTTTATCTACCGCTGTTGGAGACGAAGGTGGTTTTGCTCCAGAATTATCATCTAGTGAAGCAGCAGGAGATTTGCTTTTAGAGGCTATTCAGAAAGCAGGATTTATTCCTGGAGAACAGGTCTCGTTAGCATTAGACGTAGCTAGCACTGAATTTTATAAAGATGGATTTTATAAATATGAAGGTAAAAGTTTAACTAGCTCTCAAATGATTTCTTATCTTTCAAATTTAGTTTCAAATTATCCAATAGTTTCTATAGAGGATGGACTAGCAGAAGATGATTGGGAGGGTTGGTCAGCCTTAAATAAAGAGATTGGAAATAAAGTGCAGTTAGTAGGTGATGATTTATTCGTTACTAATACTGAAAGGTTAAGAAAAGGAATATTAGAAAAATCCGCAAATTCAATATTAATAAAGGTAAATCAAATTGGCACATTAACAGAAACTCTGGAAGCTATGGATCTAGCTAAAAGTGCAGGTTTTACAAGTGTTATCAGTCATAGAAGCGGCGAAACAGAAGATACAACGATTGCCGATTTATCTGTGGCAACGAGAGCTGGGCAAATTAAAACTGGCTCTTTGAGCAGAAGTGAAAGAATTGCTAAGTACAATAGGCTCTTAAGGATTGAAGAAGAGTTGGGGGATCAAGCTAGATTTGCTGGTGATTTAGGCTTAGGTCCAAAAAATATATAGTTTTTATTGCTTCAGTTTTTCTATTCTTGAACCTTTTCTCATACTTAATTGACACTTAATCCAATCAATACTTATTGGGGCGGCAAAAATTAAAGGTAAGACCGCAAAATTATTTTGGTTATTAGTTACTAGTAAAGCTGATGCTATGGTTAAACTTCCTATAAGAATAGAATGACCTAATGATTTTTGCGCAGTAAACATTTTCTTAAATTGCCTATCAGACTCTCCCATCCTTATTTGAAGTTGTAAATCACCCTGTTCTAATCTCTCTAAACTCTCATCAATTCTTTTTGGGATACCTACAGCCTTTGAACCTAACTCTCCTACTTGCCTACCAAATTGGTTAATTAAATCATTAGGTGTTTGATTGTTAGAAGTCATTAAATCAATTAGATAAGGCTTAGTTATTGATACAAGGTTAAACCCTGGATCTAACATTCTACCAACACCTTCAAATGTTGAAAGTGCTCTCATTACAAATATTAAATCAACTGGTAGCTGAAAAGGAGTTTCATAAACAAGTTCGTATAAGTCTCCAGATAGTTTTTCAATGATATTTGGGCTGAATGGTGGAGTTAAAGCTTCTTTAAGCATTAATCTAACTAATCTTCTAACTGGACCTACATCTATATCTTTGGAAATCAAGCCAGCTTGCTGGAGTTGGGTTACTAGTGATGATGCATCTCTTAATGCTGCAGATTGAACCATAGATCCTAAGCTTGCTTGTAGACTATTTGAAATATTGCCCATCATCCCAAAATCATAAAAGATTAATTTGCCTGAATTTGAAACGGCTAAATTACCTGGATGAGGATCAGCATGAAAAAAACCATAATTTACGAGCTGTTTTAAATAGCTAACTGCACCTATTTCTGCAATCTTTGATAAGTCAATATTCTTAGATTTTAATTTTTCAATATCACTTATTTTTGTACCTTCTAAATAACTTAAACAAAGAACTTTTTCAGTGCTCAAGTTCCAAATTACCTCAGGAACTTCTACATTTTCATCATCAAGAAATTGCTGCCTAAATCTTGCGGCATATTGAGCTTCACATTTAAAATCTAGTTCTTTCATAAGAACTTTTCTACACTCTTTTGCTATTGCAACCCAATTCCTTCCTCGACTCCAGTTTTTATTCTTTTGGATTATGAAAGCAATTTGTTGCATTATGTTCAAATCGATTGTGAATAAATTCTTCAGATTGGGTCTTTGAACTTTAAATACAACTTCTTTCCCATCTTTTAAAGTTGCTTTATGAACCTGAGCTAACGAAGCTGATCCAATTGGAGTAGAAGTAATTTGGTTGATTTCTGAGAACTTATGTCCTAATTCTTTTTTGATAATTTCTTCAACTTTTGTATATGAGAACTGAGGAACTTGATCTTGTAACTTTGATAATTCCTGTATCCAAGTATTCGGAATTAAATCAGGCCTCGCAGATAATAGCTGACCAATTTTGATAAAAGCAGAACCAAGTTCAATCAATTGATTAGTAAACCACTTAGCTCTTTTTATTTGAACTTTATTTTTTTTATCTCTATTAGTTCTAAAAATTTTAAATATTAAATTGTCTAGCCATAAATTAACCAAAAGTAAAATAAGTATTCTCCAAATAAGAAATTCTCTTTTGATTTTCTTTATTCGATTTTTTAATTTATGATTACTCATTAAATTTTATTATTCATTTTTCCATTAAAGTGATCAATTTTTACTTTGAGATCTTCTATTTCTTTTAGAACTTCACTTAAGTATGGATCTTGATTAGATTCTGAAGTATCAACATTTCTACTATTACTTACTTCATTTTCCATTCTTGCAGCTTCTTCAATAATTGCGTCTTTTAGCGTGTCAAATTCTTTTTTAATTTTTTCTGGGACATCTTGTGCAATATTTGAGGCTTCTTCAATTTTTTCTACGACTATTTTGTTTAATTTTTCAGTTACCTTTTTAATAGCTGCTTTTAAAAGATAATCAGAATTCGTCATAAATAATATTTAAAGCCTTTAAGCAATTCACAACTTTCATTTATCTAATCATAGATCAATTGAGAACAAATCTGTTAATTGATTTCCTTTTTAATTTATCTATTCTTATTTTTCCTATGTAAGTTTGTATCTATATTATGCTTTTTTCTTTTTTATCTCTTAACTTATATTTATGTAAAAAGGTTAGAAATTTTAATAGTATATTTTTCTACCCAAAAACTCATCTAATTATTGATTAAAAGGAGTTTTATTAAATTGGAAATTATTGAGACAGATGTTGCTATTATTGGAGGTGGTCCAGCTGGATGTACCTGTGCATTATATACATCTCGTTCTAACTTAAACACTGTCATAATAGATAAAAATCCATCTGTAGGAGCTTTAGCAATTACTCACCAAATAGCTAATTATCCAGGAGTTCCTGTAGATATTAGTGGCGAAAAATTGCTTACATTAATGAGAGAACAAGCTGTTCAATATGGAACTGACTATAGAAGAGCTCAAGTTTTTGGTATTGATGTAGCAGAAGATTGGAAGACTGTTTATACACCGGAAGGAACTTTTAAAGCTAAAGCACTCGTACTTGCAAGTGGGGCTATGGGGAGACCTGCTTCTTTTAAAGGAGAAGCAGATTTCTTAGGAAAGGGTGTAAGTTATTGTGCTACATGTGATGGTGCTTTTTATAAAAATAGAGAAGTTGCAGTTGTTGGTGCTAATAAAGAAGCAATTGAGGAAGCTACTGTTCTTACTAAATTTGCTTCAACGGTACATTGGATTACATCCAGTGATCCAAAATCAGATAATGAGGAAGCTATGGAATTAATGGATAGCTCTAATATTAAACATTGGAGTAGAACGAGATTATTAGAAATAAAAGGAAATGATATGGGAGTTAATGGGGTTGTTGTTAAGAATAAACAAGAAGAAGGGCCTATTAATCTTGATTTAGATGGAGTCTTTGTATACATGAGTGGTTCGAAGCCAATCACTGATTTTTTAGGAGATCAAATTGCTTTAAAGGAAGATGGAGGAGTAATTGTTGATGATTTTATGTCTACCAATTCTGATGGTGTCTGGGCTATTGGTGATATAAGAAATACACCTTTCAAGCAGGCGGTTGTCGCAGCGTCAGATGGATGTATAGCAGCCATGTCTATTGACCGCTATCTAAATAGTAGAAAAAATATAAGAGTAGATTGGATACACTCTTAAAGAGTTTATAAAATAATTAATTTCATAAAGGCGTTGCTTCTGAGATATAAGCTACTCCACCGTAATAACTTAGATCAGACTTAATATTGTCACGCATTTGATCAATTAATTCTTGCTCACAGAAAACTATCACATGAGCATTTGAGCCTAACCCAGTAAATTCCATATCTTCAGTAACTACTCTTTCTGGACCTCTCCCAGTTGCATGTTTCATTACTGTATATCCTGGGACATTAGCTTTCTCTAGTGTATTGATAATTGCATCAAGCTCTCTTTCACTAAAAATTAAATCTAATCTTTTCATTTTTTACAACGGGGCAAGTGGGATAATTTTATTTACTAAACTCATATAGATTGGGATGCCTAGAACTATATTGAAAGGAAAAGTCAAACCTAATGTCGTAGATATATAGTAACTTGATCGTGCTTCTGGGACAGTCATCCTCATTGCTGCCGGTACAGCTAAATACGAGGCACTTGCACATAAAACCACAAATAAAAGTGCATTTCCAGGTCCTAGAGATAAAAATCTTGCAACGAAAACACCTATAAAAGCATTAAATAATGGCATGAAGATTGCAAATCCAATTAAATATGAACCCGCATTCTTCAACCTTGGTAATCTTTGAGCTGCAACTATTCCCATGTCTAAAAGGAAAAAGCATTCTGCTCCATAAAAAAGTTGTCCAGTAAAAGGTTCCATTTTTGAAATGGCTGCGGGATTACTGAAAGCCGTAAGAAAACCAACAATTAAACTTGATAGTAATAAATAAACTGATCCATTTAAAAGAGACTCATGCAATATGGAGCTAAGATGCATTTTTCTTGAATTGGGTCTATTTTTAGGAGCTGCAAATTTTACTAGTAATAAGCCTACAATGATTGCCGGAGACTCCATTAAAGCTAAAGCACCGACCATGAATCCATCGAAGTCTATACTCTGACTTTCTAAGAAACTTTCTGCTGAGATAAAAGTTACAGCACTGATAGATCCATATGCAGCTGCAATAGCTGCTGAGTTAAAAACATCAAACTTGTATCTTAAGATAAAGAATCCAATCAGTGGAATTATTAACGACATCATTATCGCTGCACCTAATGTTGGTAAAACCTGATCAGTAAAACCACTTTTCTGTATTTCAATTCCTCCTTTAAAACCAATTGCCAAAAGTAAGTATAAAGAAAAAAGTTTAGGTAAAGGAGCAGGTATTTCTAGGTCAGATTTAAAAAATATAGAAATTGCTCCAATTAAAAAAAACAGTACAGGAGGAGCTAATACATTTTGTAATATGGGATTTATTTCCATAAATTATTGGGCTAATTCATTTAAAGCAGCTTCTAAAGCTTCTTTCCTTGTCTCAATTATTCCATCAACCCCAAATTTGGATAATCTTTCTTTAACTTTTTCATTAGCTCCAGCTACAAATGCTTTTCTAGAATTATTTTTAGCTTCTTGCATCATATCTTCAATTGCAAGTGTAGCTGTCACTCCAACTCTAGGAACATCAGTGATATCTAAAATTAAAATTTTATAGTTTCTTACTAACATCATTCTCTCAGTAATACCTTTTGCTGCACCAAAACTTAGTGGGCCTTTTAGTCTAAATAACATTACTTCTCCAGAACATCTATCAAGAAGAGCTTTTTCATCAGAGGGTAAAAGATTTTTACTTTGCTCATTATCCTTAGATAAAGGATTATCCTGATCCATTCCTTCTAATTGCGTTTCAGTTATTGAATCAATAGTTAGCATATTTGCAATAAATACTCCAACTAATACTGCCCATATTAAATCCCAAAAAACTGTCATTAGTAATACACCGTACATAACAACTGCAGTTTTAAGAGATAATTTATGAGCTCTTCTCAAGAATCCCCAGTCAATAATATCCAAACCTACTTTGATAAGAATGCCTGCTAAAAGAGCTGTAGGTATTTGCTCTGCTAATGGTCCAGCACCTACTAAAACTATTAATAGAACTACTGAATGAACCATTCCTGAAATAGGAGTAGAGCCTCCAGATTTAACATTTATAACAGTTCTCATTGTCGCCCCAGCTCCAGGTAAACCTGAAAATAGTCCAGCTATAGCATTTCCTATTCCTTGGCCAATTAATTCTCTATCAGAATTATGTCTTGTTTGAGAAATATTATCTGCAACTAGAGAGGTGAGTAAAGAGTCAATAGCTCCAAGAACTGCCAGAACTAAGCCAGCTTTGAAAATGATAGGAAAGTATTGATTAAAGCTTGGAAAGCTTAGAGATGGAACTCCTCTAGGTATTTCACCAATTCTGTCTAATGCACCATCGCCAAAAATTAAAATTGATAGTGGGGTGACTATTAATAAGGCTAGAAGAGGGGAGGGTACCCATTGGCTAATTTTTCTAGGTGTTAGAAATACTATGCCTAGTGTCATTATTGCCACACCAATAGCAGCTCCATTCGGTTGGAAATTAGAAAAAACAGTTGATAAAGACTCGACTACGCCTCCTCGGGTACTTATTCCTAATAGTGGACCAATCTGAAGAGCAATTATTATCACTCCTATGCCAGACATAAATCCGGAGACCACAGAATATGGAACAAGCGTTATATATTTACCAAGCTTTAAAATTCCAAACAATATTTGTAATAATCCTCCAATTACTACTGCAGCCATGACTAAAGGTAAAATTTGACCTGCCGAAAGATCTCTTGGTACACCAACAGCTGCTAAACCTGCGACAACTCCTGCGACTGTTACGCTCATTGGACCAGTCGGACCACTAACTTGAGCGGGGGTTCCCCCAAATAAAGCTGCTAAAAAACCAACAACAACTGCTCCATATAAACCGTAAATTGCACCCCCAGGTCCTAAGGCTGCGTTTCCAAAAGCAAGTGCAAGAGGTAAAGCTACTACTGCAGCTGTTATTCCTCCTAAAATATCACCCCTTATATTCTTAAGATTAAATCCATTAATTATTTCCAAAGAAAATCTCCTTAAATAAATACATTAACTAGAAGATATTATCTCTTTATGTCCAAAATTTGTTAAAAAATTAAATTTGTGAAAAATATATCAACAACATTTAAAAAAATTTTAAGTACATTAGGTTAATTTTCCTGAACAAAAAAGGATTTTGGTTATTTGTTATGGAAGTCAAGAGACTATCGTATTAGTTAAATAATTACTTTTAACTTCAAAATATTCAAATGAATTTGATCATTCGCCCTAGAAGATTGAGAAGGACAGACGCAATAAGGGAAATGGTAAGAGAAAACCACCTGCATCCTGAAGATTTTATATATCCATTGTTTATTCATGAAAAGGATTTCCAAGAAGAAATATCTGCAATGCCTGGTATTTATAGATGGGACATGAATGGATTAATTAAGGAAGTTTCTAGAGCCTGGGAATTAGGTATTAGATGTATTGTACTTTTTCCAAAAATTGACGATAGTTTAAAAACAGAAGATGGATCAGAATGTTTCAATGAAGCTGGTTTAATACCTAAGGCTATTCGAATGTTAAAAAAAGAGATACCTGAGATGGCAATTATGACTGATGTTGCCTTAGATCCCTATTCATGTGATGGACATGATGGCTTGGTTGATGAAAATGGAAAAATATTGAATGATGAAACCATTGAGATTCTGAAAAAACAGGCTATTACCCAAGCAAGAGCGGGAGCAGATTTTATTGGTCCAAGTGACATGATGGATGGGAGAGTTGGAGCTATAAGAACTTCTTTGGATATTGAGGGATTTAGCGATGTGGGAATTATTAGCTATACCGCAAAATTTTCATCTGCTTATTATGGACCTTTCAGAACAGCTTTAGATTCTGCCCCGAAAGAGAATAATAGGAAAATAATTCCAGATAATAAATCAACATATCAAATGGATCCTGCTAACTCGAAGGAGGCTTTAATTGAATCGGCATTAGATCAATATGAGGGGGCAGATATTTTGATGGTTAAGCCTGGTGTTTCTTATCTAGATATAGTTTATCGCCTGAGTACTTTTTCAAATAAACCAATAGCTGCTTATAACGTGAGTGGAGAATATTCAATGGTAAAGGCTGCTGCTATGAAAAATTGGATTAATGAAAAGGATATTGTTTTAGAAACATTGCTTAGTTTCAAAAGAGCAGGGGCAAAATTAATACTCACCTATCATGCTTGTGATGCATCAAAATGGTTGAATGAGAAGTAAAAACTCATTAAAATTAAAAAATTTGTTTATTCTTAAATAAATATTATTCATTATTTTGCTTTTAAAAGGTTCAAAAGGTGTCCAAAGAATCGGACATATTGCACTTAGAGTAGAAAATCTCGATAGAGCTAAGTCTTTTTATTTGAACTTAGGTATGCAATTAATTTGGGATGATAAAGATTGGTGCTATCTGGAGGCTGGTAAAGGAAAAGATGGACTTGCTTTATTGGGGCCTAGTTATAAAGCAGCTGGTCCACATTTTGCTTTTCATTTTGAAGAAAAAAAGGAAGTGGAAAATATTTATTCAGATTTAAAAAAATCTGGAGTGAAAGTTGCACCTATTCATGAACATCGAGATGGAACAGCTTCTTTTTATATGCAAGATACCGAAGGTAACTGGCTTGAAATGCTTTATGTTCCTGCCGGTGGGATTAAATCAAATATTTGATTATTTCAATTGAATGATAGAGAAAAGTTATTATAAAAATTCATCCGCTCATAGATCACTTTCAGAAGAATCTATAAGACTTTTAGAGTGGGACAATTTAAAAACTCAGCTCTCCTCTTTTGCTTCTACAAAAATGGGAGAAAATGCAATATTAAAGTCTGAAATTCCTACTGAATATGAAATTTCCAGAAGATTATTGCAAGAAACTATCGAAATAAATGAGTTAGAAAAGAACTTAGATAAATCGATTAGTTTTTCAGGTGTATTTGACATAAGTAAAAATATTGAGATTTGTTCAAAAGGAGGAGTTATTAGTTCTTCTGAACTATTAGAAATAGCTGAAACAATATCTGCGGCAAAAGATTTAAAAAAAATACTTTTAGATTTTGAGCAAAGACCTTTTATTTCTTCTTTTTTAAATCGTTTAATTGATCATAATCAGATTGAGAAAATTTTAAAAATTGGTATTGAATCAAATGGTAGAATTTCCGATCGAGCTAGTCAGAAATTAGCAAAACTTAGGCAAGAATTATTATCTAAGAAATCAGAAAGAAGGATATTAGTAGATAAATTTATTCAAAAAAATACTAATTATATTCAAGATAATATTATTGGGGATAGATATGGGAGACCTGTTTTAGCTATTAAGGTACAATTTGCTGAGAAATTTAAAGGTATAATTCATGATTCCTCTGCATCAGGGAATACCATATATTTGGAGCCAGAATCTATAGTATTTAAGGGTAATAAAATTGCTTCTATGGAAGCGAGAGTAGCAGGAGAAGAATTTAAATTATTAAAAGAATGGTCGCAAATTATTCGTGATAATGATAAAAGCCTTATTGACATGTCAGATATTCTATTGAGAACTGAACATGCTCTTACACGTTCAAGATATTCAAATTGGATTGGAGGTTATGCTCCAATTGTTGAAAATAATCCAATAGTTAAATTAATAGGTTTTTCCCATCCTCTTTTGATTTGGGAAAATAAAAAAAAAGAAGCTCCCAAACCAGTATCTATAGATTTTCATATAAATAGAAATACTAAAGTAGTAGCTATAACGGGACCGAATACTGGAGGTAAAACTGTTGCTTTAAAAGGTCTTGGAATAGCATTATTGATGGCTAGATCAGGATTATTTATTCCATCAATAAAAAATCCAATTATCCCTTTTTGTCCAAATATATTTGTGGATATTGGTGATGATCAATCCTTGGAAGGAAATCTATCTACTTTCAGTGGGCATATTTTGCGTATTAGAAATATTCTGGAATCTCTTAATAATAAAAAGGGGCTATCAGTTGTTTTATTAGATGAAATAGGATCTGGGACAGATCCTTCTGAAGGTACTGCTCTTGCAATCGCGTTATTGAAAGAATTCGCAACCTTATCTGATATAACTTTAGCTACAACTCATTATGGTGATATAAAAGCTTTGAAATATAGTGACAATAGATTTGAAAATGTTTCAGTTGCTTTTGATGAAGAATCATTCAAGCCAAAGTACACCCTGAATTGGGGAATACCTGGAAGAAGCAATGCCTTATCAATTTCAAGGAGAATTGGGATTGATGAAAAAATACTTAATGAAGCTGCTAATTATTTAAAACCGAGAGAGGTTGAAAATATAAATAATATTATTAAAGGGCTAGAAGATGAGAGGATAAAGCAACAAAATTCGGCAGAAGAGGCTGCTGAACTTATAGCTAGAACAGAAATATTACATGATGAAATAAAGAATAATTATGAATTTCAAAAAATTAATGCTGAAAAAATTCAGGAAAGCGAAAGACAAAAATTATCAAAACATATTAGAGCAGCTAAAAAAGAGGTTATTAATTTGATTAAGAAATTAAAAGATAAAAATGCAAATGGAGAAGACTCTAGATTAATTGGAATAAGGCTTAAAGAGATTGAGACGGAACATTTAACTCAAACAAATATCAATAAAGAAATTTCTTGGACTCCTAAAATAGGAGATTTTATAAAAATTAAAAGTTTAAATAGTACTGGTCAAATATTAGATATAGATCAAAAAGCTAGATCTTTCGAGGTTAAATGTGGATCATTTAGAAGTACATTATTAATTAATGAATTTGAAGGTCTTAATGGGGAAAAACCCAATTTCAAAAATTCTAAATTTGAAATAAATTCTGTAAGAGAAGATTTTTCTTTCTCTAAAATTAGAACAAATAAAAATACTATTGACGTAAGGGGTATGAGAGTTCATGAAGCAGAAATAACAATTGAGGAAAAAATTAGAAAGTTTCATGGACCGCTTTGGATAGTTCATGGAATTGGAACTGGAAAATTAAAAAAAGGATTACGTATTTGGTTATCTAGTTTGCCTTATGTCGATAAAGTTGAAGATGCAGCAAATAATGAAGGAGGTACTGGTTGCAGTATTGCGTGGATAAAATAAAATCTATAAGTATCTATAAAAAAATCATTCAAAAAACTTTTAAGTGCAATTTATTGATCAAGCAAACATTATTCTCAAAGCTGGTAAAGGCGGCAATGGAATAGTTTCATTTAGAAGAGAAAAATTTGTTCCGGCCGGTGGCCCTTCAGGAGGTAATGGAGGTAAGGGTGGTTCAATAATCATTATCGCTGATAATAATCTTCAAACACTTTTAGATTTTAAATTTAATAGAGAAATATTTGCTAAAGATGGTTTCAAGGGAGGTCCAAACAAAAGATCTGGAGCTTCAGGAGATAATACAATCCTAAAAGTTCCTTGTGGCACAGAAATTAGAGATTTTAATACTGGTATTATCTTGGGTGATTTAACTGAGGATAAGCAAAGTTTAACTATTGCTCATGGAGGGAGAGGCGGACATGGAAATGCTTATTATTTAAGTAATCAAAATAGGGCTCCGGAATCTTTCACTGAGGGAAAAGAAGGAGAGATATGGGAGGTGCAATTAGAATTAAAACTTCTTGCTGAAGTAGGTATTATAGGTCTTCCTAATGCTGGGAAGAGTACTTTAATTTCTGTTTTATCATCAGCAAGACCAAAAATCGCAAACTACCCTTTTACAACTTTGATACCTAATTTAGGTGTAGTAAGAAAAGCTGATGGGAATGGGTGCCTTTTTGCCGATATCCCTGGTTTAATATCTGGAGCCGCTGAAGGAGTAGGATTGGGACATGATTTTTTAAGACATATACAAAGAACTAAAATACTTATTCATTTGATTGATTCAATTGCTGAAAATCCTATTCATGATTTCGAGATAATTGAGAAAGAATTAAAACGATATGGAAGTGGTCTTTTAAATAAAGAAAGAATAGTTGTACTTAATAAGATGGAACTTGTAGATGAAAATTATTTGCAAACAATTACAAAAAAGTTAGAAAATTTATCTAAGAAAAAAGTTTTAGTTATTTCTTCATCTTTACGAAAAGGTTTATCTCCACTACTTTCTGAGGTTTGGAAGCGAATTTAATTTTTTGGAAATATTATTTTATTGCTCAAATTACTTGATTTAATTTAGGAAATTAGCCATAAATTAGATATTGCCTTTAATAAACTTATGAATTTTTATAGTTGCTTTGATCAACAAGGACAAATAATTGCCAGGTGCCAGACTATCCAAGATATTCAAGTTTTAAAGAAAATGGGAAGACCGATAGTAGAAGTAAAAGAAATGAAGAATGAAGAATCTGTTGTCTGTTCATTAACTGGAAGCCCATCTGATTTCAACATGGATTATTAATAAAAAAATAAAAAATAAAAAAAAGATTAAAAGTTAAAAAAGAAAGGGGCTATTAAAAAGCCCCTTTTATTTTTTATATTTTTAAAATTAAAAAATCAATCGTCATAAACTAAACATTCAGGTTCGTCTGGATTTGCATCGCAGAATAACTCTAATGCATTCGGATCATGCTTATCTTCAGGATGATGATCCTTATATCCTTCGAGTTCTTTTAATTCTTCAGTTAAATGTCTGACCTTTGGAAGATTTCCCTCTTCTTTTGCAGAGGCGATTTCCGATTGATCTTTTTGAATGTGTTCGTCAATGGATTTCATTTTCAGTTTTTCATACTAAAGTAGATATCTATAACATAGTTAATTTGAATTGATTTTGCATCATGTATTTATAAAGTTCGTGTTCATTACAACATGAAATTTGTTAATCAATAATAATTTGAAAATAAATCTACTTTGGAAGTGATTGCATTATTTCCCTCAAACAAGGAAGAACCGGGATGATTTGATTAGGATTCAAAGGGAATAATGCTTTGTAATAATCTTTTTTCCATTCAGAGTCAAAACATGTCTCAGAAACCTTAGTTAATTTAAAAAACCTTAATCTCCATTTTATAATATTTTTAAAATCTGAAATTTCTTTTTCGGTACATTTAAAAAGTTGCCTATAAATTAATTCCCAACGAATAATTGTTGGAAATAAATAGATATCTGCATAAGTTAAATCTTCTCCACAAATCCAATTACCTAAATTCTTATCAAACTTTTTTTCTATTTTAGTTAGAGCTTCAAAAAGGTTCTTACTTGCTTCTTCATAAGAGATCTGATTTCTGGCAAATCCGCATTTATAAACCCCATTGTTAATGTCCGAATGAATTATTTCTAGTAAATCTTGATCGCATTTACTTATTTGAAGTGATTTTTGAGAGGAGTCTACTTTTATTGAGTTCAGAAATTTTACTATTTCAGAACTTTCATTAGATAAAATTTTAATCTGATCATTTTGAAGATTAAATAATAATGGTAATGTCGACCTGAAAAGATTATGCTTTTGCGCTTTTTTATAAAATTGATGAAGAGTATCGCATCCCTCAAACTTTTCATTGAAAATCCATTGACCACTATTTATATCTGCTTCTAAAAAAATAACTTTGACTTTCTTTGATAAGTTTTTCAGCTTGTAAATGAGTAAAGTTCTATGACACCACGGACAAGAATTCCCTACTAATAAGTAAGTATTTTCATTCTTGCCTTTAAATACATGATTTTTATTTATTAGTATCCCACTCGGCCTTCTATAATTTCCTTGTAAATCTGAAGGTGCGAAACCATTCATTAATTTTGTCCAAAACCAAAACCAGAACTTTTTCGAAAAGTTAATGAGGTACTTATTTTGCATAAACTTAGAATTTTAATTTTTTAAATGACCTTGAAAAAAATACTAATTGTTTCTGGTACTCATGGAAATGAAATTAATCCAGTATGGGCAATAAATCAATTTAATAAGCAGTTTAAAACTATTGATAAAAATATTGAATATAAATTCATCATAGGAAACCCTCTTGCTTATGAAAGAGGTTGTAGATATATAGATAATGACTTAAATAGATCTTTTACTTCAATTCAAGAAAATAGTATTTATGAAATTAATAGAGCAAATTTTTTAGTTGAAAAGTTTGGATTCAATGGTTCAGAACCTTGTGATGTTGCTATTGACTTACACACTACAACGGCAAATATGGGAACAAGTATTGTTATGTATGGAAGAAGAATAAAAGATTTTTGTTTGGCAGCTTTACTTCAGCACAAATTTGGTTTACCAATTTATTTGCATGAAAAAGATCTAAAACAAACTGGATTTCTCGTTGAAGCGTGGCCATGTGGATTAGTCCTTGAAATAGGATCTGTTGCTCAAAATTTTTATGACCCAAAAATTATAAATAGATTTCTAATAATTATTAGTTCTTTGAGAGATGAGATAAACAAGTTAAAAAATAATCAAATAAGACTTCCGAAAGATTTAGTTGTCCATGTTCATCAAGGAAGTATTGATTATCCAAGAGATAACAATGGAAATATCAATGCTTTAATTCATCCTGAGAGAATCAATCAAGATTGGAAGCCTATAAAAAAGGATGCTCCATTGTTTCTGGATATGGAGGGTAAAACTAAAACTTACACAGATGAAGATACTATTTGGCCTGTCTTTATTGGTGAGGTTGCCTACAAAGAAAAGAATATTGCAATGAGCTTTACAAAAAAAGAAGTAGTAAGTGTCTCAGAAAAAATGTATGAGGAATTTTTTAGTTAGGTTTTATAAACTCGATAATTTCCCCCTGTTTACATAAGAATAATTTATCTAATGTATAAGATTCTTTTTCACATTATTTATGATTTTGGACTATATTTATCAAAGCGAAAATTAATTTTTTCGTTTTTAATTACACGTCTCGCTTAGAGACATACTTTACGAACTCATGACAACTATTCAGCAGCAACGTACTTCGTTGCTAAAAGGCTGGCCACAGTTTTGTGAGTGGGTAACATCAACTAACAACAGAATTTATGTTGGTTGGTTCGGCGTCTTAATGATTCCATGCCTACTTGCAGCCGCGGCTTGTTTCATCGTTGCTTTCATCGCAGCACCTCCAGTAGACATTGACGGAATTAGAGAACCAGTTGCTGGTTCATTCCTATACGGAAACAACATCATCTCAGGTGCAGTTGTTCCTTCTTCAAATGCTATTGGTCTACACTTCTACCCAATTTGGGAAGCAGCTACTGTAGATGAGTGGTTATACAACGGTGGTCCTTACCAGCTAGTAATATTCCACTTCCTTATTGGTATCTCAGCATACATGGGACGTCAGTGGGAGCTTTCATACCGTTTAGGTATGCGTCCTTGGATCTGTGTTGCATACTCTGCACCAGTTTCAGCAGCTTTCGCAGTATTCCTTGTATACCCATTCGGTCAAGGTTCATTCTCTGACGGAATGCCTTTAGGTATCTCTGGAACATTCAACTTCATGTTTGTTTTCCAGGCAGAGCACAACATTCTTATGCACCCATTCCACATGGCTGGTGTTGCAGGTATGTTCGGAGGATCTCTATTCTCAGCAATGCATGGTTCACTTGTTACTTCATCTCTAATCAGAGAAACAACTGAGACAGAGTCTCAGAACTATGGTTACAAGTTCGGACAAGAAGAAGAAACATATAACATCGTTGCAGCTCATGGCTACTTCGGTCGTTTGATCTTCCAATATGCTTCATTCAACAACAGCAGAAGTCTTCACTTCTTCCTAGCTGTATTCCCAGTTGTATGTGTTTGGTTAACTTCAATGGGAATCTGCACAATGGCATTCAACCTTAACGGTTTCAACTTCAACCAATCAGTTGTAGATGCAAACGGTAAGATTGTTCCTACATGGGGTGACGTTCTTAACAGAGCTAACCTAGGTATGGAAGTAATGCACGAGCGTAACGCTCACAACTTCCCACTTGATCTAGCAGCAGCTGAGTCTACAACAGTAGCTCTTACAGCTCCAGCTATCGGTTAAGCTTAAAGTTCTAAATTTAAAGCCTCCTTTTATAAGGGGGCTTTTTTTTGTCTATTTATATAATTTGATATTTCTGATACATCTTTCTACGTCAATTTCAGATTATTTTATTTTTATGATTCAGTTTTATTTTTCGATAGTACTATTAACAGTGTTGACTTTTTTTGCAATGCTTTTAGATACTCCAGAATTAGGCTCTCTTATTCAAACTTTTTAAAAGATTCAAGAAATAGATTAACTTCTATCTTTGCAAATCAATCTATTTTCTAATCTATTTTTTTACAAAGTTATTTCTGGTTGGTTATCTAGAACAATCTAATAACTACCCTAGTGAAATATCAACCATTGTTAAACTATCTTTAATAAATTAGCTATAAGTTAAAAATGATTATTAGTTTTTTGTTAGTAAATATGCTGGTTTATTCACTTATTTAAGAATTATCTGGTTAATTTTTAGGTTATATAAATAAGTATTATTTATAAAATAGATAAGATTTTCTTATAAAGCTATTAAGT
>ERZ802830.1175-NODE-1175-length-25350-cov-6.42198_pt1 | contig 25350 bp, 24 predicted proteins | sample MGYA00345654_ERZ802830 | MGnify/ENA primary metagenome ERZ802830 (study PRJEB30503, sample SAMEA104212375) | marine metagenome | biome: Westerlies Biome; feature: [SRF] surface water layer (ENVO:00010504) within the epipelagic zone...; material: water...
TTTCGGCAACGTGAACTACCACAGCGCCCCCGCCCCCCAACTTGCCGGCACGGTGCAGGGTGACGGCCAGCGCGAAGCCGGTTGCCACCGCAGCATCGACCGCATTACCGCCCTGTTTGAGCATGTCGAGACCAATGTCTCCCGCCAGTTTTTCGGGGCTCACCACCATACCGATACGACCATAGTCGGGCAGCTGTGGATGTTGGTAATCGATGATCGGCGTATCGGCAGCAAACAACGGCGGCGTAGTCTCTTGCGCCAAGGCCAGAGGCGCGAGTAATAGCATGGCGATGAGGGGTCTGATCAGCATGGGGTCCTCATTAGACGCTACGCGTCTTTTCAGTCTTGGTGGATAGCCTGCGATGACTATGAAAACGGGCCAAGAGGCTACCATAACGACCCGCCGCTTGGGCACCTTGTTGCGCTACAATCTGAGCCATGTTCACACTCATTTTTTGGGGGCGCCATGCGGTTCAGGGGGGACCGACGGCAATACACGCTGGGCGGGCTGAGGCGCTCTGATCTTCGGTCCGACCCGGTTGAGCTCTTTACGCAATGGCAAACGCAAGCGATCAATGCCGGATTGGCAGATCCGACCGCCTGTGTGCTGGCTACAGGTCAAGTTGCCGCTGGCCTGCGGCAACGCATGGTCTTGATGAAAGGGGTTGATGAACGTGGGTTGGTGTTTTACACGAATTACCAAAGCGGCAAGGCATTGTCCTTAGCAGAGAGCGCACTGGCTTCAATGCTCTTCCCTTGGAATGAACTGGATCGGCAAGTCAGTGTGTCGGGTAGGATCACTCAGATCGATGAAGTCGCGTCAGATGACTACTTTTCATCGCGCCCCCGCGACAGTCAACTGGGGGCTTGGGCCTCGGCGCAAAGCCAAGCGATCGACAGCCGAGACGCGCTGCTAGCGCAGTGGAGTGAGGTGAAAAACCGCTTCGGTGATGGGCCGATTCCGCGCCCGCCGCACTGGGGCGGTTACCGACTCGCACCGCTGACGTGGGAATTTTGGCAAGGTGGCGAGAATCGGTTACACGACCGTTTCCGCTACCAACACTCGGATGACGGTTGGGAGATTACCCGGTTGCAGCCCTAGTGCCTGTTGAAAGGGTGCCTCATGAAACAGTGCCTATTAAAAGGGTGCCTGTTGAGACAGTGCCTTCCGACACAGTGCTGCGTTAAATCGCTTTGCGGCTAAAATAATGAGGTAATTGGGGCAAGCCCAATAGTTGTCGACGGACCAGATCGAGCCCTGCCGCGGCGACCAGCTGCTGGAACATGCGGCGATCGGTCGGGAGCACGGTGTGCCAAGTGTGCAGATCGTCAGCAGAGCCCCAAGCCAGCCACACTGTCCCCACGGGCTTATCATCAGTGCCGCCCCCGGGGCCTGCAATACCCGAGACGGCAATGCCAATATCGGCGTGACTGCGTTGCAGTGCACCCCTGAGCATTTGCACCACCACCGCCTCACTCACGGCGCCGTCGGTTTCTAGCGTGGCTTCACTGACGCCCAGAACGGAATGTTTCATGTCGTTAGCGTAGGTGACAAAGCCCGCTTCAAACACTGATGAGGCGCCTGCTTCAGCCGTCATCATTGAGGCGATTAACCCCCCCGTGCAGGACTCTGCAGTCACCAGTTTTTTATCTTGATTGCGCAATACTGTTTGCACTGCTCCGGCGAGAGTCGTGTCGTCCTCCCCCAAAATATGGTCTCCAAAAAGCCGCTCTAAGGTTTGCCGGCAACGTTGCACATCAGGGGTATCTGCCGCGGCAGTGAGTTTGATTTCAAGTTGCGGCATGCCCGCTCGAAAACCCAGCACCACATCGTCTGGCCAGTGCGTCGTCTCGTCATCAATCAGTGCTTGTGCTGTCGATTCACCTATTCCAAAGGTTTGCAGCCTAAGACGATACAGTTCGCCACCACCGAGTTTATGGGTCACTCTGGCACAAACTGCTGGCAGCATCACTCGCAGCTCACTCGGAACGCCGGGCGTCGTGAGAACCAATGTGCCGGCAATGTCGAGTGCGAATCCGACGGCACTGCCGACTGGATTGTCGATGAGCTCCGCCCCCTCGGGGAGCCATGCCTGTTTGAGGTTGGCGTCATTGGGCTCAATACTGCGTTCTCCACACCAGCGCCGCACATGCTGCTCGGCATCGGGGTGCAGCACCAGCGGAACGCCCGCAGCGGCAGCGACTAACTCGGCGGTTAAGTCGTCTCGGGTGGGACCCAGACCGCCATTCATGATCAGGACGCTAGCACGTTGAGTGGATTCGCTGAGGGCCGCCATCAATCGCCCACGCTCGTCACCTAGGGTGACTTTTTGGGCAATTTTTTGGCCGCTCAGCATCAGTGCTTGGGCAATCATGGCAGAGTTGCTGTCGACCGTATCGCCGCTCATGAGCTCGTCACCCGTGAGCAGTAGATCAATGTCCGAATCGGGCATCATGAATTCCTTTTAAAAATCGTTCATCATCAAGTGATGAGTGGGCTCTCAGGTTTGGGCTGTGCAACGCGTACCGGCCAGTCGGCCTTACGATAGCAAGGCCCGCTGGCACAAGACTAGCTGATTCACTGTCTGCTGACATTACAGCGGGTCGCGGGATGCATGCTGAGTGTTTATTGTTGGGCGGAAGAAGAGGCCCGGCTGGCCGCTCTGATGAGATCATCGGGCCTAATTAAAGCAGCCTAGTCAAGCGCGCTACTTTAGGGATTGGCGATGTTGAGTGTCTCAGCTGACGGGTCTGCGGCTGTCTCTGTGGCTGTCTTAGCGGTGAGGTCTGAGCTCGGTTCTGAATCAGCGTCATCGGTGGTGTCGGTATCTGCCTTTGGCTCTTTTGGTGGCTTCACGCCGCATCCGTCTACCAACGCAAAGCGCGAGAGGAAATCGCCTTCGACAGGGGCATCAACGAACGTCACGTCGACCGCTTGGGCCAACTGAAAGCGCCTAGTGGTACTGGTAAGACTCATTGTCCACTTATCGAAACTGAATTTTTCTGCCTCGGGTCGCAAATCGATCAGCCCCTCTAATCCCGAGTCATCCAGCTTAACGGTGAAGCCCGAACTGGTGATATGGCTCACGGTACCGGTAAAGCGGTCGTGGCCGGCGGCCTTGAGCTTTTGCAGGTAATTGGCCGTTAATCGCCGATCGGCAGCATTAATGGCGGCTCGTGATCGACCCAATGATCGTGTGATCTCCGCTAGTTGGGCGACCGGATAGTGTGCACTCGGGTCCCCAGCCAAACAGGCGCTAATTTGCAGGTGAACATAAAAGTCCAATGCCTTGCGAAGGGGTGACGTGAAGTTGGTATAGACCTCGGTAGCCAGTCCCATATGAGGGCCAGCGGTTTGCGATAGATGCGCTCGCGACAACAGTCTGTTGATCATATCGCGAAGGGGCAGCGCGTGGTCATGCTGCCCCAAGTCTGCCAGCACAGTGCGATAGCCCGTGATGGTATCTATCGCGACGTCTGAGAGGTCTTCTCGGTGCTTCTGCAGAAAGGTTTTTGCCTCTCCAAGTCGGTCTGTGCGGAAACCTTGGTGATTGACGAAAGGCCCGGGAGCCCCCGCGTCGCTGAGAAATTCCCCGGCGCATTTATTGGCTGCAATCATGCACTCTTCTATCAAGTACTGTGATGCCATTTTTTCGAAACGTTCGATGCTGTCGATCTGTTTGTTGTCGTCGAGAATCCAGCGGTATTCCTTTCGAGTTTCCATGACGAGTTGATGTGCTTCACGATGCTCTCGGAGTTTGCGGTACACCTGTACGAGTGCTTCTAACGGGTTGGTATGTGCGATTAACTCATCACTGCCACCGACGATGTAGCGCTCGACGGTCGAATAAGTGAGTTTGGCATGGGAGCGAACGATGGCCTTATGGAAGGCATACGATTCTATTTCACCGGTCTCCGCGATCTGCATCTGACAAACCAATGCAGGTCGTGCCACATCCTCTGCTAGTGCGCACAATGCTTGTCCGATCGATTCCGGCAGCATGGGTATTACGTCGCCGTGAAAGTAGACGGAGGCCCCTCTTTCTGCGAGCCAAAGCGGAAGTTCGGTCATTTCGCCGAGGTAGGCGGTTGGGTCAGCAACCGCTACCGATAATTGCCAGCCTTGCTGAGTCACCTCGGCATGGACTGCATCGTCAATATCGACGGTGCGAGCCCCGTCTATCGAGACAAAAGGCAAGTCGGTGAGATCAAGACGCGACGTGTCTTGCAACGGGGTTTGCTGAGCGGCTGCCTGAACTAACGGCTGCGCTGACTTGTCGCTCCACTCGGCTGGCAGCCCTGCTCGCGCTGCGCAATATTGATTTTCTATGCCTGGCGTCTCTGCAGTACCAAGATGCTTCAAGACTTTTGCTGAGGGCTTGCCGTCCTGAAAAGGGTGGCGAAGGAGAGCACAGGCGACGAGGTCGCCGGCGGTGATGCCGTTGCGAGCGTGGGGTGGGATAAATAACCAGCGTGATAAGTTGGGTAAGTCGGGCACGACGAAAGTGGCTTTACCCTTCTGAACAACACGACCCACAAACTCATTCAAGCCTGATTCAACGAGTCGCTCAATGTCAGCAACCGTTCTCCCTGCTTTACCCTGTTTCCCCTCGGTTTTTTTTGCGGGCCGAATACAAATAGCGATCTTGTCACCGGGCAGGACTTTGAGCATTTCATCCGGGGGAATAAAAATTTCTCGACCGTCAGCCGTCACCGCAAACCCATAGCGGTGTTGTGTTCCCTTCACCGTGGCCTCGGTGCGCTCATTTTGGGCCTCGAGTTCGTCTCGAAGGCCTTTGAGTTGTGCCATCGCATTGCGGTTGAACATAGCCGTTATCGGCTCCTACAGCGTTATTCTTGCCGCGGCTCAGGGTCCGTAGCGATTCCCTGTGCCATGACGTGTAAGTCAGGACGTGATGCTATCGAACTTCTGGCCTCCTGTCAGGGAAGAGTCTGGTGGATTTTAGTGTAGGGGCGTTGACAGTGACTCAGTACATCGGTTTACTGGAATGGCCCGAAATTTGGAGAGTAGGACACCGTCTGTGTTGATTCAGGCTGGCCGATTCCGGTCGCTTAAGCAGACCCACTTGAGTACGCATGGCGTGCTGCAGATTTTTCGCCTTTTTATTTCTCTTATAGTGCGCCCCCGATTGTGGATCGTGGTGCTTGCTGCGTGCTCAATTCCACTTTTAATAAGGACACAATATGGCTGTAAACACTGCTGAAAACCGTGGAATCACGACATTAGAACCGGCGCATAACAAGATTTATGTGCTCGACACTAACGTGTTACTCCATGATCCGACTGCAGTGACTGCGTTTGCTGAGCATCACGTGGTCATCCCGATGACCGTGCTCGAAGAACTCGATCGTATTAAGGATCGACGTGATAAAACGGTGAGCCGCGAGGCACGCATTGCCATACAGCTGATCGATAAAGTGGTGGGGAATTCGGCTCCCAATGACATTCAGAGTGGTGTACCGATTCCGGGATCAAATTTTGATGAGCGCCGGTTGGGAACGCTGGCAATTTTTCCCGATCAATTAATCACGGAAGACGCCACGGTCCCTTTTCTCAACACCAATGAAGATCAGGCCAACGATAACAGGATCATTAATGTTGCACTGAGGCTGAACGCCGATCACCCCAACGCATTTGTTTGTTTGGTGACCAAAGACATCAATATGCGTATCAAGGCGAAAGGGTCTGGGCTAGAACATGTCGAGGACTACCGCCATGATCGGGTGCTTGATGACATTGATTTATTATCAACGGGCTATGAACGATTTCCGGGGAACTTTTGGTCTGCCATTGAGCAGGTAGACACCGTGCGGGAGGATAGCTTGACGCTGCATCGTATCCCGCGAGCAGAACTTCCGGATGTTTACTCGAACCAGTTTGTTTACGATGATGAGGCCTTTATCGCCTACGTTGATCATCTCGATGATGCTCATGCCTACTTGGCAGTGGACAGTCATGAACACTTGATGAAGCAACGGTTTTGGGGGTTAGCGCCGCGCAACCTCGAGCAAGCGATGGCGATGCGGTTGCTGGACAATGACGATGTCGATATGACGGTGCTAACCGGGCCGGCGGGGTCGGGCAAGACACTCCTAGCCCTAGCCTACGGGCTCCACGCGATTCTGGAGCAACGTAAATACAATAAGCTTATTGTCGCGCGCTCAACCCCTCCTATGGCGGAGGAGATTGGGTTTTTGCCGGGAACTGAGGAAGAGAAAATGGCGCCTTGGTTGGCGGCCTTTGACGATAACTCAGAAATCTTACACGGCGCTGATGAGTCTTCGAATGGCAGTATCGAGTACGTGAAAGAGCGCGCCAATATTCAATTTAAGTCATTAAACTTTATGCGGGGACGCTCTTTTAATCGGGCCTATATTGTTATTGATGAGGCGCAAGGTTTGACCCAGTTTCAGCTGAAGTCGATCATCAGTCGCGTCGGCGCTGACTCCAAGCTGGTGGTGTTGGGCAATCTGGCGCAAATTGATAACAAGTACATTTCACCCCTGACATCGGGGCTCACTTACTTAGTGGAGAAGCTCAAGCATTATCCTCACGCAGGCGTCATGCACGTAAACGGAATCGTAAGGTCGCGGTTGGCTGCGTTTGCAGAAGAAAATTTGTAACGAGTAGCGATCGGTTGATCGGGTTTAACGCATTTGCTTCTCGATGGTTTCTGCCGGATTGTCGAAGAGCAGAAATTCCACCCGAAACTCGACTCGCCACGCGCCGTCGCGATCCAAGTAGGGTTCATCGACGCGCCAGTTGTAGCTGGGTTCAATCTCCCAGAAAAGAAAATCCCTGATGGCTTGGCGGCGAAATCGGGCACCCACCTTATAGTTTTTGACTAAATCGTAAGGCTCGGTTTGCCCATCCGCCCCAACGTATAGCCAGGTTGCACCCACCCTGCCGCTGTCGCCTTGCCAGCCGCGCGCATAAGACAGGCTGGTCGACCACTCGGTGCCGTCGGTCTTCTCTCCGTAGAGAAAACGTGTATAGGCGCGCAGTAGCTCTCGTTCGCGGAGCGCTTTGTCGACAACGAAGCGGGACGAGCCATAGCCACCGTCACCTAAGTCGTAGGTAAATCGTTGTGTAAACCGGAAGTTGACATCCCTTGCCCAGGCGTCCTGATAGCGGTACTTAACCCCAGGCTTAGGACCGGATCCGCCAAAGCCTACCGTGATATCGAATCGGTGTTTGCGGATTTCATCGCGCGGGCCCACTTGGAGCTGCAAGCCGATGCGATCTTCAGAAGGATCTTCGACGCCATCATCACTGAAGTCGTCCATGTCCTCTCCGCGAAAGACCAAATCGAGTCGCTTTGAGATTTGCGGCAGGCTGACTTTGCCACCAAGACGGAACTTAACCTCGTTATCGAGGCGCTCATCCCAGTTGTAAATGGTGCGCAGGCGTAATCGCGATTCAGCTTGTTCAAGGTCGCGCTCGTCGTTGCCAAAAAAGTTATCGACCCACTGGGTCATTTCGTTCGCTTTGCGAGACGCGTAATCATGCCCTCCATCAATCCAGCCATCGTCACCGGGCCCGATCTCTGTGTCGGCAGCATTGTCCAAATCGGTTGCGTCACTCTCTGGTGCCGACGTGATATCAACGGAGTTCATGCCGTCGTCTAGATCACTATCTTGCGCGCTGACAACCCCGCTACACAACGTGCAGGCAATGATCAGCGCCATGAGTGGTGAGGTTCTATTGCAGTAACGTTGGTGTGCTGGTTGCATGACTAAAATAGCTGGTAAAGATGGCTCTAAGGTACACTACCTCGATGACTTCTGTAATGATCGTACTGCAAGCAATTGTGCCTCAGCACTGGCTCTCGCGTGCCGTTGGCAAGCTGGCGGGCCTGTCGAAACCCGTCTGGCTGAAAAATGCGCTGGTAGGTGCTTTCATGCACCGTTACGAGATTGATTTATCGGTGGCCGAGTGTGGTGACGCGACCGCATTTCCGGATTTTAATGCGTTCTTTACGCGCGCCCTGCGCGAGGATGCGCGGCCGCTGGCTGCCTCGAATTGGTGTCACCCAGCGGATGGCCTACTGAGCCAGCGGGGTGATATTGAGGCGGCTAGCCTGATTCAAGCCAAAGGGCGTCGTTACCGTGTGAATGAATTACTGGCGGGTTCAGCGGACGAAGCACATCGTTACCGTAATGGCTGTTTTGCGACGACTTATTTATCACCCAGAGATTATCATCGTGTGCATATGCCGATCAGTGGCCGCTTGGTCAAAACGCGCTACGTTCCCGGTGATTTGTTCTCTGTTAATGCGGCAACCGTACAGCGCGTGGAGGGCTTGTTAGCGCGTAATGAACGGTTGGTCTGTTTTTTCGAGACCGATCACGGAGGTGTGGTTGTAGTGCTGGTGGGCGCCATGATTGTTGCCGGTATCGCCACCGTTTGGGGGGGCAGAGAGCTACCGGGGGCCGGCGCTATCCGGGAATCCGTTTGGTCAGCCGAAGAAGCCCCTTCATTTGAAAAGGGAGAGGAGATGGGCCGCTTTTTCCTCGGTTCCACGGTGGTGTTGGTAACTGAGGCATCTGATCTCAGCTGGTGTGATGCCCCGGGTGATGCGGTCGAGGTGCGTGCAGCGCTCTCAGGATAATGGCGCGTGGTGTTTGGATAGGGTGATATCGTCGTTCGGTTGCGTTAATTGCTGGATTGCAGATCGTCTCTGATGCGTAAGTAGCTGTCGAAGCGCTGCGGGCTAATGACACCCTCAGACACGGCGTTAAGCAATGCGCAGCCTGGTTCACTTTGATGTCGGCAGTCTCGGAAACGGCAGTGGCCCAAAAGGGGCTGGAATTCTCGGAAGCCTCGCTCAACTTCTTCGATCGGTAAGTGGCTCAAACCAAAGTCACGGACACCTGGCGAGTCAATCAGTCGTCCGCCTTGGGGGAGCGGGAACAATTCCGTGGTGGTGGTGGTGTGCCGGCCCTTATCAGCAACAACAGACAAGGCGCCCACGCGAATGGCCACATCGGGCAGCAGACGCTGTATTAAAGATGACTTGCCGACACCAGACTGGCCGACCAGTATCAGCGTGTCGTCACCGATCACCTCCATCAGATCCTCGGCATGCGACATGCTGTGATCCGTTATGAGCGTTCGGTAACCCAGCGCTGCGTAGACTGCCAGCTGGTCTGTCAGGTCGGTGCCTGTGATCAGATCTGCTTTGTTCAGCACCAATACAGGCTCTACGTCGATATATGCAGCAGCGACAAGGTAGCGGTCTAGTAGGTGCGGTTGTGGCGCGGGTTCCGGTGCAAACACCACCAGCATCAAATCAATGTTGGCGGCGATCGGTCTGAGTCGACCGCGAATATCGGGTCTCTCGAGCACATTGCGACGCTCTATCAGGGCGCTGATGACACCTGTCTCTTCAGAGGGTGCCCAGATCACCTGATCACCGGCGACGGGGGGAGTCAGATGAGCACGTAAGTGGCACAGCGTGCGTTGCTGATCGTCGTGTTCCACCAGCACTTGCTTTCCGTAACTCGCGATAACCACCCCCGCCTCACCCGCATCGTTAGGATCGATACCCGAATGGGTCCGTTGCGCTGCTACCCGGCGCGCTTGTTGATCGGTGAGGCGATGCTTTGTCATCGTGGTAGTGTATGCCACCTGATGCCGAATGGCTTGGTGATCTGGTCAGCAATCGGGTCGCCAGCAGTGAGAGGAGTACGCACGTGGCAGTAGATGATCACAACTTAATTTGGGTCGACTTGGAGATGACGGGTCTTATTCCCGAGCAAGATCGAGTGATCGAAATTGCGACGATTGTCACGGATACGAATCTAACGGTACTGGCAGAGGGGCCCGTTATTGCCATTCGTCAAACTCCCGCTGTTTTGGCAGCCATGGATGAGTGGAATACACGCACGCATACGCGCTCGGGATTGGTCGATCGTGTTTTGGCCAGCACGGTTTCAGAGGACGAGGCGGCAGCGAAGACAGTGGCGTTTTTGAGTGAGTGGGTAGGGCCCGGGCAGTCGCCCATGTGCGGCAATTCGATCTGCCAAGATCGTCGTTTTATGGCGCGTTACCTGCCCAATTTGAACGCTTTTTTCCACTACCGCCATCTTGATGTGAGCACGCTGAAAATACTCGCGCAACGTTGGAGGCCTGACTTACCCGAGGCGCCCAAAGCTGGAGCGCATCAAGCGTTGGCGGACATTCGTGAGTCGATCGAGGAACTGCGTCACTACCGCGAGCACTTTTTGCGCGTTTAGCGAAGCTGTTCGCCCTGGCGGAACCACGATAGTTGGTAATGGTTACTCATGCTGTACCAGTGCCCATTGAATATGTTCTCGCACCACGGCGGAGGCATCAGGTAGCGCTGCCTGGAGGCCTTGTTTAATGGCGTCCGTCGTTTTGGCATTGCCCAATGCAATGGCAACGTTGCGGCGCCATCGCTCAAACCCAATGCGCCGGATGGCGGAGCCTTCTGTTCGTGCTAAAAAGGTGGCCTCGTCCCAAGCAAAACACTCGAGTAGATCTACGGCGTCGAGTTGATGGCGAGGGCTAAAGTCGGGTTCGCTGGTTGTTTGGGCAAATTTATTCCAAGGACAGACCAATTGGCAGTCGTCGCAGCCGTAGATGCGGTTACCCATCGCGGGGCGCAAATCCTCGGGAATCACCCCGTCATATTCGATGGTCAGATAAGAGATACATTTGCGCGCGTCGAGCACCCAAGGGTCGACGAACGCGCCGGTAGGACAGGCATCTAAGCAGGCACGACAGCTGCCGCAGTGCTCGACGGTTTTAGGGGGGTCTTTGGGCAATGGAATATCGGTATAGATCTCGCCCAAGAAAAACCATGACCCGGCTTTGTCGTTTAAAAGCATCGTGTTTTTACCGATCCAGCCTAATCCCGCATTCTCCGCGAGCGCGCGCTCTAGTACCGGGGCGCTGTCGACAAATGCGCGATAGTGACCACCGCCCAAATGGGTCTCAATTTTCTTTGCAAGTTTGGCCAGCCGTGAGCGGATCAACTTGTGATAATCGCGCCCAAGCGCGTAGCGCGAGATATAGGCTTTGTCCGACTGCGCCAGAATGGCGCTGGGATCTGCTCCCTCGGGCAAATAGTCCATCCGCGCGGTAATAACGGTGCAAGTGCCCGGCATGAGCACTTCCGGGCGGCTGCGTTTATCGCCATGGCGGGCCATCCATGCCATTTCACCGTGGTAGCCGGCTTGAATCCATTTGTCTAAATAGTCACTGTGTTGGTTGAGCTCGATCCCGGTAAAACCCAGTGCTTGAAACCCTAAGTCGTCACCCCATCCACGAATGGTGTCCAGCAAGTTCTCTGGCGAATCAGTGGCGATGTTTACAACGTCTTCCATAGCGAGATTGTGACAGATGACTCGCTTGGCGCGGTACACTTGTTCTATGACACCCTCTCTTCCTCACACAGGCAGCTGTTTTCTCGCCGACGAAGCTGCCACATTGGATTTTGGTGAGCGCCTGGCTCGGCAGATTGCATCGCCAGCCGTCATTTATCTTCGCGGGCAGTTGGGTGCGGGAAAAACCACCTTTAGCCGGGGTTTCCTGCGTGGAAGAGGGCACTTGGGATCAGTCAAGAGCCCCACGTATACGCTGGTGGAGCCTTATGAGGAGGTATCGGGCGGACCGGTTTTTCACCTCGACTTATATCGTCTCGGCGGCGGGCAGGAGCTGGCTTATCTGGGATTAGACGATTATCTCGCAGCTCGCGGCGTGCTGCTCATCGAATGGCCTGAGCGTGCCGAGGGCGAGTTGCCGGCGCCCACTATCGATCTGACCTTGTTGCCGCACGCGGCGGGCAGAACGCTGCAATTGATGAGTGTTGAGGCGGCGGCTTTGTCCGCCTTGCCCCATGATCCGGCGTAGAAGATGGCGAGCGTAAAACGGGCAAATGTCATGTGGCCGGCTTCGATCTGCCATCACGCGTGTCTGCGCCGGTGTGATCTATTTGAGTGCTTCCGCAGGGAGGTAGGACCATGGCGCCGCTTGACCCAAGTGGTCTTGTTACGCAAGTGGGGCGCTCCCGCATGGTTTAACAGCGGTCGTTCTCGGGCTCGCCTTATGCTGAGCGTTGCCCTGGTCCTCTCCGCCATCAGTGCAACTCCGATGGTCTGGTCTGCGGAGGTGGAGGCAGTGCGCTTATGGCGTGCGCCGGATCATACCCGGATCGTATTGGATCTCTCCGACGCGGCGGATTTTAAGACGCTGACGTTAGCGAATCCAGATCGTCTGGTGCTCGACCTGCTCGATACGCGGCTCAATACGGCATTGTCTGCGCTACCTCTGGCAGAAACTCCCATCGCGCGCGTTCGCGCAGGCATTCGTCAGGGCAGCAATCTTAGGTTGGTTTTTGATCTGTCTGCGCAGGTCACCGTGTCAGTATTTTTATTGCCGCCAAATGAGTCAACGGGCCATCGGGTGGTGGTGGATTTATTTGACGAGGCAAATGCTGTGGCAGAGATAGCCCCAGTGCCGGTGCTGTCGGTCGAGTCGCTCGATGCGCGCCGGGATATTGTGATCGCGATTGATCCGGGTCACGGCGGAGAGGATCCGGGGGCGTCCGGGCCAGGGGGGTTGCGGGAAAAGGTGGTTGTCTTGCAGATTGCCCGCCGGCTTGAGGCGCAATTAGCGAAAATTCCCGGATTCAAGCCGGTACTGATTCGCACTGGAGACTATTACGTCAGTCTCAAAAATCGTCGAGATCAGGCACGATCCCTTCAGGCAGATCTTTTCATTTCTATTCATGCAGACGCGTTCCGAGAACCTTCCGCGCGAGGGGCCTCGATTTACACATTGTCAACGCGCGGAGCCACCTCGACCACGGCACAATATCTTGCCGATACTGAAAATGAGGCAGATCGGGTCGGCGGCGTTCAATTGGCAGAGATGGATCCTATGCTCGCAGGGGTACTGGCGGATCTCTCGATGACAGGCACGCTGGATACCAGTTTGAACGTGGGCCGGTTGATTTTGCAGCAGATAGAGGGCGTCGCCCGGCTGCATAAAAAACAGGTCGAGCAAGCGGGCTTTGTGGTGCTGAAGTCGCCCGATGTCCCCTCGTTATTGGTCGAAACCGGTTTTATCTCGAATCCGCAAGAGGCTGACCGACTGGCCACTCCGGCGTATCAGGATAAAATGGCGCGGGCGATTCGCCGTGGCATACAGACCTGGTTTGCGCGTCAGCCGCCACCGGGTACGCTGTTGGCGTGGCAGCGAGAGCAAGGAGGGCGCGAGGTGACGATTGCAGCTGGCGATACGCTTTCGCAGATCGCCGAACGATTTGGGGTACCTGTTTCGAACATTAAATCGACCAACGGGTTAAGTCGTGATGTGATCTACGTTGGTCAAACCTTAGTGATACCGGAGGCACCGTAGTGGTTTCGATCCGTATTCTTGAACCGCGACTCGCGAACCAAATTGCCGCGGGGGAGGTGGTGGAAAGGCCGGCATCGGTGGTCAAAGAGGCGGTGGAGAATAGCCTCGACGCAGGCGCTAAGCGTGTTGAGGTTGACGTGGAGGCGGGTGGCGTCCGCTTATTGCGGGTGCGCGATGATGGGCTGGGCATTGCAGAATCTGATCTAGCCTTGTCGCTGGCGCGACACGCCACCAGTAAAATTGATTCTATTGAAGATCTAGAGGCCGTCGCCTCGCTGGGATTTCGGGGTGAGGCTTTGGCCTCGATAGCATCGGTTTCTCGGTTGCTCCTGACTGCTAATCAAGACGAGGATTCCTCACTCGGCCATCAGGCGCTCTGCGAAGGTCGAGAGATGGCGGTGACGGTTCGTCCAGCGCCGCATCCCAGAGGCACGACGCTGGAGGTGAGAGATTTGTTTTACAACACGCCAGCGCGGCGCAAGTTCTTGCGGACGGACAAAACGGAGTACGGCCATGTCTATGAGGTGATCAAGCGTCAGGCGTTATCGCGACCCGATGTCTCCTTCACGCTTCGCCACAATGGCAAGCAGACATTGCAGCTCGCGGCCGCTGAGAATGAGGCGCAGCGCGCGCGCCGTGTCGCGCAGATTTGTGGGGCCGAATTTGCCGAACACACGGTCCCTATTCAGCGCCAGGCGGGTGACTTGCGGCTGTGGGGCTGGGTTGCTGAGCCCACGTTCTCGAGAAGTCAGGCCGATTTGCAGTATTTTTTTGTCAACGGCCGCGTGATTCGCGACAAGCTGGTGTCGCATGCGATTCGGCAGGCTTACCGAGACGTCTTGTTTCACGGCCGCCACCCCGCCTTTGTTTTGTTTTTAGAGGTGGATCCTGCGGCCGTTGATGTGAACGTGCACCCGACCAAACATGAGGTGCGGTTTCGCAATAGCCGTGCCGTTCACGATTTTCTTTTTGGCACCTTATCGCGTGCACTCGCGGATGTACGACCCGGTCAATCGGTGCCCACCAACGAAACCTTCGACAGTGGACCATCACCGCATCAATCGAGTATCGGATTGCCCATTGGCGGTCTGTCATCGACCGAGGGTTTTTCCGAGTTCAACCAAAATCGGTTTGAGGCCCCTCCGGCGGGGGGTACCGACTCGCAAAGCCCTGCATTTTCGGCACAAGGCTGGCGAGGCAATGTGTCGCAACCCTCATCGAGTCCGCAGCCGGAGTTTTCCGGCGAACCGGCAGATATTCCACCGCTGGGTTTCGCGATAGCTCAGTTACACGGTGTCTATATCTTGGCGGAGAATCAGCATGGCTTGGTAGTGGTCGACATGCATGCTGCGCATGAGCGTATTACCTACGAGCGGCTTAAACAGGCGCGCGACAGCAACGGCATTACCCGACAGCCCTTACTTGTCCCACAAACCCTTGCCGTATCTAATCGAGAGGCGGCTATTGCCATGGAGCAGAGCGACGAGCTGGCCGCTTTGGGGTTATTGCTCGATGCATCTGGCGAGGAGTCGGTGATTATTCGTGAGGTCCCCGCCGCATTGATTAATGGTGACGCAGAGGCCCTGGTCCGAGATGTCCTGTCTGACTTACTGATGTTTGGCACCAGTGATCGCATCAGCAGCTCTTTGGATGCTTTGTTGTCGACCATGGCTTGCCATGGCTCGGTGCGCGCTAATCGCCGATTGTCATTACCGGAAATGAATGCCTTGCTGCGAGATATGGAAGAGACTGAACGCTCGGGCCAGTGTAATCATGGCCGACCGACCTGGGTGCAGCAGGGTATGGTTGATCTCGATAGGCTGTTTCTGCGCGGCCGCTGATCATGACGGAAAAAGTATTGGCCTTGATGGGACCCACCGCCGCGGGGAAATCCTCACTCGCCGAGGCGCTGGCCGAACACGTGGGTGGAGAGCTGATCAGCGTTGATTCGGCTTTGGTGTATCGCGGATTGTCCATAGGCGCTGCCAAACCTGACTATCCGCACCATCTGGTTCATATTCGTGATCCTGCCGATGTCTACACCGCCGCTGATTTTGCCCGGGACGCCAAAGTGAGTATTGCTGAAATCCGGGCGCGCGGGCGCAAACCCATTTTAGTGGGCGGGAGCATGCTGTATTTCCGTGCTTTGGTGCAGGGGTTCGACCCAATTCCGGCAATCGATTCTGATATCCGTGCGACCATAGAGGCTGAGGCAAAAACGAGCGGATGGCCGGCATTGCATGAGCAGCTGACTGACGTGGACCCCACAATAGCAGCGCAGATTCACCCCAATCACAGCCAACGTATTGGCAGGGCGCTAGAGGTCTTTCGCGGCACCGGGGTGGCACTGAGTGAATGGCAGCGTGGTGAAACGACAACCAATGCGGCTGACTATAAATGTATCGCGTTGTGCCCCGAGGATCGCAGTGCGCTGCATGCCCGTATTGCGGCGCGGCTCGATGCGATGTTTGCCGCGGGGCTGGTGGCAGAGGTGCAAGCGCTGTATCAGCGTGGTGACCTGCACACGGACTTGCCCTCGATGCGGGCTGTGGGGTATCGGCAGGTTTGGTCTCACTTAAATCATGAGATCACCCTTGACGAGTGTCGAGAAAAAATCTTAGCGGCGACGCGCCAACTCGCTAAACGGCAGCTGACTTGGCTGCGGAGTTGGCCAGACCTGTCTTGGCTACTGACCGACGCGTCAGGCCAAGTTGTGAAAACCGAGGCTACAGACTCGCCTTCGTCAGCGCCTGACGAGGTCGATACGGCTGATGGAGACGGAGAAAACTGGCTAACGTGTATAAATAAGGTGGCGCGGAACTTTTAGATGACAGTGAGATCGTAGTAGAATACGTCCGCTTCATTACGATGAAGTTTTTGTCGCAACATTTTGCCGCCACATTATTGGCGGCCGTAACGCGCTTTTCGTGAAGAGCGCACCGCTTTGGTTGGTATAACAAGGAGTTCCCATGTCAAAAGGGCATACCCTACAAGACCCTTATCTGAATGCATTACGCAAGGAAAGAGTCCCCGTATCGATTTACTTGGTCAACGGCATCAAGCTACAAGGCCAGATTGAGTCTTTTGATCAGTTTGTCGTGTTGTTAAAAAACACGGTGTCACAAATGGTCTATAAGCACGCAATCTCCACGGTAGTGCCAGCACGAAATATCCGCTTACCGGCCGCGGATGAAGACCCCTCTGCTGAGGAGTGATTGCGCGGCGTTCCGTTCGGGACGTCCCCACTAACCATGTTTTTTGAGCGTCACCGAGGTGGTGAGCGTGCGGTGCTGGTGCAGCTCCAGTTAGAGGGGGCTGAGCGGGATTTAAGCCTCATCGAATTCGAAGAACTGGTGGTGTCTGCTGGTGGAAATCCAGTGGCCGCTCTGTCGGGTTCGCGTCGTGTGCCGCATGCGAGAACCTTCGTGGGCGAGGGGAAGCTAGAAGAAATTGCGGCCAAGTGCCGTGAACATGAGGCCGAGTTGGTGATTTTCAATCACGCATTGAGCCCCAGTCAGGAGCGCAATCTTGAACAAGTTCTCGCGTGCAGAGTGTTGGCCCGTACAGGACTGATTCTCGATATCTTCGCTCAACGCGCGCGCACCCACGAAGGCAAGTTGCAGGTTGAGCTGGCACAGCTGACGCATATGAGCACCCGCTTAGTGCGAGGTTGGACCCACCTCGAGCGGCAAAAGGGGGGTATCGGACTGCGTGGCCCGGGTGAAACCCAGCTGGAAACCGATCGACGTCTCCTGCGGGCACGGATTAAGTCTATTCAGGCACGTTTGCAGCGGGTGCGTAACCAGCGTGAGCAGAGCCGCCGTGCGCGGCGACGCGCAGAGTTGCCTATTCTGTCCTTGGTGGGATATACCAATGCGGGCAAATCAACCTTGTTTAATCGCGTGACCGCCTCGCAGGTTTATGCTGCAGATAAGCTATTTGCCACTCTCGACCCCACGCTGGCGCGAGTGGATATCGAGCAGTTTGGCCCGGTGCTGTTCGCCGACACGGTAGGATTTATTTCCGACCTGCCGACGACGCTCGTGGAGGCCTTTAAAGCGACCCTCGAGGAGACGGCTAACGCCGATTTGTTGCTCCATGTGGTCGACGTCGCAGCCCCTGATCGAGCCGTCTTGATGGAGGATGTTGAGACGGTGCTGGGTGATATTAAGGCCGATGGCCTGCCTCAATTGGTGGTGTTCAATAAGCTGGATTTGGTAGAGCAGCCACCTCGGATAGAGCGGAATGAGGCGGGCACGCCCACCGCGGTGTATTGTTCGGCGGCGACTGGCGAGGGGATGGCGCTGTTACTGGAGGCAATTCGCGAGCGGTTATCGGTGGCGATGTTTGATCAGGAAATTGCGCTAGACCCCAGTCAGGCACGCCTGAGATCGGCGTTGTATGAACTCGGGGCGGTGTCGAAAGAAGAATGGCAAGCAGACGGTAGCAGTACACTGCACGTCCGGCTGCCACTCGCTGATTGGCACCGACTCAACGTTTAAGTGGCGCCCTAACGAGGTAAAAGCGGTAATGTGCTTTGTTGGTCATCTAAAGCTCCGATCCACTGCTGGGGTTTGTTAGACTATGGACTCTTTTAAGAGGAATCGACTTATGTCATGGAATGAGCCTGGTGGCGGCAATAAGGGCCCTCGCGACCCTTGGGGTGGTGGCAATCAAGGACCACCCGACCTGGATGAAGCCTTTAAAAAGTTGCAGCAGCAGTTCGCGAGCTTGTTCGGCGGCGGGCGCGGCGGGAGCAACGGCAAAGGGCCTGCCAAAGGCGGGTTATCGGGTGGATTGATTGGCGTCGTCTTTGGTGGGGCGTTATTGGTGTGGGGCCTGATGGGTTTTTACCAGCTCGATGAGCAAGAACGCGCTGTCGTGCTGCGTTTTGGTGAGTACCACGCTACTTTAACGCCGGGTCTGCAATGGAACCCGCCGTTGATCGATGAGGTCATTACGGTCAACACGACTAAGGTCCGTGCGGCAGGTTTGAGAGAAGTAATGCTTACGCAGGACGAAAATATCGTCGAAATCAGCATGTCGGTGCAATATGTGATTGCTAACCCGCAGGACTTTGTTTTGCAGGTGCGCGATCCTGAAGTCTCATTACAGCATGCGGCTCAAAGTGCTCTGCGCCATGTGGTGGGGGGTACGACCATGGATTTGGCGCTAACAGAGGGTCGTGCTGCGATCGGACTAGATGTGCGCGATCGACTGCAGCAGTATCTCAACGACTACACGACGGGCATACAAGTGTCGAAGATCAACATTGACGAATCGAAGCCGCCCGCTCAGGTACAAGGAGCATTTGACGACGTGATCAAGGCGCGAGAAGACGAAGAGCGCGTGAAGAACGAAGCGCAGTCTTATGCTAATGGTATTGTGCCGGAGGCTCGCGGTGGCGCTCAGCGTGTGCTGGAAGAATCCAATGCTTACCGTGATCAAGTCATCGCGAGGGCGGATGGTGAAGCGCAGCGTTTCGATCAGTTACTGACGGAATACCGTAAGGCACCTGATGTGACGCGTGAGCGGCTGTATCTTGACACGATGCAGGAAGTGCTCGCTAACACGAACAAGGTGATGGTGGATGTCGAGGGGGGTAATAACGTGCTGTACCTCCCGCTAGATAAAATGGTGCCCAACGCCGGTCAATCCCGCAGTGCACTGTCCCGTAATGGGATAAATGAGCGTGATATGCGCGAGATTTCTGATCAGGTGACTGAGCAATTGCGTCGCGATCTTGATGCTGCGGCAACACGACGAGGAGGGCGTTAATCATGAGTAAGCAAACTCTTGCAGGTCTGTTGTTGGCAGTTGTGCTGGTCACACTCTCGAACAGTATTTACGTGATTCGCGAGACCGAGCGTGGCGTGTTGCTCAAGTTTGGTGAGGTGGTGGATCCGAATTTGTTGCCTGGTTTGCACCTAAAGGTGCCGTTTGTGAACAATGTGCGAAAGTTCGATGGCCGTATACTGACTGTGGACAGCAGCCCCGAGCGATTCTTCACTCAGGAGAAAAAGGCGCTCATCGTCGACTCCTACGCGAAGTTTCGTGTCACGGACACTGCGAAGTACTACACCGCGACGAACGGCGAAGAAAATCGAGCCGCGGGTCTTTTGGCGCAACGTATCAACGACGGACTTCGTAACCAGGTGGCCGTCCGTACGGTCCAAGAAGTGGTATCGGGCCAGCGCGATGAACTGATGTTGGCCATTGCCGCGCAGCTCAACGAGGTGGCTAACGAAGAGCTGGGTGTCGAGGTGATCGATGTGCGGGTCAAAAAGATCGATTTGCCCCCCGATGTGTCGGAGTCGGTTTATCGAAGGATGAACGCAGAGCGCGAAAAGGAAGCGCGCGAGCTGAGATCCGAAGGTAAGGAGCTGGCAGAAGGAATTCGGGCCGCCGCCGATCGGGAAGTGACCGTAATCGAGGCCAACGCGTTTCGTGATGCGGAGATTATTCGCGGTAATGGTGATGCTGAGGCCACGCGAATTTATGCCGACGCCTTTAATCAGGACAAGGAGTTCTACTCATTCGTGCGCAGTCTGCAAGCGTACAGAGAGACCTTCGGCTCTGGCAGTGACGTGATGTTGTTACAGCCTGACAGCCAGTTTTTCCAGTACCTCCGCAATCCACAGGCTGGCGAGTAGATAGGGTGTGAATAATGGGGGGTGCGTCGCGCCCCCCACTCAGCCGCATCTCGCTGTGATATCCTTTTCCGGAGTGATATCAACAGAAAAGCCCTGACGGAATTCCACAATGAGCAACGAAAATCGCTGGCTACTGCCAGAGGGTATCGACGAGTTGTTGCCCGAACGGGCCGGTCGGTTAGAAGCCTTGCGTCGCAGTCTGCTAGATCATTGCGAGACCTGGGGATATCGGTATGTGGTCCCTCCTCTAGTTGAATTCACTGACTCGCTGTTAGTCGGCCTTGGCGCCGATCTGGATCATGTCACCTGTAAATTCAGTGATCGTATGAGCGGCCGTATGCTGGGCGTGCGCGCGGATATCACGCCACAAGTGGCGCGCATGGACGCGCACAGCTTGAGCGAGGACGGCGTGACGCGCTTGTGCTACGTCGGCTCTACCTTGCAAAGCGTGCCGCAAGCCGTTGTCGGGGGCAGGGCCCCTATTCAGTTAGGTGCGGAGCTTTTTGGTAGCGCATCGACTGATGCTGATAGTGAGATTGTCACGCTGTTGTTATCGACCCTTGAGCGGGCGCAGGTGCAGTCTCCACTGACGCTGGATATCGGTCACATCGGCATATACGACGCTTTGTTTTCCGACTTGGCGTTAGAAGCAGACGTTGAGCAGCAGATATTCGACGCGTTGCAGCGAAAGTCAGCGCCCGATATCGAGCGGCTGGCAGCGCAGTTGGCACCTGAGGTCGCCACCAAACTGACTCAGCTGGCCAGTCTTCACGGTTCTGCGGAAATCATTGATACGGCTCGCTCACTGTTTTCGGACAACTCAATTGTTATAGCGGCCCTTGATGATATAGATGCTGTTGTGGCGCGGGTGCGGCAGGTTTGCCCCGCGGTCTCTATTTATGTGGACCTCACGGAATTGCGCGGCTTCCGCTACCACACTGGTCTGGTGTTTGCCGTGTATGTAGAGGGGCGAGGATCATCGGTTGCCAAGGGCGGCCGTTACGACAATATTGGTGCGGTGTTTGGGCGGGATCGGCCCGCCACCGGATTTGCAATTGATTTGAAAGCGCTGGTCGAGGCGATAGCACCCCCTAGCCTTGAGAGGAGTCTCATTGTGGCGCCGCGGTCAGAAGATCCGGCACTGCTCGAAAAGATGACGGCCTTGCGGGAAGCCGGACGAATCGTCATGGTTGATCTGGAATCGAATACGCAACTGGTCGGGGTAGAGTCGTTGGTAAATCAGGCAGGCGAATGGGTTGTCGTGGCAGCGAATGAGGTGTCTGAATGAGCCACAATGTGGTGATACTCGGCACTCAGTGGGGTGACGAGGGCAAGGGCAAGATAGTGGATCTGCTCACCGAGCAAGTTGACGCAGTGGTGCGTTTTCAGGGTGGTCACAATGCCGGCCATACGCTGGTGATTGACGGCGAAAAAACCGTCTTACATTTGATCCCATCGGGCGTATTACGATCGAAGGTGCAGTGTCTCATTGGCAATGGCGTGGTGCTCTCGCCTGAGGCGCTGCTGAAAGAAGTGGATGCCCTCGAGGCGAGTGGTATTCCGGTGCGCGATCGGCTGAAGATTTCGGCGGCGTGTCCTTTGATCCTGCCGTATCACGTTGCCCTGGATCAAGCTCGTGAAGCGCGCCGTGGCGATCAAAAAATTGGCACGACAGGGCGCGGTATTGGCCCGTGCTACGAAGATAAGGCGGCGCGACGAGCACTACGCGTAGGAGATCTCCGCGATCCGGCTCGTTTTGCGAGTGTCTTGGAAGAAGTCCTCGATTATCACAATCACGTTCTGGCGCATTACTACGGTGTTAACACATTGGAGTTGCCCGCGGTGTTAGATGAAGCGCTGGCGCACGGAGAGCGGTTGCTGCCGATGATGGCAGACGTGACCGCACTCTTGCACGAATACCGCGCAAAGGGCGCGCGCTTGCTGTTTGAGGGTGCTCAAGGATCGTTGCTCGATATCGATCACGGTACGTATCCATTTGTGACCAGCTCTAATACCACTGCTGGGGGCACTGCCACCGGCTCCGGTTTTGGGCCGCTCTATCTGGATTACGTGCTCGGGATCACCAAAGCGTATACCACTCGCGTGGGAGCGGGGCCGTTTCCAACGGAACTCTTTGATGACACCGGGGCCCAGCTAGCAGAGCGCGGCCATGAATTTGGTGCTACCACCGGCCGGGCTCGCCGATGTGGCTGGTTCGATGCGGTTGCGGTGCGTACAGCGGTGAACATCAACTCCTTATCAGGCTTGTGTTTAACGAAGCTCGATGTGCTCGACGGGCTCGATGAAATAGCGATTTGTGTTGGTTACGCAAACGGGGCGGGGGAGTCAGTCGCCAATCCGATTGATGCGATCGATTACGAGAGTGTGACGCCAGTGTACGAGGTGGTATCGGGCTGGAGCGAATCCACTGTCGGTCTCAAATCGCTTGATGCACTGCCAGAGGCTGCTCGGGCTTACATTGCTCGCCTTGAGGAGCTGGTTGGTGCCCCCATCGATATCATCTCGACCGGGCCCGATCGCGAAGAAACCATCGTCTTGCGACACCCCTTTGGTCACTGACCCATGTTATTGCTGAGTAACATCGCTACTCTGCTGATTTACCCCCTTTCTCTCAGTTTATTATGTCTCGTTCTGGCCGCGCTACTGCGCCGGCGGGGAGGCAATACTCTCGCGAGCTTGCTCACGCTGAGCGCGGTGCTTTGGCTTTACTTCTGCTCAACAGAGTGGGGTGCGAGCACCCTTATGACGCCGCTTGAGGCGGCATACCCGGCATTTACTGACGAGGAACTGCCGCGGGCCGAAGCGATCGTTGTGTTGGGGGGGGCGATCAATGGTGAGAGCCGCTTTGGTCAGGACGGCGATTTGAATCATGCTTCAGATCGTCTCTGGCGCGCTGCTTCATTATATCTCGCTGATAAAGCGCCACTGTTGGTGCTCTCGGGCGGAACACAGCTAGAGGGCGAGTTACCTGAATCGCATCTGATGGCCGAAAAGCTTGCTTCAATTGGACTTTCTCGAGATACCTTGGTGCAAGAATCGGAAAGCCGAAACACGCGAGAGAACGGGCAGCAAACCCACGCGTTATTGCATCAGCGCGGTATTCAGCACATTTTGTTAGTCACCAGTGCCAGCCATATGCGTCGCGCATCGGCGGTCTTTGTGGCTCAAGGTTTTGCCGTTACAGCGGTGGCAACCGACCATCAAACGCCACTGCGCGTTGGTCCTATGCCGAGTTGGCTGCCAACAGTAGAGCGTTTAGGCCGTTCTACCCGGGCGATTCACGAGTGGGTCGGATACTGGGTTTATGACCGCTTGGGGTACTTCGCAGCGCGCGCAGACGATTGATCGGACGTGAGTTAGAGGTACAGTCGCTTTAAGTCGCTGTAGTTATGCCCGGTCCAGCGCCGGAATGCGCGGTAAAAACTATTCACCTCTGCATACCCTAGCTCCCAAGCAACGCATTTACCCGGAAGCCACCTTTTTTCGAGCTGCAGCGTGCAACGATGCCGGCGAATGTGATCGAGAATGCTCTGGTAGTGCGTCCCATCGGCACGCAGCCGGCGGCGCAATGTGGTGGGGCTAATATGCAAGGTGTCGGCTACCTCCTCAGAGCGTAATCGCAGCAGGTCACCATTCAGCAACAGATCGATAACGGTTAGGGTGGTTCGCGATAGCTCGTGAGGTGCCTTGTTGGTGATTGCGATGGACAAGGTAACGGGCACGTTTGGCCTTGGCATGCGCCGCCGTTGTTCAAGGAGAGGCAGGGGCCACTCGGCGGAGCCGCGGCTTGTGTGCGATCGTGACTGCGTTTCTGCCTGTTGTGATGTGAGTTGTGATGTGAGTTGTGATGTGAGTTGTGATGCGTGGGGCGCCTGTTGCGTTACGGGGTGCGGTCGTTGTTGTAAATAAAGCGGCAAATCAGCCAGCGGGTGATCAGTGCTGTGAGTGTCATGTGCGTTGGAATTTACAGTTGCCATATCAACATCCTTATTCAATGAGTGATCCTCGATGGGATGAGGACGGAGTAATCCTTTACCCCAGCTCTTGAGCATATCGAAATTTAGGCTCGTCGCCAGTTTTTCGACCGAAAGTGATTGGTTAGCGACGACGTTGTTTGTGGATGCGCCGTTAGTGAACGCGCCGTTGTGAGTAATCCGTTCAGACAGACTATTGGGTCGGCCAATTAACGCTCCGCGCCGTTTGTCTCAGTGGCCCTTATGACCAGTGGGGTGGTTTGTACCAGGCACAGGGTTGACTGGTTTTCAGGCAATACAGGGGGTGCTTGGGCATGCCGCTGGCCGTGAGGCCCAAGCAGTGCGGGTTTTCGATCCACGGTAACGCACCGTTGGCCCGATCAAGGAGGTGGCCCCCATTACCCCATGCGACAATTACCAGTGCCGACTCTCGCGAGGCGCGGCGCAGCCACTCATTCGCGCGCGGGCCCTGTGGGTCGGTAGATAAGCGTAACGCGCGAGGATCCGTCGATCGCAATGCAAACAAATTGACCAGTAAGAGGGAGCCATAACCCCATTGATCGGCAAAGTTAATACAGCGTCGCAAGGTGGGATCATTAGTGCGGGCGTCGGCGGTGGAGGGATTGAGCCCGATAAACGTGCACTGCGGTAGGTCGCTATTCCAGCGACGTCTTAGCCAATAGCGATAACGTCCGCAGCGAGAAAAGCCGGCGCGACCGCGAACCGCTGAACCGGACACTGTCACCATGATGGGCGCTCTGGTTCAACAGTGGTAGCGAGTGGCGTTGCCGTTGTGTCGTTGCGCAGTCCCTGAGGCATATCAAGCGACCAATGCGTCCATCACTATTATTGTGTTGCGGAGACGCTATCACAGTTGTGGGTGATCGAGCACGACGGTGCGCTGAAGGAGAGCGCCCAATGAATGGTGATGGCGCGATCATTGAAAACATCGACCACGACAGCTAACGATTCCAACTTTACTTGTATGATGGTCACAGAGGCTGCTTGCCGAACGATACTGAGCGTGCAAGACCAGACACCAGATTGATGACTCAAGAGGGCGCGATGATTTTATTGACCGGGGCAACAGGCCGAGTTGGCAAAGCCGCAGCAGCTGAGTTGCTGAGCCAAGGCGTGCCGTTTAGGGCTTTCATACGAGACGCCGATAAGTTCGAGCATGCGGGCGATAATTTACGAGTGCATTAATTGAATTCAAATTAATATCCAATAATCTATAAGCGAACTCTTTTTGAAACATTAGTACCATATTTTTAGGTTTTTTTTTTAATGTAGA
>ERZ802830.1178-NODE-1178-length-25332-cov-151.38_pt1 | contig 25332 bp, 30 predicted proteins | sample MGYA00345654_ERZ802830 | MGnify/ENA primary metagenome ERZ802830 (study PRJEB30503, sample SAMEA104212375) | marine metagenome | biome: Westerlies Biome; feature: [SRF] surface water layer (ENVO:00010504) within the epipelagic zone...; material: water...
AGCTCTTGGTCTGATCCTCCAAGAAAGCAACGCCATCGCTGGAATACAGGAAGCGAGAAACTCCAATGAGATCAACCCCATAGGACTTGGTCATGGCTGCCTGGATTTCTTTAACAGTCCAACCGGAATTATTAATACCAGCCTGAGAGGCAAGAGCCAAAGTGGAGAGCGAGGCAGCGGCAAAAACGCCAGCTAGGAGACGGGTGAGCAAAGACGGGAAATAAACACTTCGACTAAAAGCTAGACAGAGGAAAAGGAAATGCAAAAAAGCCGTGGGTCAAGGAGAAACTATCCAAATCCGCACGAATAAAACCAACAAACTATTGGGCATTTACTCAAACCTATGGAATCTCAAACGCCCTCCATCCTTCGGGACAAACCGCAGCTAGCTGCTCAGTTGAAACAGGCGTTAGGCCTCGTCACTGAACGCGTACAAGCTTGGAGCCATTGAAATGCACGATTGCTACGTAGCGTTCACTTCCACGTTTGGGGGTCAGCCATAGGCGCGTACTGCTGGCATTCGTTTCAACGCGAACGTCCACGCTTTCATCGCTGCTCAAACCAAGATCAATCAGTGATGACGCAAATTGTCCCCAGTAAAAGCTGGCGAGCTGGCCGCGAACAAACACCCGAAGCAATGATTCGGCTTGCAGACGTTGATTCAAGGTTGCCTCTTGATCATCGAGCTACTCAATAAGACGCGCATCCGTTGGCAGGCTCGCAGCCCCTGGAGAGGCCACCTGCGTTTGGCTGGTCGCGATCAGGCCAAGGCCCCCCAAAAGAAGGGCGGCCACCATGAGGGAAACGATCGCATCCAAGCTTGAGTCACGCCAACGAGGATCTCGATCCCGATTGAAATTTCAACCTAAGCAGACCCTTGCTCCAATCAAGTTCTGTTCGCAAGCTGACACGATCGCTATGCCCCAGGGCCCTAGTTGGCGACAGTGCGCTGACACCTGAAGACCGCTGGCCTGGTGGCTCGCACTCAGCCCATCGGCTGCCACAACCCAGTGCGATAGATCCTGAGCCAAAGATCCCTGTTGCCACTTAATCGCGGCTTCCTTGATCAGCCAATGCTCCAAAACGGCCTGATGAAACGATTGCTTGGGAAGGCTTCTAAGACGACGCTGCTCGCTCGATTCGTAGTAACGACTCATCAGCGCTTCGGAAGCGAACCGACGATCCAATCGCTCTAAATCAACCCCGACGGGGGCGGAAGACCAGGCCATCAACGCAGATCCCTTGCTATGGCTGAGGCTGACAAATCCCCAGCCTGAGGGGAGAGCTGGAGGCGTGCCAGGGGGCGCATGCAAAGGAATCTGCTGCGCCGGCACTCCCCACAAATCACTCAGGCAGGAACGCATCCAGGCACGGGAGCCAAGGAAACGCCGCTGACCGGTCTGGCCCAAGTTGCAAGCCCAGGATTGTTCCTGATCCGACACGTAAGGATCTGTTGATGAAGCCGGTCCAAGCCACATCACGGTTACGCTTCCGCTCCGGTTGAAGCCTTCCTTCATGACTTTGCAGATCGGCGATCTCGCGCCTGATTTCACACTTCCTGACCAAAACGGAGAGCCCGTGCAGCTGGCCTCCTTGCGGGGACAGCGCGTGGTGATCTATTTCTATCCCAAAGACGCCACCCCTGGTTGCACGAAAGAGGCCTGCAACTTCCGAGATCGCTGGTCATCCTTTAAAGACCATGGAATTCAGGTCTTAGGGATCAGCAAGGACAACGCCTCATCCCATACGCGCTTCATCGCCAAGCAGGCATTGCCCTTCACGCTGTTGAGTGATGAGGATCCTTGCCCCGTTGCAAAAAGCTTTGAGAGTTATGGCCTGAAAAAGTTCATGGGTCGCGAATCCATGGGAATGATGCGACACACCTTCGTCGTAGACGCAGAAGGACGCTTGGAATTGATTTACCGAAAAGTGAAATCTGATTCCATGGCCGATCAAATCCTCAGTGACTTAGGCATCAGCTGATCAGCTCGACCATCGCCTCCATCACCAAGTTCGGTGAATGAAGCACCTCAACCCCCAACTGCTCCTGAAGTTTCGGGAGCAGTTGGGGGGCATCTCCTCCACAGAGCCAAATCGGCCAAGGGCTTTGGGCATGCGCTTGACGGATAAGGCCCACCAAACTTTGCTGTGCTCCAGAGCGCATGGCTGCCTGCGTCTCGAAAGGGAAAGGCTCCACCTCTTCGGGTTCTAGAACCCAGGGTGAGGTCGCGTTGAGACCTGTTGTGGCATCAGCCATCGCGCGCAATTGCAGGCCATAGCCAGCCGCCAACAACCCACCAGAGAACGATCCATTCGCAGAGATCCTGGTAAGGCTGAGAACCGTGCCTGCATCAACCACCAGGACGCCCACACGATTTTCATTGGCACTCCAAGCTCCCCATCCAGCGAGCGCTCGATCGATCCCTAACCAAGGGGGAATCCCCTGAAGAGGGATTTCACTCAGGCTCAAGCGTCGACTGGACTGCAAACAAGAATGGCTTGGGATCGGCCCCACAGCCGCCCAGGCGAGGAGATCACTGGGTGCATCCAACGCCTCAAGAGACGAGGCCTCATGCTGATAGGTCCACTGAGAAGACCCCCTCTGCTCTGCCCAGTGCCAGCGGCTGTTCCCAATCAGCAAGCAACGGGATGGAAGGTCCTCGCTAGATGCCATCACCCATAACACCCGGCACGTGGATGCCACATTCCTGCTTAAGGCCCGCAAAGCGAGTGTCTCGTCCCGTCGCCTCTAGCCCATCAGGGCCACTGGAATGCCAATCCCCAACGGTGGAATACCCCTTCTCAAACAAGGGATGCTGGGGAAGATCGTTTTCCTGCATGTAATAGAAGACATCTCGTGATGTCCACTCCAACAGCGGCCTCAGGGACAAGCGACCGCGAATGGGATCGAGCGCAGTCATGCTTCGGCGTGTATCCGTCTGTGCACGGCGCACACCACTCGCCCAACACGACACCTGCAAACGATGCATCGCTTCTTCGAGTGGCTCCACCTTGCGGATTTTGAGGTAGAGCTCCATGTCCTCAACAACGCCTGATTCCCAGAGGCGGCCATGGAGCGCCTCCATCCGAGCTGCAGACGAAGAGGACTGGGCGATATGGAGCTTCAGATCGAAGCGCTGGGAAAGATCCTCGGCGTAGCGATAGGTCTCGGGGGGGAGGTAGCCGGTATCCACCCAGATCACTGGAATGTCTCGGCCTTGATCCATCCCGCTCAACAAGTGGAGCAAGACAGAGGATTGAATTCCGAAGCTCGTGGTCAGGGCAAAACCCGGCCCAAATTGCTCATGAGCCCACAGCAACCTGGCGCGCGCATCCAACGGCTCAAGCTGATGACGCGCCTCATGGAGTTCTCCCGCATCAGCCTTGAGGCCAGCGGCAACGACAGGCTGATTCTTGGAGGTGGAGACATCCCTCATCTCTCCATCTTCCAACGCCGAGGGGCATGGTGTCATGTCTATGGTTTCAAAAACCACCTTTGAAGTTCTGACTTCTGACACCACCATGCACAACGATCCAATCATTGTTGTGGGCGGTGGCTTTGCAGGTCTAACAACAGCTCTAGCGCTCAGTAATCAAAGGCCCCGTCCACCGTTATTGCTGATTGAACCGCGACATCAATTTCTCTTCTTACCCCTTCTCTACGAGCTTCTCAGCGGCGAAATGAAGAGCTGGGAGGTTGCTCCCAGCTACGACAGCCTTCTGCAAGGGCGACGCATTCCCCACCTGGATGACCGGGTGACATCGATTAACACGGAGCAAAAATCTCTACAAACCAGCCGCGGCCAAGTCCTGAAATACAGCCAGCTGGTGCTCGCCACTGGCTCTGAGCCCGATGACTTTGGGATCACAGGAGTCAAGGAGCATGCCTTGACCTTCCATTCCCTGACAGATCTACCTCTCCTCAAAGATCGCCTTCAAAGTCTTCGCAATCGAGCATCAAAAGACGGGGCACTGGTCATCGTTGGAGCGGGAGCCACAGGCGTTGAATTGGCTTGCAAACTCAGCGACATGCTGGATGGATCCGCCACCATTCACCTCGTTGAATTGGGGGACAGCGTTCTCTCACGATCCCGAGCCTTCAATCGCGAACAAGCACAAAAGGCACTGGATCAAAGGGGGGTGCGTCGTCACCTCAACACCCGCGTGACCTCTGTATCAGCCCATGCCGTAGAGCTGCTTGAAAACGACGTACCGCAATCTCTCAACCATGACGGTTTGATCTGGACGGCAGGGACCAAACCGGTGCTGCCCAACCTGACTCCCATCCCGCCCCGTGAGCGCGGGCTGCTCTGTGTTGATGAAGGGTTGCAATTAACGACAGACCCGAATGTGGTTGTGCTTGGGGATGTCGCCTGTCATAACGATGCAGAGATCCCATGGCCCCGCTCTGCGCAATCGGCGCTCCAGCAAGGAACGGCGGCAGCTCGAACGCTTCAAGCCATTCGCATGGGTAAGGCGGTTCCCAGTTTTCACTTTCAAGATCTTGGCGAGATGCTCAGTCTTGGCATGGGAGATGCATCGATTACTGGCATGGGACTCACCCTCGCCGGCCCTCTCGCCTATCAGATGCGGCGACTCACGTACCTGGCCCGAATGCCAGGGCTCTCCTTGGGCTTGAGGTCTGCAGGCGCCTGGCTGGTTCCTTCTTGAAGCAGGCTCACCTAGCAGGCCGAACCAATGGCCTACGCCCATCACTGCACCGTCAGCTCGAGCGTCTCAGCCAGAGGAGGCACCCAGGCCTAAGCGGCGCCGATCCGCTCACCTTGGAGCGACTGTCTGAGCTGGTGCTCGATCTAGGTCAGCCGTTGCATTTGATCGTCGATGAACGGGGACTCTGCCGACTGCTCTGGGTTGGCCCCCTGAGCGAATCGGAACAACTACGCAGCCATCTCCCTGGAGGACCACGACGGATCAAGCGACGCTGGAGGTTGATCAGCAGCCTGCAAGGCAAGGCTGGGACCGACCTGAAGCCCGATGGCAGAGATGCCGTCGTCGCCCTCGACCTCAAGCCCGACAGCTGGCTTCGCTTTCAGGCATCGCCTTCCACAGGGGGTGGGCATGTGGCTTCGCTTTGGCAACCAGATCCAGGACATCCTTCCGGCTGGGATCAAGCTGAACTTGGCACTCTCAAGGAACTTTGCGACCGTCCTGCCCCAGAAACCTCAAAGGATCTTGATTCCACCCAAGCTGCAACGGCTCCCTCTGACGTGCAAGAACGCGTCTTGCTGCTCATCCTCACGGGTGCTGACACACAGAGGAGCGAAAGGGATCTGGCTGAATTGGAGGGGCTCGTTCGTAGCGCAGGTGCACTGCCCGTTGCTGTCTGCCGGCAGCGGCAGGGACAACCCAACCCTCAGACCCTCTGGGGCACTGGAAAATTACAAGAGGCGGCGCTCGAAGCGAGACGCCATCAAGCCACCCTCGTGATCACAGATCGGGAACTTTCTCCCGTTCAAGCCAGGAATCTGGAGTCACTCATTGACTGCCCAGTGATGGATCGCAGTGAATTGATCCTGGATATTTTTGCCCAACGAGCGGCGAGCGCAGCTGGACGTCTTCAAGTTGAGCTCGCTCAATTGCGCTACCGACTTCCGAGGTTGAAGGGCCGCGGCCTCAGCCTCTCGCGTCAAGGGGGAGGGATTGGCACGCGCGGACCAGGTGAAACCCAATTGGAAAAGGATCGCCGTGCGATCAGCCGTCGCATTGAACATCTCGGGAGATCAGTACTCCAGCTAGGCGCCCATCGCGCCCGCTTGCGCGACCGCAGAGACGGCCTACCTCGCGTCGCCCTTGTTGGTTATACGAATGCTGGCAAATCGTCTCTTTTAAATGCGCTGTGCTGCCGAAATCCAGGGCTTGAGGTTTTAGCGGAGAACAAGTTATTCGCCACGCTTGATCCCACCACGCGAAGACTCAGCCTTCCCCAAACATCAGCGGCACCGAAAGAACTGCTCATCACGGACACCGTGGGATTCATTCGTGAACTTCCCAAACCACTGCTGGAAGCTTTCAGAGCCACATTGGAGGAAACACGCGAGGCCGATCTGTTGCTGGTGGTGGTGGATCTCGCAGACCCCGATTGGCAATCACAATTGGAGGCGGTTCATCAACTCTTGGATGGCCTCAGCTGTGACCAACTGCGCAAAGTGGTGGCCAATCAAATTGACCGTTGCGACGCTTCGGCGATCGATGCGATTCGCACTCTCGAACCTGATGTGATCTACCTATCAGCCACGGAGGGTACGGGATTGAAAGGTCTGCGAAACTGGCTTGAAAAGCAGTTCTGGGACGGCGCAACACCCCCTGTATCCATCACCCAAAAGACGTCATTTCCCGACCATGGCTGAGCTAAACCATGGCTGAGCTCATCGCTAATGATCAGCAGGTCAACCCCCTCATCACCTTGGCCCTAGCCCCCCTAGCCCTAGGCCACCCTGGCCTAATCCTGGCGCTCAGGCGTCCTGCAAGGATCGTCTTGCCACCGGGAGGCAGGTAAGCGCGATGCCGATCCCCTACGCCATTCACCGCACTCAGGCCTGGTACCGCCGCCTCACGATTCCTCAGTTCACCGTTGTGACGGGGCTGCTTGTCATCGCAGCAGGCACAGTGCTGCTCGCCACCCCACTGTGCTCAAGCTCCAGAGTGGGCCTGTGGGAAGCCTTCTTCACAGCAACATCAGCCGTCACTGTGACAGGGCTTTCGATCATCGACATCCGCGAAGATCTAACCCGCCCCGGGCAAATCGTGCTGGCCATGATGATCATGCTCGGCGGCCTGGGATTGATGGCGGTCACGACGTTTCTGCAGGGATTTGTGGTTCGCGGAACCGCTCTTCGGCGTCGTCTCGATCGTGGTCAAACCCTCGATGAGTTTGGGGTTGGGGGCGTAGGAACCACCTTTCGCGGCATTGCACTCACCGCCGTGGTGCTGATCTTGATTGGGGCGTTCCTGCTCTATGTCTTTGGGTTCACAGACATTGCTCCTGGAGGAGAACGCCTATGGGCGGCCCTCTTTCACAGCATTTCTGCTTACAACAACGCCGGCTTTGGGCTCTGGAACGACAGTCTTGAGACGTACCGCACCAACAGCACGGTGAACGCAGTGATCATGGTGTTGGTGGTCCTGGGAGGACTGGGATGGCGTGTCACCAATGACCTATGGATCAATCGCCATCGGCTTAGACGGCGTCATCTCAGCCTGCACACTCGCCTCGTTCTGCGCACCTCTGGTCTTCTCATCCTGATCGGGACCTTCGGATTAATGCTGACGGAATCACTTTCGAGGGGCCATGTGCTCACAGGGATGGGTTGGGGTGAACGGTTGATGAGCGCCCTTTTTGAATCGGTGAGTTCAAGAACTGCTGGTTTCACCACGGTGCCCCTCTCTCTAAACAGCATTTCCGATTCAGGCCTGTTGTTGGTGATGACCCTGATGTTCATCGGTGCGAGTCCAGGCGGAACAGGTGGCGGGATCAAAACCACAACGGTGGCAGCCCTCATGGCCGCTACGCGCTCAACACTGCGCGGTAATAACGATGTGGTGATTCGCCATCGACAAATCTCAGACAAAGTTGTGCTGCGCGCTTTGAGCATCACGGTGGCCTCCCTGCTGTTTGTGCTCGGGATGGCTCTGTTATTGGCATTAAGTAGCAATCTCAGCGGAGAAGAACCTTTCACTTTCCTGGAGCTGGTTTTTACGTGTATTTCCGCCTTTGCCACCGTTGGATTAGATCTAGGTGTCACGCGCCAACTGGCTCCTTTTGGTCAGTTTGTACTTGTGATGGGAATGTTTGTGGGACGACTGGGCATCCTTTTACTTTTAAGCGCCATTTGGGAGAGTTTTAACCGCGGCCATCTGCAGCGCGAGAATCGTGTTGGTTATCCCCGTGAGGATCTCTATGTCTGATCACCGATTCATGGGAGCAGGGCAGTGAAGGAGTGGTGGCATTGGTCCCAATCCAACCAGGCAGAACCTTCAAGCTTTGGGATTGTGGGCTTGGGTCGTTTCGGAAGTGCTGTCTGCAAGGAACTGATGCAAAACGGTGCTGAAGTTCTTGCTGTCGACCGTTCTTCAAAGGCCATCGAGGAACTCCGCCAACTCGAACCGTCGATCGAAGCGCGCATTGTGGACTGCACCGATGAGGAAGCGCTTCGTGAAGCGGGGATCCTCGATATGGAAACCGTGGTTGTCGCTATCAGCGAACCGATCGAAGCCAGCATTACGGCCACCCTGATTGCCAAAGACAGTGCAGGCAGCAAAGTTCGTCGCGTGATTGCAAGAGCCACTAGCGATTTGCACGAAAAAATGCTCAAGCGAGTGGGTGCCGATCGGGTCGTCTTTCCCTCCCGAATGCAGGGAGAACGCTTGGGTGTGGAATTGGTGCGCCCCAACCTGATGGAGAGACTTGAACTCGATAAGCATCATTCAATTGAAGAAATCAAGGTGCCAGGCCGGTTCGTGGGCCGCTCGCTTCGAGACCTAAACCTGCGCAAGAATTTCCGAGTGAATGTTCTTGCGGCAGGTCCCGCAAAAGAACTCATGGTCAACCCACCGGCGTCCCATGTCCTTCAAGACGGGCACGTCCTCGTGGTGATGGGTTTAACCGACGATCTCCAAGAGCTGCCAAAAACCTGAGCCATGCGCGTTCTCGGTCTGATGAGCGGCACAAGCGCCGATGGCGTGGATGCTGTCCTTGTCGAGCTCTCGGGGTCCGCCGAACATCCCCATTGGACACTGCTGCGGTCAGCGTCGCTGGACTATCCAGCTTCGACACGGCAACTGATCTTGGCCGTAGGGCAAGGCGAAGCCAAAACCGCGTCCTCGCTCCTCAATCTCTCCGAGACAATCACCAAGATTCAGGCCGCAGCCGCTTGTCAGTGCGACCCGGAAGGACAAGCGCAGCTGGTGGGATGTCATGGCCAAACCCTTTGGCATCGCCCACCCGAAAACGCTGAAACTGGCGAACTTCAGCACGGAGCAAGCTGGCAGATGTTGCAAGCACCCCTGCTGGCACAACTGCTGAAAAGCCCAGTGATCTTTGACTTTCGGGCTGCTGATCTCGCCCTTGGAGGCCAAGGAGCACCACTTGTTCCCAAAGCTGATGCGGCCCTTTTGGGACGAACTAAAGGCTGGAGAGCGTTGCTCAATTTGGGTGGCATCGCCAACCTCACCCTCATTCCACCCGACGCAGGTCCTGATCGGCTCCTTCCCGTCAGGGGCTGGGATTGCGGGCCTGCGAATAGCTTGATCGACCTAGCGATGGAGCAGTTCAGCGAAGGGAAGGAAAGCTGCGACGAGGGTGGCCGCCTTGCGGCGTCAGGTCACTGCGATGAAGCGCTGATTCTTCGCTGGCTCGCTGAGCCTTACTTCCAGCTCAGCCCTCCCAAGTCCACAGGTCGTGAAATATTCGGGCGAGCTGACCTAACAAGACGCCTGCAGGACATGCAAGGACAAGCGATTGCCGATCAAATCGCAACGCTCACAGCCTTCTCAGCCGCTGTCGTAGCGCAGGATCTACAACAGCTCTCCAACCAGAACCATCCCCTCCCCATCGAGCTCGTAGTCGCAGGCGGTGGCAGCCAGAACCTCACGTTGATGAGAGAACTCAACAGACGCTGCCGAGGCCTCAGGCTTCGTGATAGCGACGAGCTACAACTTCCCAGTCAAAGCCGCGAAGCCATGGTGTTTGCTCTTTTGGCGTGGTGGCATCACTTGGGATATCCAGGAAATGCACCAGCAATTACGGGTGCAAAGCATGAGGCCGTCCTCGGAGTACGCGTCAATCCGGCTTGATCTCGGATTAATTCGGGCGGTAAAGCCTGACCCGACGCGGTGCGCCCCGTAGCCGACCGGTTTGCTTCGACTCCAGAGCGTTGCGCAATTGCTCTGTTGACGACTGATTTGCGTCCGCAACTGGAGCTGCCGCCTGCCTGTCGCCTCCCTGTTCGTACCGCTGAACCCCTTGTTGAATCAACACCTTGGCCATGTTGCTGACCGTGCGCGATTCATCCTCAGCCAATGCAGTCAAGCGGAGGCAAAGATCTTCGGGGAGCACCACCTGAATACGAGGTGACTTTGGCTTCCCACTGGATGAATTTTGGCGAGTGGGCACGACCCAGAAAGAGGCAGAGCTACTTAAAAGTGTACAGAGATGTGCAAGGGTAGTATCCAGCACTATGCTGCTGTCATTGATCAGATCTCTGATCCATCTGCAGGCCAGGCCCTCGGCCGACCCATTCCAGGAGTGCCATGCCCCATTCGCAAAGCCCGGACATCAGCTCCCCCCAGCTACCAAGTCGCAGCAAACCTGTCGCCCGTAAAAGCAATCCCCAAAGCAACGTCCCTCGAAAGAGTCGACGCCCGAGCCGCACCCCTGAGAACAGCGAGGTGCTCGTCTCGGGCGTCATCAGCACCTATTTGCTCACCCACCTTCATCACGTGCTCCAACGCGCTGAATACAGCGCCGTCCAAGACGGACGCCGATCACAAGCAGCGAATTACGCCCAGCTGCGCAAAGTGCTTTGCATGGATGCCCGCAGCATGGAAGACGCCTCAGCCTCTGGGCTCAAGGCAACGGAGCTCGACCAAGCTGCATAGAGAAGGGATGGCAGTTCGTGATGGCGTGAATAAGGTTTCGTCAGAAGCATCACGATGATGTCCAACGCAGCTGCGCTGTACGCACGCATTGAGAATGATCAAGAGCTCAGCAAGGGGTTATTCAGGCAGGCACTTCAAAATCCTTCAGGAGCTCTCGATTCCATCTGTGAAATCGGCAATCAACTCAACTTGCCTGTCACGCTCCAAGAGGTGAAGGATCACCTCAATAGCCTCGACGACGAGATCACCAAGCAATGGCTGATCAAGGCGAGGGGAGGGCTTTAATCTCAGCTGCTTCTATCGAGTCTTTGGACTCCCTGGATTGATCAGAGATCGATTGATCAGAGGGCGCTAAGAGTGGTTTGGGTGCCGAACGTTCTCGCACGCCTTCTCCTCCAGCCCAACTGAAAAACAACCAATAACTAATCACGGCAAGACCGGCTGCCACCACAAGGGCCGTGACCTGCTCCAGTCTTCGCATTGAGCCTGCTCCCAGCTCCAGCAGTCTGCCTGGAAACCCCGACACGGGATGATGGGTTTCCCCTGCCTCCACTCCGTGCTGCGACTTGAGCGAGTCGGCAAGATTTATCCCACCGGAGAAGTTCTGCGGGATGTGACCTGGGAGGTCAAACCCGGAGACCGGATCGGCCTCGTTGGCGTGAATGGGGCGGGGAAGTCAACTCAGCTACGGCTGATTGCTGGCATGGAAGAAGCCAGCAGTGGGCAAGTCGTGAAACAAGGCGAGCCAAGAATCGCTTACCTCCAGCAGGAATTCGATGTCGACCCCAGCCGCACGGTGCGAGAAGAGCTGTTTCAAGCCTTTGGGGAGGCCGCCATTGTCCTGGACAAACAAAAAAAAGTTGAATTGGAGATGGGGTCAGAACGTGCAGCGGCAGACCCCGATCATCTCGATGAGCTCATTCACGAACTAGGGCGGCTGCAGACCCGATTTGAAGGACTGCATGGCTACGAGCTCGATGCACGCATCGACAAATTGCTCCCAACCATCGGGTTCAAGCTCGATGAGGCAGACCGCCTGGTTTCGGACTACTCCGGTGGCTGGCAAATGCGCCTTGCACTGGGAAAAATTCTCTTACAAGACCCTGATCTTCTTCTGTTAGACGAGCCAACCAACCATCTCGATGTCGAAACGATTCAGTGGCTCGAGGGATATCTCATCGAACAAAAAGCTGCACTGGTCGTGATCAGTCATGACCGCACGTTTCTGGATCGTGTCTGCAATCAAATTGTGAGCACGGAGCGAGGCGTATCGAGGGCCTACTTGGGCAATTACACCTCGCACCTCGAGCAAAAAGCTCTCGAGCAAGAAGCCTCACAAGCAGCTTTTGAACGGCAGCAGAAAGAGATCGCAACCCAACAGGCCTACATCGATCGATTCCGTGCCAGTGCAACGCGCAGCACCCAGGCAAAAAGCCGAGAAAAGCAGCTCGACAAAGTGGCGAGGGTTGATGCCCCGGTTGAGTCAGTGAGTGGGCCCAGTTTCCGCTTCCCCCCCGCACCACGATCTGGAGCTCAGGTGGCTTTGATCGAAAACATGACCCATTGCTATGGGGACAACATCCTTTTCATGGAAACTGATCTCGAAATCGAGAGAGGTGATCGGATCGCCTTTGTCGGTCCCAACGGAGCCGGAAAGTCCACCCTGCTCCGATTGATCATGGGGGTCGAAACTCCCGATGAAGGTTCAGCAAGGCTCGGGGAACACAACGTCATTGCCAGCTATTTCGAACAAAACCAGGCCGAAGCCCTCGATCTCAACAAGACGGTGATCGAAACCATGTTCGAAGCCGTTCCTGATTGGACCCAAACTCAAGTGCGCTCATTACTGGGGAGTTTCTGTTTCAGTAATGACAGTGTTTTCAAAGACGTCGGCAAACTTAGTGGCGGAGAGAAAGCACGCCTTGCTCTTGCTCTGATGTTGCTCAGTCCCTGCAATTTGCTGGTTCTCGATGAACCCACAAACCATCTCGACATTCCTGCCAAACAGATGCTTGAAGATGCGCTATGCGCCTATGAGGGAGCAGCTTTATTGGTATCGCATGACCGTTATTTCATTTCACGTGTAGCAAACCGGATCGTAGAAATTCGCGATGGAGAACTCGTGATCTATCGAGGAAATTACGACTACTACCAAGAGAAGAAGGTCGAGGAAAAGGCCGAAGCGGAGGCAAACCGGCTGATTGCCGAGAAAGAAGCCAAACGCAAGGCGAACAACGCAAAGCAAAAACAGCGAGCCTCTCGCAAAAAGAACGCTGCGTAGCAAAGCTTCTCGGCGATCGCAAGACGAAACTTCACACTTGGTTAGGCAGGAAGACTCATTTCCCTTTACCAGTTCAGTTGGTGTGGATAGGCTGACATCACTGATCCCCGGTCGGCCATGAACAACACGCAATCACGTCATGTCACTCCCGCTGGAACCCCCGCGTCCATGACTGAAAGCGCTGAGCATGCAGAGACCTGGGACGCGGTTGAGACCTACTTCGAGTGCATCACAACATGCTCCCTCGATGATGGTGAATGCATCACACAGTGCGTAGAACAACTCAAAGACACAGACAGCTAATTAACAACTATGAGATGGCTATCGACGTAAAGATCTCATCTCAACTGGTGTGATTGAAAGAGTAATACGTTGACCAGATCGCAGCACATCAAGATTCAAGGGGCGGTCTACTCCATGCCGATCAATCGCCGAAACAACTTCAGCAGGATTGCTAATCGATTGTCCATCGATCGACACGATCACATCGTCGACTCGCAAGTTTCCACGATCTGCAGGTCCACCCGGCACAACTGATCGAATCACTGCTCCAGGAGGAGCACTCGATCCAGGTGTGGGTGCAGGAACCGTTGAAAGGCCTATACCCACCATGGGGTGACTCGCCCTTCCCTGCTTGACGAGCTGACTGGCGATCGACCGTGCCCTGTTGATGGGGATCGCGAAACCGAGGCCTGCTCCTGGTCCTGAGCGCACGAGGGTATTGATTCCAATGACATCACCACGGGCGTTCAACAACGGGCCACCCGAATTACCAGGATTAATCGCAGCGTCTGTCTGGATGAGATCCAGACGCTTTCCTGAAATCCCCAGTTGAGACATGTTGCGATTGAGGTTGCTGATAATCCCCATCGTCACTGTGTTTTCAAGGCCAAAAGGATTTCCTACAGCGATCGCCCAATCCCCCACTTGAAGACGATCTGAGTTGCCCAAGGGAGCCGTAGGCCATGGCCCCCTGGTTTCCAACTGCACAACTGCCAAGTCGGTCAGGGAGTCTTGTCCAATCACCCGACCAGCAACTCGTCTGCCATCAGGCAGTCCCACCATCACTCGATCCGCATTCTCCACAACATGAGCATTGGTCAGGACCAACCCTTGTTCATCAAAAATCACGCCGCTGCCCTGCCCGCGCTCTACCCGTGAACGCGGGGCCGTTTGAGCTTGCATCCCAAAAAAACGGCGCAGGAATGGATCCGCCATCAAGCTCCGAGGGAGCCCATTTCCACCAGCCGTCCGGACAGTTCGCTGCGTTTCAAGCGTGACAACAGCCGGTCCACTGCGAGCGACTGCTTTCGCAACGAACGACGTTGGGGCGACAGCCTGTGAGGCAGCCGAAGCGAAGGCTCGCGGCGGTTGCATCAGCATCCCTGGAAACGTCAACGCACCAGCGCAAACCAATGGGAGCAAAGGGTTAGACACCGCCATGGCCGCGATTTCATCAATGATGTGAGTCACCGTGACCGTAGGCAGTGAATGCCTACAAGAACAGACCCATTTCCAGCGATTTCATGACTGGATGCGACCAGGGTCAGCAAAATCAGCACCCCTTTCTTTAAAAAGAGCGATGATGGGTGAGATGGTTCGGCCCATCTCCGAGTTCAGCGGTGATTGCCATGCTCAGCAGCCTGTTTCCTCTCATCTATGGACTGATCTTCATCGTCCTCTTGTGGCAAGCCTTTCGCGTGATGGGACGCGGCTTCAGCGCTGCTGGCAAACCGCTTGTCGCGGAAAAAGTCGACCGGACAGGTCGCCTGACGATTCATCCAGAGCTCCTTGATGGCGAAGGACGCCTCACCGAAGAGGATCTTTTGACGGTGCGTTTTGGCGGCGATGGTGAGCCGCCAAATCCAACTTCGAAGGCCGGTGAATAGGTTGGGTTAATGGCAACTGCTTGAGTTGCACGATTGACTCGTAGAGGGGACTCCTAGGTGGACCAACGAACACGGATTGTGGCGGCGGTAATCAAATCCGTGAAACTGCCCCCCCGCTTCCGCTTAAGGCTGTTGAAAGAAGATCCTGTTCGGCTTGAGCTCAGCCTGACTCCTGCCTACGGGAAAGACCCCATTCAGGTGGGGCTGGTCGAATCGTTGGATTTAGTGGCGCGTCGAGATCGGGAAGGCCGCATTCCACGAGACCTACAAGGCACCTGGGACTGGACCGTACGTCATGGAGATGTCAGCACAGGCGGCTGGAACCCCTATCTCAAGGAAGCGCTGCAAACAATCTTCGAAACAGGGCTCCCCGCCATTGTTTACGAGGAGCTCACGGGGGAGGAATACCACCCGGTTGACGGCGCACGTCACATTCGCTGACACCTGATTCAGAGAAGTTGTAAAGCACTGCAACCAGGGAGTGAGAATCCTCCCTGAGCTCAGCTAAAAATGAATCAAATCCGGCCTTAAGGATTTCTTCATGGCCTCCATTCCTGTTCGCTTTGGTCCACTGGTGCGCCTCTTGGCAGCCTTCGGAGCCCTCAGCAGCATTCTGCTCGTTGGGATGATCAACTTTTTCAGCTAAGGGCGAGAGGCGTTGGGCGAGTACCCGATTGATCCCTTACTGCCAAGGCTGCGAGCCAGTCTTGTTCCAGGTGCCACGGTCTTACTGCAGTCACCGCCGGGTGCCGGTAAAACAACCCGGGTGCCCTTGGCACTTCTTGGAGAAATTGCAGGGACCGAGCCTCTGCCAGGTCGCTCCCTGATGCTTGAGCCCAGGCGACTTGCCGCAAGGGCTGCCGCAACCAGGCTCGCGGTCAGCCTGAACGAACCGCTTGGGGAGCGCGTCGGCTACTCCGTGAGGCACGAGCAAAAGCGCTCCTCTCGCACGCGGATCGAAGCGATGACGGACGGGCTCTTCCTCCGTCGACTCCAAAACGATCCCGAGCTCACAGGGATTAACTGCGTGATCTTTGATGAATTCCATGAGCGCAGTCGAAACAGTGAATTAGCGCTTGCCTTGGTTCGGGAAGCGCAGGAACTACTCAGGCCAGACCTTTGCCTGCTGCTGATGTCGGCCACGCTGGATCTCACCAACCTGCGCGCCCAATTGCCTCATGCGCAGGTCCTCACGAGCGAAGGGAAGGCCTTCCCTGTTGAGACGCAACACCTTTCTCCCCGGCCAAATGAACCTCTCGAGGGGCGCGTTTTACGAGCAATTGAGCAGGAGCTGGACCACCTGCTATCCGCAGAAGAAAGTCGCGATCATCCGCCAACCGTCTTGGTTTTTTTGCCTGGATTACGGGAGATCGAACGTTGCCGGCAACGTTTACTCAAGTCAGGGCTGCTGAGCCAATGGGAGGTCATCTCTCTGCATGGAAGGCAATCCCTCGCTGAGCAGGGGCGAGCCCTGAAGCCTTGCACCCACGAGAAGGACGGACGCGTGATTTTGGCAACCTCCATCGCCGAAAGTTCCCTCACCCTGGATGGTGTTCGCCTTGTGATCGATTGCGGACTCACTCGGCACACCCAATTTGATCCTGGAACCGGAATGGAGGGACTGATCACCGTGCCGGCAAGTCAGGCCAGTGCTGATCAGCGGCGAGGCCGTGCTGGACGCCAAAACACCGGTCGTTGCATCAGGCTTTGGTCTCCTGCCGAACAGCAACGAAGGCCTGCCCACGACATTCCAGAGTTGCAGCGAGCTGACCCTCAACCCACCGTTCTTGATCTCGCACTCTGGGGTGCTGGCTTAGGCGAATCCTTGCCTTGGCTCGAGCCCCCTCCGAGGGCCGCACTTCAGGAAGGCCGCCGGCAATTGCTTGAGCTAGGAGCACTGAATTCAGAGGGACATCCCACGGACACCGGGCAGAAATTGGCGCGGTTTGGCGCCCATCCGCGACTGGGATTGCTCCTTCTACAAGCTCGTGCCTTAGGGCGACCACAAGTAGGAGCCGATCTCGCCTCCATCCTCAATGAGCGCGATCTTTTAAGCCAGAACAACCACGGCAGTGACCTTTGGGCTCGCATGCTCTTGCTCCGCGACCACCGGAGCTCAGCGCGAATTCCAGGGGATCGGGCAGCAGCCGATCGCCTCAGAACAGTCCTCGATCAGAGCCGTCGTTGGGTTCAACAACTTGGTCAATTCGAACAGGAGCAAGCGCCCCAAACCATTGAGGCCACAGACGAGCAACTCGCAGCACAGCTGATTGCAACAGCTTTTCCAGAATGGATTGCAGTGGCCCGTCCAGGACAACGCGGACAATTTCTGCTGCGCCAAGGCCGCGGTGCGGCTCTACAGGTCAGCGATCCGCTTGATGGAGCTGAGGCACTTGCGATTGCACAGCTTGACCTCGGTGACACGAGAGCCAAGATCCGACTGGCACTACCCCTGACACACCAATGGGTTAGAGACCTTGCAGATCAGAACGGTCACTGGCAAGAGCGTGTGCTTTGGGACGAGCAAACCAAGCGGGTCAGAGCTGAACGGGTCTTGCAGCTTGGTGCTCTGGAACTCGAGCGGCAGCCACAACAACAGGCGTCTTGCGAACAAAGCCGGGACGTCTTGGTCAAGCAACTCAGCAAAGACGGACTGTCGGCACTCCCCTGGAGCCAGCGCACGGAGCAGCTTCGCAGTCGTCTCGCTCTAGCCCACCATCAGCTAGGAGACCCGTGGCCGCTTCGCACTCTCCAACACCTGGAAAAGCATCCCAACAGCTGGATTGGAGACACTTTGATGGGTTGCCGAGGCTGGGAGGACGTCAAGGAAGAGCACCTGATGGAAGCCCTTTGGGGTGATCTCGCCTGGTCGAACCGGCAGCAACTCGATCTGCTCTTGCCAACGCAGATCAAAATCCCATCAGGGCGCAATGCAGCACTGGATTATCAGAATGACGACATTGTGCTGTCGGTCAAGCTGCAAGAAATGTTTGGCTGCCTCGAGGGACCTGCTGTTTTGAATGGCCAAATCCCCGTGACCATTGAATTGTTATCTCCAGCAGGACGCCCGCTCCAACGCACCCGCGACCTCGCTGGGTTTTGGCATGGCAGCTACCAACAAGTGAGAAAGGAGATGCGCGGTCGCTACCCGAAGCATCCATGGCCAGAGGATCCGGCCATGGCCGAACCCACTGCCAAAAGGAAGGCCCGAGCCTGAACCGCTGAACCGATCCCCTTAAACGTATCCAAAGCAACAGTCAAGAGATCGCTACGGTTTGTTACGATGCAAGGGTCTTGGAGTTTCACATGTCTGACAACACATCACGCTTCGGCTTCGTAAATTTCGCAGAAACCTGGAATGGCCGTCTCGCCATGCTCGGTTTCGTGATTGGTTTGGGCACAGAGCTTTTGACCGGTCAAGGCATCCTGACCCAGGTCGGCCTCGGTTGATTCACTGAAGGCTGGGGCTAACTCCCAGCGATTAGTCCCGCCAGCCATCTGGTGGGACTTTTTTTATGGGAACCACCCGCTAGGCCAAACTGGATAGATTCGCGTCGTTAGCAATGCTTCCCTTCTTTGCTAGCTCTCGCCGTGAAGGAGCCAGGCTGCTGAGCAGCATGCTGGTGTTCCTCGCTATCGGCTTGACACAGGTTCACCAGACGTGGGGACTCACCCTGAGCATCGTCTCTGGAATCGTCTGCATTTATTGGGGCTTGGCATACCAACGTCTTGAGCGCTGAATCCCTTCCCACCTACTCAGTCCGCGAACTCAACAACGCGATCGGGGTCTTATTGGAACGGGGGTTTGCACCTCGGTTTGTGATCCAAGCAACAGCCTCTAGACCTCAAGTCAAAAAGGGGCATCTTTGGCTCACCTTGAGCGATGGAGAGGCGAGCATCACTGCTGTGGCCTGGGCCTCGAAATTAAAACAATTGGACTTTGTCCCTGCCGACGGTGACGGAGTCACCGTGATTGGCAAGCTCAATTTCTGGTCAGCACGCGCGAGCCTTGCCGTGCAGGTGCTCGATATCAGGCCCAGCCTGACCACCGTGTTGAGACGGTTTGAAACGGTCAAAGCACAATTGCTTGAGGAAGGCGTCATTGATCCAAGCCGGCGACGAAAGTTACCGGCCTACCCCAAACGGCTGGCCGTACTCACAAGCGTTCCAAGCTCAGCACTCGCAGACATGCTGCGTACAGCGCAAGAGCGCTGGCCTTTAAGCGAGCTCCTTGTGGTGGCGATCCCCGTACAAGGGGAGGTAGCGCCGATCATTTGCGGAGTTCTTAGTCGCCTTGCGGAACACCATGAACAGCTCGGATTGGATGCAATCGTGATCGCCCGAGGGGGAGGGAGCCGAGAAGATTTGATGGTGTTTGATGATGCAGACGTTTGCCGAAAGTTGGCCAACTTCCCACTTCCAGTCGTGACTGGACTCGGGCATGAAGATGATCTCACCGTTGCTGATCTCGTGGCAGACCATCGAGCTGCAACGCCGACAGCAGCGATGGTCACTCTGATGCCGAGCAAAGAGTCAGCACAACAAACAATTATTCAAAGGCGCACACGCCTTAGCGAATACAAACGCTGGCGACTAGAGCAAGCCAGTTCAAAACTGAAAGAGCGACATCTCCTCCTCCATGCACTTCGGCCTGCTGTGGCGCTGCAACGTCGTCGAGATCAGTGGCAACAGCGGCAACAATTGTTGCGTGCTCTTTCACCCCAACGATGGCTCAATCGGGGCTTTGCGATGCTCCACACAACGAACGGCCAACCCCTGCAAAGCATTGATGACATCAGCCTCAATGAACAGCTGCAAATCCGGCTCAAGGATGGTGTGATTCAGGCCGTCACCAAAACCATTCAAGCGAATGAAACATCTGACTTACACACATCTCCATAACTGATATGCCACGCAAAAAACCCGAACCATCAAAGACATCCGAACAAGACACTTGGAGAGAAGATGCATCGCAGCTCAGCTATGAAGAGGCCTTACAGGCTCTCGATGTACTGCTGAGCCAATTGCAAGACGATTCCGTCCCATTAGCGGATCTACAGAGAAATCATGCTCGTGCGTCGATCTACCTCGATCGCTGTGACTTACTTCTCAACCAAGTAGAGCAATCAGTACGGCAACTCGATCCGAATACAATGGAAGAGCGAAATCTTGACACAAGCAACAATGAATAAATCTCTCCCCTGGATTTACCTCTTGCTTGCCATCCTTGGTGCCATCCTCCCTTGGCAAGCCAATCTCGAATTCATGCAAATGAATCCTGGTGGTGGATTTGATCTCCAAACCTTTATCCAAGATGCCAATATCAATGCAGCCTCCCGCTCTTTAAACAGAGATCTTTTAATTGCTGCAACAGCATTCAGTATCTGGATCGTTAGCGAAGGAAGAAAGCTTCAGATCAAGGGTTGGTGGATCGCTTTAATCGTGAGCTTCAGCATTTCCTTCGCTTGCGGAGGCCCACTCTTTCTCTATTTGCGAGAACGCAAATTAATTGCGATCAATTCAGAACAAGAAACAAATTAAAAAGACTAAGAATCGACGTCCTCAGCCTTGATATCAATGGTGACGTCACTCGCTGGCAGAGAGTCATCAACAGCTTTCGTGGTTGAGCCTCCAGATTTTTTTGGCGGAAGAGGAGATCCGCAGGCAGGACATTGAGCGTCGGTTGTCATGGTGCTCAAGCCACAGGCTTCACACGTTCTTACCCTGGACTGCAACACCTTCCAACCAATCCAACCCAAACCGCCGAGGACAACAGGTAACGCAAGCAGTGTGACGAGGAGTCCGCCTGCCAAATCCAGCAAGACTCGGCCTGCGGCTGTGGGCAGCAGCAACAGCCCTAACAGAAGCAACCAAAGGAGTGGAGGGAAACGCCCCATCAATCAACACTCCAAACGAACGGTGCTCTCATAATCGCTGCTTTTTTGGGTTCAGACATGGCTGGATTTGTTCGGATCCCTGCCATATCTGGCAGATTCCTTCGCTAGCTCAACACTCCAACATTGACCGAAATAAATCACTACACCCACCATCCAAACCCACAAGGTGAGAACGAGAACACTCCCAATCACTCCGTAAGCCTGGAAACGAGACCCCAGAGAGAGGATGCTTCGACTAACAGCAAGATTAAGAACAGTAAGAGCAAAGCCAATCAATAACGAACCTGGTATTAACGGTTTAAACGGAACTCGGCGACTTGGCAGCAAAAATTGAAGTGATAGAGCTGTAACCGAAAACCCAAAGAATGGAACCATCAACCGGCCAAATTGCAAGACAGGAATATAAGAAAGAAATCCACCAAGCCAAGGGATTGCCTGCGATAAATCGTATAAAGCGTCAGCAGGAATCATGCGCAAATTGGCACTGAGTTGATCAAGAACAACCAAGAGTCCTATCAAGATCACCACAAAAAAAGCTTCGAGCCTGATCCGAATAAACTGAACAGCTTGACGCTTGAACGGCAGGTCTCGTTGCTGTGGAGCAATGACGCCATCCCAAAGCCGTTCCGATCCACGTTGCAACGTCAGATAAACATTCCCCGCAGTGAGTAACAACACACCAGCTCCTAACAATCCAGCCCCAAATCCCTGACGAACTAACTGCATCAGCGTATTTTGCACAATCACTACCGCCGATGGTGGCAAGATGCCGCTTGCATAGGCAATAATCTTGCTCTCCAGTGCATCTTGCCGACCAAGAAACCACGAGGCAATTGACAACGAAATCAGAAGGATAGGGAAGATCGACTGCAGCGTGTAATACGCAAAAGCAGCACTCAAATCCACGCAATCGCACTTCGCCCAACGCAAACAGGCGCGCCAAAGACTACGAATCAAGCGTCTCAGCGACCTCTGTCTAACCATCGCAGGTGCTGGCACCAATCAAAACCAAACTAACAAGAAAAAGATCACAAAAAAAGCCACCCCTTCAAGGGATGGCTTTCTTCGTTTGGAATGTTTTTACCTGGCATCGAGCTATTTTCTCAGGGGGCTACCCCCCAAATATCGTCGCCGCTGCTGCGTTTCACAACCGAGTTCGAGATGGATCGGAGTGGTTCCACAGCGCTATGGACACCAGGATAGAAAAATTCCCAAGGTTTGACCCCTGAGAACTGCATAGCTACATCACCTCAACTTTCGTCTTGATGATGCAATCTGGATTGAATAAAGTCTTTTAAAGGCAAGAACCAAGTGTTGGTCAAGCCCTCGGTCTATTAGTACTCCTCCGCTGCATCCATTACTGGACTTCGACGTAGAGCCTATCAACGGGTGTTCTTCCCGTGACCTTACTGGGTTACCCCATGGGAATACTCATCTTGAGGTGGGCTTCCCACTTAGATGCTTTCAGCGGTTATCCACTCCGCACATGGCTACCCAGCGTTTACCGTTGGCACGATAACTGGTACACCAGAGGTGCGTTCCTCCCGGTCCTCTCGTACTAGGGAGAAATCCTCTCAATGTTCCTACGCGTACACCGGATATGGACCGAACTGTCTCACGACGTTCTGAACCCAGCTCGCGTACCGCTTTCATGGGCGAACAGCCCAACCCTTGGGACGTACTACCGCCCCAGGATGCGATGAGCCGACATCGAGGTGCCAAACCTCCCCGTCGATGTGAACTCTTGGGGGAGATCAGCCTGTTATCCCTAGAGTAACTTTTATCCGTTGAGCGACGGCCCTTCCACTCAGAACCGTCGGATCACTAAAGCCGACTTTCGTCCCTGTTCGACTTGTAGGTCTCACAGTCAAGCTTCCTTCTGCTTTTGCACTCGTCGGCTGATTTCCAACCAGCCTGAGGAAACCTTTGCGCGCCTCCGTTACCTTTTAGGAGGCGACCGCCCCAGTCAAACTGCCCACCTGATACTGTCCGCTCCCCGGATAACGGGTGAACGTTAGAACCCTAGCTCTGAAAGAGTGGTATCTCACCATTGACTCCCTAGTACCCACAAGCACTAGATCAACGTCTCCCACCTATCCTGCGCATTCAGAGCCCGGGCACAATACCAAGCTACAGTAAAGCTTCATAGGGTCTTTCTGTCCAGGTGTACGTAGTCCGCATCTTCACAGACAATTCTATTTCGCCGAGCCTCTCTCCGAGACAGCGCCCTGATCGTTACGCCTTTCGTGCGGGTCGGAACTTACCCGACAAGGAATTTCGCTACCTTAGGACCGTTATAGTTACGGCCGCCGTTCACCGGGGCTTCAGTCGCCAGCTTCGCTTACGCTGACCGGCTTCCTTAACCTTCCGGCACTGGGCAGGCGTCAGCCCCCATACATCGTCTTGCGACTTAGCGGAGACCTGTGTTTTTGGTAAACAGTCGCCAGGGCCTCTTCACTGCGACCACATTGCTGTGGCACCCCTTCTCCCGAAGTTACGGGGCCATTTTGCCGAGTTCCTTAGAGAGAGTTACCTCGCGCACCTCGGTATTCTCTACCACCCCACCTGTGTCGGTTTCGGGTACTGGCAGTTATGCCTTAACGGGTATAGAGCTTTTCTTGGAAGCATGACGTCACCAACTTCGCTGCCGTAGCAGCTCGTACTCACGCCTCAGCTCGGAACGTTTTCACCGCTCCTCAACGCCTCGAACGCTTGAACCAGTAACCAACATCTGGCTTGGCTAGCCTTCTCCGTCCCTCTTCCCAAAACATAACCGGTACAGGAATGTTGACCTGTTATCCATCGACTACGCCTTTCGGCCTCGCCTTAGGTCCAGACTAACCCTCCGCGGACGAGCCTGCCGGAGGAACCCTTAGGGTTTCGGTGCATGGGATTCTCACCCATGTTTTCGCTACTCAAGCCGACATTCTCACTTCTATGCAGTCCACGCCCGCTCACGCTAACGCTTCGCCCCACATAGAACGCTCCCCTACCATAAATCCGCAGCTTCGGTACAACACTTAGCCCCGTTCATTTTCGGCGCAGGATCGCTCGACCAGTGAGCTATTACGCACTCCTTTGAGGATGGCTGCTTCTAGGCAAACCTCCTGGTTGTCTATGCAATCCCACCTCCTTTATCACTTAGTGTTGATTTGGGGACCTTAGCTGGCGGTCTGGGCTGTTTCCCTCTCGACCATGGAGCTTATCCCCCACAGTCTGACTGCCTCGCTACACACAGGGTATTCAGAGTTCATCTCGATTTGGTACCGCTCTCGCAGCCCGCACCGAAATGGTGGCTTTACCCCCCTGCTGGAGCACGAGACGCTACGCCTCAACGTATTTCGGGGAGAACCAGCTAGCTCCGGGTTCGATTGGCATTTCACCCCTAACCACAGCTCATCCGCTGACTTTTCAACGTCAGTCGGTTCGGACCTCCACTTGGTATCACCCAAGCTTCATCCTGGCCATGGTTAGATCACCCGGGTTCGGGTCTATAAACACTGACAAACGCCCTATTCAGACTCGCTTTCGCTATGGCTCCACCATTTCCGGTTTAACCCGCCAGTGCCTATAAGTCGCCGGCTCATTCTTCAACAGGCACACGGTCACCCTATGAGTAGGGCTCCCATTGCTTGTAGGCTCACGGTTTCATGTTCTATTTCACTCCCCTCCCGGGGTTCTTTTCACCTTTCCCTCGCGGTACTGTTTCGCTATCGGTCACACAGGAGTACTTAGCCTTACGAGGTGGTCCTCGCGGATTCACACGGAATTTCACGTGCTCCGTGCTACTCGGGATACAGCTAGCTCAGTTCAGTTTTCGGTTACGGGGCTTTCACCCTCTGTGGCGTGCCATTCAAACACTTCTCCTAACATCCCTGATACACGTTGCTGTCCCACAACCCCGATACTCGAAAGTATCGGTTTAGGCTCTTCCCCGTTCGCTCGCCGCTACTTAGGGAGTCGTTTTTACTTTCCTTTCCTCCAGCTACTAAGATGTTTCAGTTCGCTGGGTTGGCTCGCGCCAGCCTATGGATTCAGCTGGCCGTACTAGGGGTTGCCCCATTCGGAAATTCCCGGATCAAAGCGTGCTTCCAGCTCCCCGAGACTTATCGCAGGTAACCACGTCCTTCATCGCCTCTGTGTGCCAAGGTATCCGCCGTGAGCCCTTTGTAGCTTGACCAATGTATCTCCAACACGCTTGCTGTCGTTGAAACAGATTCTTCTAACTTCTACAAGTAGAAATTAAAATCAAACTCTCAAATGCTCGACACATTTGAAAGAACATGCTGGAGTCTCGGCTCTTGCTTTAGAATTAACACCATCCCATCGTGAATTAACACTCAAGAATGATGCATCCATAAAGATGCTTTATTCTTTCCAGACTTACTATGCAGTTGTCAAGGTTCGACCAGACATCAAAACAATGCATTGATCTCTCAATACATTGCATCGAGCCCAGCATCCTATCAATTAAATCATGGAATAATTTCCATGCCTTAAAATGACAAGAAGCTAGGGTCATCTAGCGGACACATCTAAATCACAATCCATACGAGTTCATACTCCAGGTTTTGGAGATGGGGATTCTTTGCAGTCAGTGGAGGTTAGGAGACTCGAACTCCTGACATCCTGCTTGCAAAGCAGGCGC
>ERZ802830.1179-NODE-1179-length-25324-cov-31.8924_pt1 | contig 25324 bp, 29 predicted proteins | sample MGYA00345654_ERZ802830 | MGnify/ENA primary metagenome ERZ802830 (study PRJEB30503, sample SAMEA104212375) | marine metagenome | biome: Westerlies Biome; feature: [SRF] surface water layer (ENVO:00010504) within the epipelagic zone...; material: water...
GGGCTATTGACCATAATAAATTAGAAAATTAAGCTAGCTTTATAGAAACAAAATAAATATTATGAAAAAATTATTATTAATTGGACTTTTTGGTTTTATGCTTTCTTGTTCAAATGTTCAACATCCTGATTTTGCAACAAATGTAGAATCAGCAAAAACTCTTTTAGAGCTTCAAGGAACTGAAGCAGACCTTCAGGCTCAATTAGATCTTGTTCATGAAGACATGCAATGGCAACCAGCTTTTCATGGTTCTTCTCAAATAGGTAAAGAAGCCTTCGGGGAATACTTAAAAGGATGGCATGATGCTATGGAAAATGTTGTTTACACTCCTGTAAACTGGCTTCCAGGTGTTCTTGCAGATACTGGTCTTCCAGATGGAAGTGTTAGATCTTATGGAAAATGGACAGGTGTTCATACTGAAACAGGAAAAAGTTGGGAGCTTATAAGTTATCATACTTGGGATTTTAAAGATGGACTAATTATATCTGGAGGTGATTATTTTGATGCAGGTGGATTACTTTCGTCTCTAGCATCTGATGAGTCAACGGAATAATTAGATCCTTCAAATTTTAAACGAACCTTTCTTTAGAAATATGGAAAGGTTTTTTTATATTCATCTCTTAAATCAATTTAAAATAATAATTATGAAAAAATTTATATTAATTGCATTATTAGGATTAATGATTTCATGTTCCAATATGCAAAACTCTAATTATGATGGAAATCTTGAGATTGCTAAAGAATGGTTTGAAGTCTTTGTTACAGAAGACTTTGATGCTCTTACTCAGTTTTACGCTGATGAGATTGAATTCCAAAGTGCATTTTATGGGGGGCCTATCATGAATAAAGAAGAAACTCTTAATTATCTTAAAGGCTGGCAGGATGCAATGGAAGACATTACATGGGAAGCTGAAAACTACCTTCCTGGTGTTGATCCTGAAACAGGACTACCTAATGGAAGTGTTAGAACATACGGATATTGGTCTGGAACAAATACAGCATCAGGTAAAAGCTTTAAAGCTTTATGGTATCATTATTTAACTTTTGATGAAAATGGAAAGATAATAAATGGTGGTGACTTTGGTGATGCAACTGGGCTGGTTATGGCAGTAGCTCCAGATCAAGAATAATTAGATCCTTCAAATTTTAAATGAACCTTTCTTTAGAAATATGGAAAGGTTTTTTTATATTCATCTCTTAAATCAATTTAAACTAAGTATTATGAAAAAATATATTCTATTAATTGTAACTATGCTTTTTGTTGCATGTCAACAACCTAATGACTCAATTGCAGTTGTTAAAAATGATGATGATAAAACAATGGCTATTGAAAAAATGCTAAAAAACTATTTAGCTTATGGAACAGATTCATATGATTCTGATTATGATCAATCAATAATTTCAGTGGATCTTGATGGCAATAACTCAATACCTGGATTTGAGGTTAATGCTGAATCTTTTCTAGCAACAGATGCTGAGCATCATGCCTTATTTGATAACATTAAAATGTCACTACCTGGAGATGAAGCAGGATGGGGTGGACTTCACACAAATTATTATATAGATTCCGGGATATGGACTCACTATTGGGGTACATGGTCAGCTACTGGAAGATTCACAGGGAATGAAGTATCTCAATTTATTCATCTAAATTGGGGGTGGGGTGAAGATGGTAAGATTGTATTTCATAATATCCACATTGATGGAAGAGATTTTTTTGCAGAGGCTAATGCAGCAGAAGCTGGTGGTTCTGAATAATTTAATTTTTAAACTACAATTATGAAAAAAATAATATTATTACTAACAATTGGATTAATTTTTAGCTGTGAGACAAGTGAAGTAGTATCTGCCGGTTATAATATGGATGGATCTAACTACATTCTGGGTTCGGATGAAGATAGTCAACTTGCAATGGATCTTGTCCTTGCTTATGCAGATAAGAATACAGATTTTATGATTCAAAACATGGCAGACAGTGTTACATATTCGCCTCCAAGTGGTGGTGTATCGATGACAATGTCTAATGATCAAGTACCAGATGTTATTATGCAATTACATTCACCATACGATTCAATTAATAGGACCATTTGGAATTCAGTACCGTTAATAAGAAAGGGTACAGATTTTACTAGAGTAACGGTTGCTTTTTCTGAAAATAGATTTTTGAAAGATGGAAGTCAAGAAAATCTAAGATTCATTGATAGGATTTTTATTCGAGATGGAAAAATATTTCGTGTAAATCAATGGGAAGCAGATATGGAATAACTAATTATTAATCTATATAAATAAAACCTACTTTTTTGAGTGGGTTTTTTTATAAAATTCATCTTATACTACCATTTTTTTAGACCTAGAATTTTTTCACCTAGTTTAGTAAGCTTAGCTGTTTCATACTTTTCTTGTTCCCAATTTCTTGGATCTCCAGGAAAAGCATACCCCTGTGGAGCTACTCTGTTTTTCCATGAATTAATCCTCCATTCTACTAAATCAATATCATCTTCTTGAGCTGGCATCATTGATATGTACTGAGCAATTCTGACTTTATCTTTTGAATTATTAGGTCTAATACCATGTGGTTGAGCGCTATTAAAAATTAATAAATCTCCTGCTTCAAGTGAAACTTTAACTATTTTATCTTCTATGCCTTTTATGTCTGGTTGGAATTTATCTCTGTCATAAGGTTGTGTTAACTTCCAGGTATCAAAATTTTTAAAGAGCCAAGGAATACACTGAAATCCACCCATGTTTTCATCTGTTTGATCAGATAAAGCAATAACTCCTTGAATATTTTGAGGTTTTGTTTCTGGATCATAATCCCAATGAATAAAACCCTTGTATTCAAAACCAGGTCTAATAGGAAAATTTAGATTAGCTCTATCTATTGTTGTCCACAATTTCTCCATACCCCAAATATCTACAAATGAATCGTAAACTCTTTGTGTTTGTCGATTGTCCCATAAAAACTGATTATTGTAGACTTCAACCATCCCAGTTCCAGCTAACTCTTTCATTTCCATTTCTGCTCTTGCTTTTGAGTACCAAGTTTCTGGATCATTGGGGATTTTATCATCAAATTCCCAGATAAATTCTGCAGTTTTCATTGCTTGATCTTTAGATATAGCATTTTTAATAACTATATATCCATTTTCAATCCAAAAGTTCCATTGATCCATTGTTAAAACTTTAAGAGAATCTGCTTTTGCATGAGTTCTAAGTTTATGTTTACTACTTTTTGCTGTCGACGGATTTCCAGGAATCTCTTTATGTTGATTGTCAGGTATCATACTTATAGAAATAGTCTTTAACTTATTTTAAAGATAAAAAAATCATGTAAATTAATACTCTAAATATACCTTATGTCTAAGTTTGATCGTAGAAAGTTTATTAAAACAACCTCACTATCTGCCGCTTTTGCCTCAACTTCTAGCTTATATTCATTTAAATCAAGAAGCTCTGATCAAAAGTATATGGGAGATTTTGTATCTCCTAAATTGAAAAATATTAAAGCAGCATTTATTGGTGTTGGCTATAGAGGCAAAGGGCACATAAATTTATTTGCATCACTTCCTGGTACTGAAGTTGTTGCAATTTCAGATTTATATGAAGATAATATCAACGCTTCTATGAAAATTCTTCAAAAACTAAATAAACCAGTGGACAAAATAAAAACTTATTGGGGTGGAGAAAATAAATGGAAAACTATGTTAAATGAAGTTAAACCTGATATAGTTTTTATCTCAACTGACTGGAATAGTCATGGTGAAATGGCAATTGAGACTATGAAAAATAATGCTCATGCTTTTGTTGAGGTACCCTTAGCCCTTTCAATTAAACAATTATGGGAAATAGTAGATACTTCTGAGAAATATAATAAGCATTGTATGATGATGGAGAATGTTAATTATGGAAGAGAGGAGCTTATGTTTTTAAATATCATAAGAAATGGATATTTAGGTAATCTTCTTCATGCTGAGGCTGCTTATATCCATGATCTTAGATTTCAAATGTTTGAAGAGGATAGAGGTACAGGCTCTTGGAGAACATTCCAGTATGAAAAGAAAAAAGGAAACCTTTATCCAACTCATGGTTTAGGTCCTGTCTCTCAGTATATGAACCTTCTAAGATCTGAGGACAATTTCAAAACAATAGTTTCTTTCTCCTCTCCTGCTATGGGTAGGAAAAAATTTGCTAATGAAAACTTTCCAGAAAATCATAAATGGAATGAGTTAAATTATCAAAATGGAGATTTAAACACTTCTATTATAAAAACACATGTAGGAAGAACGATTATGGTTCAATGGGATGAGACGAGCCCTAGACCTTATACGAGACTTAACTTAATACAAGGAACAAAAGGGATTCTAGCTGGAGGACCAACTAGAGCTGCCTTTGATGATGGATTTGAAAATTTTACTAACGACTCAAAACAATGGATAAAAGATGATGGTATAAAAAGGTTATATGAGAAATATGACCATCCATTGTACAAAAGATTAAACGAAAAAACTAAAGATTCTGGTCATGGAGGTATGGATGGAATTATGATGTATAGGATTGTTGAATGTCTTAAAAATGGAACTCCATTAGATCAAAATATCTATGAAGGGTGTGCTTGGAGTTCATTAATTGAACTAACATCTAATTCTGTAAAAGATGATGGTCAACCCCAACAATTCCCAGATTTCACCAGAGGCAATTGGGTTACTACTAAAACTTTTGATATTATTTCTTAATGATTAATAAAATAATTTCAAAAGCTAATGCTAGAGTTTGTTTGTTTGGTGATCATCAGGATTACCTGAATCTTCCCATAATTGCTACCACTATAAATAGGAATATTGAGGTTAGTGCAAAAAATAACCACTCTAGATATTTAAAAATTTTTAAAAAGGATCTAGGAGAATACGATCAAATAAATATTGATAGTGATATTGATAAAAATGAAACTGACTTATTAAAAATTGCTCTAAGAGTTCTTAAAGATTATAGTTGTTTCCCAGATAAAGGATATGATATTATTATATCTAGTAATATTCCAATTAATTCTGGTCTTTCAAGTTCCTCAGCTCTTATTGTGGCTTGGGTAAATTTTCTTCTAACCACTTTCACTAATAAAGAAGTAACTTCAGAAGTACTTGCAGAGATTTCTTATCGTATTGAAGTTACAGAGATGGGGGGTTCAGGTGGTAAGATGGATCAGTACACAATTTCATATGGAAAAACTATTTCTCTTGATACATTAAAGGATAAGGTAATAACCTATAACCATGAACTTTGCGATATGATAATTGGGGTATCAAATCAAGCTAAAGATACTCAGGGACTATTAAAGAAATTAAAAACAAATGCCTTGCTTTCAATTGATTTAGTTAAGAAAAAATTTCCAAATTTTGATATATATGATGCTTCAAGTTTTGATTTAGAAAAATGTTTATCAGAATTAGATAAAAATATTCAGCCATATTTTAGAGCTGCAATAGGGAATTATAGAATCACCTTAAATGCTCAAAAAGAATTTAATAAACCTTCTTTAAATATTGAAAGAATTTCCAAACTTATGAATGATCATCATAATCATTTAAAAAATGATTTAAAAATCACTATACCTGAAATTGACCATATGATTGATATAGCAAAACAAAATGGATCACTAGCTTCAAAAATTGTTGGGAGTGGAGGTGGAGGTTCAATAGTTTGTTTGTCTAATGATAAAAATATTTCTCTTAAGATAATTGAAGAGTTTAATAAAATTGGAGTTAAGGAAGCTTTTATAGCTAATAAAGGCTCTGCACCCAAAACTTTTTTAAATGAGTAACATTCCCCTGATAATAATGGCAGCTGGAGTTTCATCTAGAATGAAGAAATCATCTAGTAGTCAAAATATGTCTAAAACTCAATTAGATCAATCTAACAAAAGGATGAAAGGTTTTATTCAAGTAGGTGAGGGGATGGAACCCTTAATATATTATATTATTAAAAATGCTATTAGTGCTGAGATAAATAATTTTTACATAATTATATCTGGTGACTCTAAAGATTTCCAGGAATATCTTAAATCCCTTGAAAATAAATTAGGTATTTCTTTAAAATTTGCTTTTCAAGACTTTTATGGACAAGAAAAACCATCTGGGACTTCAGATGCAATTTTTCAAACTATGAATCAGTATAAAGAGTTAATGAAAACTAGATTTTTAGTTTGTAATTGTGATAATTTATATTCATCAAAAGCTATGGAACTTTTAAAAAGGGAGAAAAACTATAACTCAATGATAGCATATGATTATGAGTGTTTGAATTTCTCAAACGAAAGATTATCATCTTTCTCTATTTTAAAAATTAAAAATAATTTTCTTTCAGAAATTACTGAAAAGCCAGATATAGAAATTATTATAAATAATGATCAAAAAAAATATGTGAGCATGAATATATTCTCCTTTATAGGAAGTAAAGTATATAAATACTTAAAAGATTGCCCTGTTAATATTGAGAGAGGAGAAAAAGAACTCGCCTCTGCTCTTCAAAATATGATTTTAGATGATAAAGAATCTATAAAGACTTTTTCTTTATGTGAGCATGTTCCTGATATGACCTATAAGGAGGATATTGAAAAAATCAATAATTTTTTAAATTAATCTCCAAAAGCTAATTCTTAAAATCAGTTAATATTATATTTGTTAAATATATCTATACATCTATGAAAAAATATTTTTTCTCCATTTTTATTTTCTGTTTATCATGCGATATTAGTTCATCAAAACCTATTGATAATCCAGATCCAGTGTTTTCTATTAGTAGCCAGAATTTTGAAGGCTTGAGTAAAGCATATTTTGCGTCAGGGTGTTTTTGGTGTGTCGAAACTATATATGAAAGTTTAGACGGAGTGAAAGAAGTATATTCTGGTTATGCAGGTGGATCTTCTGTAAATCCCAACTACTATCAAGTTATGTCAGGTAAAACTGGTCATGCAGAAGCCATTGAAATTATTTATGATAGTTCTGTAATTTCATTTGATACACTTTTAAAAGTTTTTTTTGATTCTCATAATCCAACAACCCCAAATAGACAGGGCCCTGACTATGGAACACAATATAGATCTATAGCTTTCTACAATAATGAAGATGAGCAAAAGAAAATTAAAAATTATATTGATTTTTTATCTACTAGTTCAATTTTTGGGAAAAACATTATTACAGAAATAAAGAAAATAGATAAATTCTATTATGCAGAAGATTACCATCAAGATTATGAAAAGAAAAATCCATATAGTCCCTACATTCAAAATGTTTCAATCCCTAGATTTAATAAATTTAAGCAAAAGTCTTCTAATTATGTCAAGGTAAAAGATGACCACTAGATTTCCATTTGTATCAATTATAATATTTCTTTTTTTTTCTTGTTCTAAACAAGAATTACTTTCAGGGAGAGAGCTTTGGAAATCTTTAAACATTTCAAATTACACAATGATTCAGCAGATTTCGTGTTATTGTTTTCCTGAAGATTTTGTTTTACCTAAAACTATAGTTGTTGAAGGTGATATAATAAAGACAATTAATGGATTTAGTCCTAGTCAAACAATAGGATTTGAGTCTTTCTATTCAATTAATGAAATCTTTCAATTTATAGATTCAAAACTTGATAAAGAACCTGAATTTTATGATATTGAGTATAATAAAGAATATGGATTTCCAAATTCTATCTGGTTTGATATGTCAAGAATGGTAGCAGATGAAGAAATAGGATATTATATAACAGAATTTAAAATATCAGAATGAATTACAAAGTTAGATATCACTTGGGTAAAAAAGATTTTCAAATTTTAGAAAACAACTTGCCTATTATTAAAGGCTCAAGACCTAGTTATTTTTCTTCGAAGATTATTTTTTTTTACAATAATAAAACTTATAAAATTCAAAAAATAAGTTTTTGGAAAAGTCAATATAAGGTAACTGCAGGTGGAGTTGAAGTAGCTAAAATAATTGTTAAAACTTTAAAAGGTTATTTTATTCAAATATTAGAAAATGGTAGAATTAAAGAAGAATACTCTTTTGTAAAAACTGCAAAAAGTATATGGAGTTCTGCTAGAATTTATACAGTCTTATATAAAAATACTGAAATTTTAAAAATTGATTACAAGTGGCTAAAACATTCTTGGATAAAATACACAGAAGATATTTCTATAGAAGTTCTTGATGAGAATAGAGGGTATCCAGATATAATAGTCTATTCTTTATTTCTAATGAGAATAAGTCAACAGGCTGAAGCAGCTTCAGCTAGTGGGGGTGCGGCTGGCGTATACTAATAAATTAACAACATTTAATTTAGGATTTAAAATTTCATTAACCTGAGTGATAACAATACAACTAAAATATTTTAATTTAGTTTTTAAAATTATTACATGTCAATTAAAGTTTATACAAAAGAAAATCAAGCTAATGGAAATTTCAATAATGGTCAAATTTTAGAAAAAAAACCTATTGGTTTCCCTCAAGATGGTGGTCAATTAAACCCATACTCTAATCTTTTTTATTGGGCTCACGCTTGGGCACCAGATAAGGACAGCACTATTGGTCTTCATCCTCATAGAGGATTTGAGATATGTAGTTTTGTTTTAAAAGGTGAAATTGAACATTATGATACACTTCTTGAAAAATGGATTACCCTAAAAAAAGGTGATGTTCAAGTTATTAAGGCCGGTAAAGGCATTTCTCATTCTGAAAAACTAAAATCTAATTCAGAAATATTACAAATTTGGTTTGATCCAAATATTCAGGAATCTCTTTATATAGAACCAAGCTACAATGATTTTAAATCGGAAGAATTTTTATTGGAGAAAAATAATAGATTAGAAGTAAAAACAATTTCAAATAAAAAAAATCAACTTGGTCTTGATACTGAGGGTATTCAAATCTTTGAATGTAGTTTTATAGATGGTGAAAATGATTATATACTAAAGGAAAACTCCTTTCACTCTATATTTATTTTATCCGGAAATTTAAGTATAAGAGATCAAGTTTATCAAAAAGGGGATTTTATTATAGTTGATAACGAAAAATACATAGAGTTATCCACAAAGAATAACTGTAAAATTTTTGAGATAATATCACCCATAAGCCCAACATACAAAACATATGCAGAGATTCATAAAATGAATTAGATATAACTAATTATAATTTTCTATATAAAAAAGTTCAATTAAATAAAGGTTTAAAAATTCGAAAGCCCGACTCACGAATGAATCGGGCTTTCTAATTCTCTTTAAATACTTTTGAATTTCTTCAATACCGGATAATTTTTACGGTTTAGTATTTAAAATTTCACAAGCTATATCTTAACTTTCGTCTTGAGTGATACAGATAATTTTTCTGTTTCTATTACTTGATCTTTTTGTCTTTAAACATGATTGGTATTCCAAATTACAGTTAATCTTACTGATTTTTAGTGTCTAAAGCTTGATAAGTTTATTCAAAATTTTCATTTTGATTGTCCCGGCGGATTTTTCCGTTACTTCCGCTTATCATTTATAAAAGTAAAAATCTATTTTGTAAAAACAAATTAAAACTTCACATTGTTAATAACTTTACGTAAGTTATTGATATATAATATTTTATTTTAGGAAACTAACAACTACAACAAGTGCAATTGCAAGATTTAGTGCAGTCACAATCTTTACATTTACAGTCCATTTCTTTTTATTTAAAGTTAAGGAATTTAATTAACTAAAACCTCTTTATAATAATTTTCAAGCGCTTTTTTGTATGCTCTAATAAATTGATAGAGCCTAAACTCTTTTAAATTACCAAACCTATTTAATTCATTATAAGTTTCAAATTGATAACTTTTTAATCTTTTATTAAGAATATTTTCAATTTTTTTTACTTTTCTAAAAATCAGCTTTCTAGTGGATCCATTCTTTAAACCAGATTCATATTTAGTAACTATAACTTTAATTTCCTTTGGAGTAAGTTCAGAATATCTTTTTGGTTTACTCCAATTCTGGTCATACTCTTTATGAAGCCAAGCATACTCTTTGTATAGTCCATTAAATAAACAAGCCAGAAATATTTTCATTAACGTCTAAATTATAAATTATATATATATTTTTGCACTAACTCGGGCAATTAGTTCAACTGAATAGAACAGAAGATTACGGCTCTTCAGATGGGGGTTTGAGTCCTCCATTGCCCTCAAAACATAGATTTTGGATTTTTTAGGAATTTTATTTGGCATTATATTACTCTCTTATGGAGGGGACTTACTTACAAAGTCTTCAATTGACATATCATTGAAATTCTCTGTCCCTAAAATTATTATTGGGATGACTGTAGTTTCTTTTGCAACCTCTGCTCCAGAATTAATAGTAAGCTTAAATGCTACACTTGACGGATTACCTAGTTTTGCAATAGGAAATGTATTAGGTTCTAATATTGCTAACATTGGGTTAGTACTGGGAATAATTACAATTATATATCCAATAACTCTAAAACAAAGGTTTTATTCCACTGATTTTCCATTGTTAATGATTTCTACGGCACTTTTTTATTTTATCATTTACACAGATAATCAGATATCTAGAACCGAAGGTTTTATTTTACTTATTTCAATCACAGCTATTCTTTTCTATCTATTTATCTATCAGAAGAAAAGTATTTCAGAATTTTCTGAGGAGATTGATAATAATAAAATATCTATTACAAAATCATTTTTTTATATTCTTTTTAGTGGATCATTATTATGGTTAGGATCTGAAACTTTAATTAAATCAGCCGTTTCAGTAGCTAATAAATTTGAAGTTTCTGAAAGAATAATTAGTATTACAATGGTTGCAATAGGGACAAGTATACCAGAACTTGCAGCATCAATTGTTGCATCATTAAAGAAACAAAATGATCTATCAATTGGAAATCTAATTGGATCTAATATTTTTAATTTACTTGTTGTTATTGGAGTTACCTCTTCAATAATACCAATTGGTGGAATTGAAAAAAGCACATTATTTAATGATATGCTATGGGTGATACTGTTCTCAGCAATAATACTTCCCCTCGCTTATTTTGGAAAGCGAAATGTATTGACAAGAAAAAAAGGGATTATATTATTAGTTTTGTATCTAACATTCATAGTCCCTTTATTAAGCTAAAATAAAATTAAGCGCTTTTAACAGTTTTTACTATAATTGCAGCAACTTTATATGGATCAGCATTTGATGAAGGTCTTCTATCTTCAAGCCAACCTTTCCAGCCACTCTCAACAGTCATGATAGGAATCCTTATTGAAGCTCCTCTATCTGAAACACCATAACTAAACTCTGTTATGGATTGTGTTTCATGATCACCTGTAAGTCTTTGATCATTGTATGCTCCGTAAACTGCAATACAATCATTTACAACTGGTCTAAAAGCTTCACATATTTTTTCATAAGTTTCTTTTGAACCACAAGTTCTTAAAGTTGTATTTGAAAAATTAGCATGCATTCCAGATCCATTCCAATCAGTTGCACCAAGTGGTTTAGGATGGTATTCTATTTTAATTGCATAGTCTTCAGCTATTCTCTCCAGAAGATACCTTGCAACCCACATTTCATCACCAGCCTCTTGGGCACCTTTTGCAAAAGTTTGAAATTCCCACTGACCTGCAGCTACCTCTGCATTCGTACCTTCAACATTAATCCCTGCCTCTAAACAAACATCTAGATGACGATCCATAATTTCTCTGCCAAAAGTATTTGCACCTCCAACAGAACAATAAAATTGTCCTTGAGGTGTTTGATCTTTAGGAAAACCCAATGGTAAGTTGGTTTCAGTATCCCAGAGAAAGTATTCTTGCTCAAAACCGAACCAAAAATCGTTATCACTATCATTAATGGTTGCTCTTCCATTTGATTCATGTGGAGATCCATCAGCATTTAAAACCTCTGTCATAACTAGATATCCATTTTTTCTTTCAGGATCAGGATAAACTGCTACAGGTTTTAATAAACAATCTGAAGATCCTCCTGGTGCTTGTTGAGTAGATGATCCATCAAAAGACCACATTGGACAACTTGTAAGTTTACCGTCAAAGTCAGAAACGACTTTTGTTTTACTTCTTAGGCTTTGAGTGGGTTTATAACCATCAAGCCATATATATTCTAATTTAGATTTGCTCATTATATTTGATTTTAATTATAAATTAAATTAATTTTTTTTGAAATTTAGTTCATCAATAAAAATGAATTTTAATCAACATTTATCAATGTCATATTTATAGCTGTAAAAAAATCTCAATTTTTCATAGAATTAATAAAAAAAATAAGAAAAATTCACTAGCTATATAGATATAATTTTAAAATTCTAAATTAAATTAAATTGAAAATTTTGAGTCAACTGATCAATGAATTTTATTAAAAACTTATTAAGATTTTTTTTTGATAACTTTACGCTGAAAAATGTCCAATAGATATAAATTAAGAGGAGTTTCTTCTGACAAAGAAGATGTCCATAATGCTATTAAAAATCAAGATAAAGGTCTGTATCCAAAGGCTTTTTGTAAAATACTTCCTGATTTTATATCAGACTCTAACGAACATGCTTTAATTATACATTCTGATGGTGCCGGTACTAAGTCATCTCTTGCATACGTTTATTGGAAGGAGACTGGAGACTTATCAGTATGGAAAGGAATTGCTCAAGATTCAATTGTAATGAATCTTGATGATGTTGCATGTGTTGGAGCAATAGATAACATAGTTCTCTCTTCTACTATCGGTAGAAATAAAAATAAAATTTCAGGTGAAGTTATTTCTCAAATTATTTCTGGTACTAATGAAATCCTTTCTTATTATAGAGATTTAGGAATAAATATTCATAGTGGAGGTGGAGAAACTGCTGATGTTGGTGATTTAGTTAGAACAATAATTGTTGATTCTTGTTTAACAGTTAGAATAAAAAAAGATCAAATAATTGATAATTCTAATATAAAGCCAGGAAACGTTATTGTAGGATTATCATCAACAGGTATTTCGTCATACGATAAAGAATATAATTCTGGTATAGGAAGTAATGGTCTAACATCAGCTCGTCATGATGTGTTATCTAAATATTTAAAGTCATTATATCCAGAATCATTTGATAATGAAGTTCCTGATGAATTGACTTACTGTGGCTCAAAAAAATTAACAGATACGCTTAAAAATTTTGATCTTAATATTGGAAAGATGCTTTTGTCACCTACTAGGTCATATGCACCACTATTAAAAAATATTTTTGACAATGTAGGTAGAGATAAAATTGATGGAATAATTCATTGTACAGGAGGTGGTCAAACTAAAATTCTTCATTTTATAGACAATCTCCATATTGTTAAAAATAATCTTTTTGAAACTCCTCCAATTTTTAAACTCATTCAGAATGAGTCAGGTACAGATCCAAAAGAGATGTATAAAGTATTTAATATGGGTCATAGAATGGAAATATATACAGATTCTGTCAATGCCGCTGAAATAATTAAAATATCAAAATCAGTTGGTATTGAAGCTAAAATTATAGGCGAAGTACTTAAATCAGAACATAAGAAATTAACTATTCAATCAGAATTAGGTAATTTTGAATATTAGACAGTTATAATATGCTACTAGAAAAAATTGAAATAGTTGAAAAAAGATATGATGAGATATATCAAATGATTAGTAATCCTGATATTATTGCTGATCAAAAAAAATATATTCAATTAAATAAGGAGCTAAAAGAACTTAGAAAGCTAGTAGATAAAGGTAAGCTCTACAAGAATGCCGTAAGCCAAAAATTAGAGGCAGAGGAGTATTTAAATTCATCTGATGATGAAGATATGGTTGCTATGGCTAAAGAGCAATTAGATCTATCAAAACAAGATATTAATAGTCTTGAGGAAGAAATAAAAATTCTATTAATACCTAAAGATCCAGAAGACTCCAAAAATGTAGTTGTTGAAATCAGAGCAGGAACTGGGGGAGATGAGGCTAGTATTTTTGCAGGAGATTTATATAGAATGTATACAAAGTTTGCTCAAGATAGAAAATGGAAAATTAGTGTTGTTGATACTAGTGAGGGAAATGATGGTGGATTTAAAGAGGTTATTTTTGAAATATCTGGACAAGATGTTTACGGTGTTCTTAAATATGAATCAGGTGTTCATAGAGTTCAAAGAGTTCCCCAAACAGAGACACAAGGAAGAGTTCATACTTCTGCAGCCACAGTTATGGTTCTTCCTGAAGCAGAAGAGTTTGATGTAGAAATTAATATGAATGAGGTTAGGGTTGATTATTTTTGTTCTTCTGGACCTGGAGGTCAATCAGTAAATACCACATTATCTGCCGTGAGGTTGACCCATGAACCTACTGGTATTGTTGCTCAATGTCAGGATCAAAAATCTCAACATAAAAATAAAGAAAAAGCCCTGAAAGTTTTAAGATCAAGGGTATATGAAATTGAATTAAATAAAAGAATGGAGTCTGATTCTAAAAAAAGAAATGAGCTTGTTAAATCTGGAGATAGATCTGCTAAAATTAGAACATATAATTATCCTCAGGGAAGGGTAACTGATCATAGAATAGGTCTTTCTCTATATGATTTACCAAAAATATTAGATGGAGATGTATCAAAGTTAATTGATGAAATACAACTTTTCATAAATACTGAGAGACTAAAAGAAGCGGGCGAGGTATAATGTTAAATAATAAAATTAATAGTCAAATAAATAAAAAAAAGTCTTTTCTGTGTATAGGCTTGGATATTGATATCAAAAGGATTCCTAAATCATTGATTAATAATGATGACCCAATATTTGAATTTGCAAAACAAATTATAGATTCAACAAATCAATATGCAATTGCATATAAACCTAATATTGCTTTTTTTGAAGCACATGGAGTTGAAGGTTATAAATCTCTTGTAAAAATTTCTAAATATCTAAAAGATAATTATCCTGATATATTTACAATAGCAGATGCAAAAAGAGGAGATATAGGAAATACATCTAAAATGTATGCAAGTGCATTTTTAAAAGATTTAGACTTTGATTCAATTACTGTTTCCCCTTATATGGGTTCTGATTCAGTTGAACCTTTTCTAACTTTTGATAATAAGTTTGTCTTCTTACTAGCACTAACCTCTAATAAGGGCTCTGAAGATTTTCAAGAAACAGTTGTAGATGATAATTCTGGTAAGTTATATGAGAAAGTTATCAATATTTCAAAGACTTGGACAAATAATGATAAGATAATGTATGTTGTTGGTGCAAAAAATACTGAACAAATTGGAAAGATTAGAAAACTAGTTCCAAATTCATATTTATTAATTCCTGGTGTTGGCGCTCAAGGTGGAAATTTGAAGGAAATATGCGAATATGGATTAGATAAAGATTTTAAATTAATAGTAAATTCATCAAGATCAATTATTTATGCTTCTCCTAATGATGATTTTGCAAAAAAAGCTGCAGAAGAAGCAAAAAAAATTCAAAATGAAATGGAATTAATTATTAACAAATTATAAGTATGATTCATTACACCAAGTTTGTTTGTAAAAATAAGAATGCAAATTGGATAACTTTTGTACATGGAGCAGGAGGAAGCTCAACTATATGGTATAAACAAATAAAATATTTTTCAAAAAATTATAATCTTCTTTTATTAGATCTTAGGGGTCATGGAAAGTCTAAAGCTATTGCTCTTAATCCTTTTAAAAAGAAGTATACTTTTAATTCAATAACAAATGATATTCTTGAAGTTATTGATGCTGAGAAAATAAAGAAATCTCATTTTGTAGGAATTTCACTTGGTACAATTTTAATTAGAAATTTTGCTGAAAAAAACCCTCAAAGGGTTCAAAGTCTTATTATGGGTGGAGCTATAATGAAACTTAATCTTAGATCTAAAATACTAATGTTTCTTGGTAATTCTACAAAGTCAATATTACCTTATATGTGGATATATAATCTCTTAGCATTTATTATAATGCCCAATAAAAATCATAAAGAATCTAGATTATTATTTGTCAATGAAGCAAAAAAATTATATCAAAAAGAATTTAAGAAATGGTTTCAGTTAACTACTGAGCTAGTTCCATTGCTTAAATTTTTTAGACAAATTGAAATCAAAATACCTACATATTATATTATGGGTGATCAAGATTATATGTTCCTTCCTTCCGTAAAAGAATTGGTTAAAGCACATAAGAAGTCTTTATTATTTGTAATTCCTAATTGTGGCCATGTAGTCAATGTAGATAAACCTAATACTTTTAATTCAAAGATGTTTGAGTTTTTGAACAATACAAACTAATCAATCTTTTTTTTGTTTTTTCTCATCCAATCTTTTTCCTGTCCTGGTTGATAAATTTCATAGTCTAATTCATCTTTACTCTTTCTTACCATTTTCTTTACATCTTCAAGTAAGAGTTTAGAATCATAAACAATACCATCTTTAATAGTATACTTGACACCACCAACTCTTTTAACTTCATTTTTATCATTAAGCTTAATTGCACCTGTGCCATACAACACCTTTAAATTCTCTAAAGGATTTTCCTCAATTATTATCAAATCTGCCTTCTTTCCAATTTCAATAGATCCAATTTCATTATCCATACCTAGGGCTTCTGCTCCATTTAATGTTGCAGACATTATTACTTCTATTGGATGAAATCCTGCCTCTCTTAAAAGTTCTAACTCTCTTATATATGCAAAACCATATAGTTGAAAAATAAATCCAGAATCAGATCCAACTGTAACTCTACCACCTCTATTTTTATATTCATTTACAAATTTCATCCATAGGTTGAAGTTTCTCTTCCATGCAACCTCTTGTTCGGTGCCCCAGAAATGCCAATAAGAACCGTGTGATATTCTACTAGGTTGATAAAATTCCCATAAACTAGGCAATGTATACTCTTCATGCCACTCAGCTCTTCTAGCTCTTTGTAAATCCCTACTAGCTTCATATATATTAAATGTTGGATCTAGAGTAAAATCTAAACTAATTAACTCGTTCATCACATTATTCCAGTGTTCTGAATTAGGTTCTGCTGCTTGTTCCCATAATTTTCCTGCTTCCTCAAACCTATTTTGTTCATTAGAATAATTGAAGTCATAGGGAAAATTTTGTACGATTTTGTCATTAAATAGTGCCTCAGGAAGACCATACCAATGTTCCATAGATGTTAAACCGGCTCTAGCTGAATTTAAAACATTCCATTTTGCAACACTAAGTTGTGCATGATGCATTGCGGACCCCAATCCTAATGAATTATTTTCATCTAATGCAGCAATCATAATATCTGGCTTAGCACCAAAGAATTTAATTCCATCAGCTCCTTTTTTTGCGTTATACCTGACCCATTCTCTAGCCTGTTCTTCAGTGCTAATTTCCTCTTGAAAACCAGATCCAAATCCTGTATAAATAGAAAGTCTTGGAGCAATGATTTCATTTTTTAAACTTTTATTTTTTAGATTAAGACTAAAATCTAATCCTCTACCCCCTGGCTCTCTCACTGTTGTTACTCCATGTGCTAACCATAATTTAAAAACATAATCTGGTTCTGCGCCTTGAGCTCTTCCACCTATATGTCCATGCATATCAATGAAACCTGGAAGAACATACATTCCATTAGCATTAATTTCTCTTCCATTTTTTTTCAGTTTTGGACGTCTACTTTCTACTATTTCTACTCCTGGATATCCTACGGTTTTGATAGATTTAATTATATTTTGTTCAATTACGATATCTACAGGACCCAATGGCGGACTTCCATTTCCATTTACTAGTATAGCTCCACGAATGATCAGTTGATTAAATGGTCCGTCAGAAAGTTTCTTTTCTTGAGAGTAAGCATTTATTGATAGAAAAAGGCTAAGAAAAATAAATAGAGGTTTTTTCATATTAATAGTTTAAAATTTTATTCATTAGAATAAATCCAATGTAAGCTAAAAGTATACAGAAAGATACACTAATAATTACATAAAGAATAGACTGAGCTATATCATTGGACTTCAATAGATTAAGATTTTCAAGTGAAAAAGCTGAAAATGTTGTTAATCCTCCACAAATACCGACAACTAAAAAATAATAATAATCTGATTTTAACATATTGTGATGTATGAGATAACTTATTATAAAACCTATAAAAAAACTTCCAATTAAGTTAACAGTTAAGGTTGAGTATGGAAAAGCATCACTAGGAACTATTTTATTAAGTAAAAGCCTTATAGCTGATCCTAATCCACCTCCGATAAATACCAATAGGATATCTTTCATTTATCTAAATAAACTGCTATAGGTAGCTATAATTGAAATAAAAACAATAAATATTATAAGTATTACATATGAATTTTTGTAATAAACTTTATGAAGTCTATAATCCTTTAAATAAGAATAACCAATAATTAAAGAGAATACAATTGTAAATATTAAAGCAAAAATAAGCTGTCCTTTAGTAAACATTAATTAATTTTATTAAACTTTTCTAATGTAAATTTAATAATTATGATAACTAATGCCATTGATGCGGTAAAGGAATTTAATAAAGCTTTTAAAATTGAATATTCAGAGATTCAAGAAGCAAATCTTGATGAGTCTATAGTTGATCTTAGATATAGATTAATGCAAGAAGAGAATAATGAATATTTAGAAGCAGCTAAGAATAAAGATTTAGTTGAAATTGCCGATGCTTTGGGTGATAAACTGTACATTCTTTGTGGAACAATTTTAGCTCATGGATTACAAGATAAGATTGTAGAAGTTTTTGAAGAAATTCAAAGAAGTAACATGAGTAAACTTAGTACTGATGGCTCTCCAGTTATTAGAGAAGATGGAAAAATATTAAAAGGTCCAAACTATTTTAAGCCAAATATTAAGGACATTCTAGAAAAGTAACTAGTCTAATATTTTATATCTCCATCCATGAGAATCTTCAGATAAATTCTGTTGAATATTTACAATAGAAGTTTTAAGACTGTCTGCATAACTATTTTCAACTTCTCTGATTTCAAATCTTTCGTCTTTATATCCAAAAGAAGAAATAGGGGCAATTACTGCAGCAGTTCCACATCCAAAAATTTCTCTAAGATTACCAGATTTAAATTCTGATATCAGTTCAGATACAGTTATATCTCTCTCTTCTACTTCAATACCTTGATCTTTTGCAGCTTGTATAACGCTATTTCTTGTAACACCATCTAAAATTGTATCACTTGTTTTAGGTGTAACTAATTTTTCTCCTAGTCTAAATACAATACTCATTGTACCAACTTCTTCAATTTTTTGATGAGATTCAGAGTCTGTCCATACAATTTGATCAAAACCTTTAGATATAGCTAAAGACGTTGGGTAAAACGCAGCACCATAATTTCCGGCAGCCTTAGCATAACCAGCACCACCAGGGGCAGCTCTACTATATTTATCTTCAACATAAACACTTAATGGTTTCGAGTAATATGCAGCTCCTGGAGAGCAAATTATTAAAAATTTATAGTCTAGTGAAGGGCTTGCTGCGAGCATTGCAGATGATGAAAAAACAAATGGTCTTATGTATAATGATGAACCTGGCTTATTTGAAATCCATTTGTTTTCAAGGGATACTAGTTTTTCAAGTCCCTTAAAAAAATATTCTGAAGGTAATACTGGAATTTCCATTCTCACACAGGATTTTTTTAGTCTTTCATAATTATCTTTCGGTCTAAATAACCATAATTGGTCTTTAGTATCCTTATATCCTTTCATTCCCTCAAAAACTGCTTGACCATAATGAAAAACATGAGAAGATGGATCCATGTTAATTGAACCATATGGTTTAATAACAGGAGCTTCCCAATCACCATTTTTGAAATTACACTCAAACATATGATCAGTAAAAATTTCTCCAAATTTTATAGAATTGAAGTCAACATCAACTATTTTTGTAGAGTTCGATCTAATTATTTCCATATTAAGCGAAAGATAAATAAAAAATCAATATGAAGCTATTAATAACAGGTGGTTCAGGTACATTAGGTCAAGAAATTACTAATCTTGCACTTGCTAAAAAATATCAAGTACATATACTTAGTCGGAACAAAAAATTAATATCTAAAAATATCAATTTAAAATATTTCTATTGGGATCCATATTCTGAAGAAATTGACATTAATTGCTTTAATGGTGTTGATACTGTTATTAATTTAGCAGGTTTTAGTGTATTTAATCTATGGACAACTAAAAACAAGTCTAAAATTTTAAATAGTAGGCTAGATTCAACATATTTTATTCTAAAAATGATTAAAGAAAAAGGAATTAAATTGAAATCATTTGTCAATGCCTCTGGGATTGCAGCTTATTCTAATTCTCTTACAAGAGTTTCAAGTGAAGATGACTCTAAAAATATTAAAGATTCTTTTATTAATCAAGTAGTAATAAAATGGGAATCTAAAGTTTTAGAATTTGAAAAAAAACTACCAGAGATATCCTTTTCCATTTTAAGAATTGGCCTTGTACTTTCAAAGTCTGGAGGTGTATTTAAAATCTCAAAAAATCTTTCTAAAATCTTCTTACTTTCTGCTTTAGGAAAAGGAAATCAATGGCAATCATGGATACACGTTATTGATGTTGCAAATTTTTTTATAAAATGCGCAGAGAAAAATTATAGAGGAGTTTTTAACCTAGTTTCCCCCAATCCAATTACTCAGAATGAATTATTAAGAAAAATTGCATTTCATAATAGATCTCAAATAATATTTCCAAATATTCCCAAGTTTATTGTGAAAATATTCTTTGGTCAAATGTCTGAATTAGTTCTTTCTAGTCAGAAAGTTATTTCAAATGATTTAGATGACTTTATTTTCAGATTTCCAAAGATTGATGATGCATTAAAAGATTTATCAAAATAATATGACATTCTGGCATAAAATTTTTCTGGCAAAAAAATTGCAGTTACTATATAAAATTAATCAATGACTAAAAAGAAAACGGATATTAAAAAGTCTTCTAAACCCTCAGTTAAAAAGAAGTCTTCTAGTATTAAGGAATTGAATGAAAATTTAAAACTTGAACAAGACAAGTACATTAGATTATTTGCTGAGTTTGAAAATTACAAAAGAAGAACCTCTAAGGAAAGGATAGAATTATACAAGACAGCTGGGAAAGAAATTCTGACTAGTTTGGTTCCAGTTTTAGAAGATTTTAAAAGAGCTCTTAATCAAGATTCTGAATCTGATAATGACGAAGGCATAAAATTGATTTATAGTAAATTCAATGATACTTTAAAGAATCAGGGTCTAATTGAAGTTGAAGTAAATATTGGTGATATTTTCGATCCAGAAATTCATGAGGCAATAAGTCAAATCCCTGCAATAGATGATAAGCAAAAAGGTAAAATTATTGATATAATTCAAGGCGGTTATAAGCTTGGTGATATTATTATAAATTTTCCAAAAGTTGTTGTTGCTCAATAAATAAATATGAAAGAAGATTTTTACGAAATATTAGGTATATCTAAAAGTGCAAGTGCTTCTGAAATCAAAAAAGCATATAGAAAAAAAGCAATTCAATATCATCCTGATAAAAATCCGGGTGATAAGACTGCAGAATCAAATTTTAAAAAGGCTGCTGAGGCATACGAAATATTAAGTGATCCAAATAAAAAATCTAAATATGACCAATTTGGTCATAGTGCATTTGATGGTGCAGGTGGATTTGGTGGTGGTGGAGGAATGGATATGGATGATATTTTTAGTCAATTTGGTGATATTTTTGGCAGTGCTTTTGGTTCATCTTTCGGTGGATTTGGAGGAGGAGGTCAACGAGTTTCAAAAGGTTCTAACTTAAGAATACGGGTAAAATTAAATCTAGAAGAGATTATTAATGGTGTTGAGAAAAAAATTAAAGTTAAACGAAAAATTTTATCACCAGATTCAAAATTTTCAACATGTAATACCTGTAATGGATCTGGTCAGGTTTCTAGAATTACAAATACAATTCTTGGTAGAATGCAATCAACCTCTGTATGTCCAACCTGTAATGGGTCTGGTCAGTCGATATTGTCTAGAGCACCAGGATCTGACGCTAATGGAATGCTTAATTCTGAAGAAACAGTTTCTATAAAAATTCCCGGAGGAGTTGAGGAGGGGATGCAATTAAAGGTTTCAGGTAAAGGTAATGACTCAAATAATCCAAATGGTATTTCAGGTGATCTTCTTGTTTTAATTGAAGAGTCTCAGGATGATCTTTTTACTAGAGATGGAAAACATCTTCATTATGATCTATATATAAGCGTTTCTGAAGCAGTACTTGGAATATCTAAGGACATACATTTAATTGATGGAAAAGTTAGAATTAAGCTTGATTCTGGAATTCAATCTGGCAAAACACTTAGATTAAGAAACAAGGGAATACCAGACTTAAATGGCTATTCAAAGGGAGATTTACTTGTGCATGTCAATATTTGGACTCCTAAAACTCTAAATAAAAAACAAAAAGATTTTTTCAAAGAAATGTTAGATGATGATAATTTTAAACCTAATCCAAAGAAATCTGATAAGTCCTTTTTTGAAAAAGTAAGAGACATGTTTGCGTAAATAATTTTATCTTAGATTTTCCTAATATACCTAATATGAGTAAAATTCTTATAATTGAAGATGAGGAACCAATCAGAAGAGTTCTTGTAAGAATTTTAAATGAGGAAGACTCTAACTTTGAAATATATCAAGCTTCTGACGGCAAAAAAGGTCTTGACTTAATAAAAAAGGAATCTTTTGATTTGGTTTTGTGTGATATTAAAATGCCTAAGGTCGATGGTATTGAGTTACTTCAAAGAACACGAAAAACTAACTTAACTCTTCCTTTTATCATGTTAACTGGCCATGGAAACATTGAAACAGCAGTTGAATCAATGAAACTTGGTGCTTATGATTTTATATCGAAACCCCCTGACCTTAATAGACTTATCAACTCTGTAAGAAATGCCCTTGAAAAAAAGGAGTTAGTTACTGAAAATAAAATTTTAAGACAAAAGGTTGCTAAAAAATATGAAATTATTGGGAATTCGAAATCTGTTATGGAAATTCATGCAGTTATAGATAAAGTAGCTAAAACGGAGGCAAGAGTTTTAATAACTGGTGAAAGTGGAACTGGTAAAGAACTTGTTGCTCATAATATTCATGAAAGAAGTAATAGAAGTAAAGGAACTTTTATTGAGGTAAATTGTGCTGCTATACCATCTGAGCTTATTGAGAGTGAACTTTTTGGTCATCTTAAAGGTTCATTTACATCTGCTGTAAAAGATAGACAAGGTAAATTTGAAGCTGCTAATAATGGAACTTTGTTTTTAGATGAAATTGGTGACATGAGTCTTGCTGCTCAAGCTAAAGTATTAAGAGCTCTTGAAGAAAGTAAGATTCAAAGAGTAGGGAGTCAAAAAGATATTAGTGTAGATGTTAGAGTTATAGCTGCTACAAATAAAGATTTAAAAAAGGAAATTGAAAATGGTAACTTCAGAGAAGACTTATATCATAGACTAGCTGTAATAATGATTGAAGTTCCTGAGTTAAGTAAAAGAAAATCAGATATTCCCATACTTATTTCTCATTTCTCCAAATTAATATCTAAAGAACAAGGAATTGAAACAAAAGAATTTAATTCAGATTCACTAAAGTTACTTGAAGATTATGAATGGTCTGGTAATATAAGGGAACTTAGAAATGTTGTTGAGAGATTGATAATTCTTGGTGGTAATCCAATATCAAAGGATGATGTTAATCTTTTTACCTCAAAAAAATAATTTCATGAGACGACTTAATTATCTGTTTTTAATAGCATTTACTTTTACTTCGTATTCTCAAAATCCTAATAGTGATTCAGTATTTATAAATAAGATATACAATGAAGCTCTATCTAATGGTGAATCTTATGAATGGCTTGATTATCTATCTAATCAAATAGGAGGCAGACTTTCTGGTTCTGTCAACTATGATAGATCAGTAAAGTGGGGTAAAGAACAACTAGAGCTTATAGATATTGACTCAGTCTGGTTACAACCAGTAATGGTCCCAAAATGGGTAAGGGGAGCTCCAGAATACGCTCATATAGAAACTAGACCAGGTAATAACATATCAGTGCCGATTGCTGCTCTGGGTGGTTCAATTTCTACTCCTTCAATTGGAATATTTGCAAATGTTATTGAAGTAAAAAGTTTTAATGAGTTAAGAGAATTAGGCAAAGATTCAGTTAGTGGAAGAATTGTTTTTTATAATCGCCCAATGGATGAGACTCTAATTAATACTTTTGAAGCATATGGTGGAAGTGTTGATCAAAGAACACGGGGAACTGCTGAAGCTGCAAAACTTGGAGCTGTAGGGGTAATAGTAAGATCAATGACTACAATTCTTGATGATTATCCTCACACCGGGTCTATGTATTATGATGGATTAACGTTAAATCAAAGAATCCCTGCTGCAGCGATTAGTACAAATGGAGCAGAACTTTTAAGTTCAATGTTATCATTAAATCCAAAAACAAAATTTTTTTTTAGACAAAATTCTAAGAATTTTCCAGATGTTTTAACCCATACTGTAATTGGAGAAATAAAAGGTTCTCAAAAACCTGAAGAAATAATTGTAGTAGGAGGACATTTAGATACGTGGGATCTAGGAGATGGTAGTCATGATGATGGAGCTGGAATAGTTCAATCTATGGAAGTTTTGCGAATTTTTAAATCTTTAAACTATAAACCTAAAAGAACTATTAGAGTTGTATTATTTGCGAATGAAGAAAATGGATTAAGAGGAGGGAATAAATATGCAAGAGAATCTAAATTAAAAAATGAAAAACATTTTTTTGCACTTGAATCTGATGCAGGAGGATTTACTCCGCGAGGTTTCAGTTTCGATACATCAGAAAAAGAATTTAAATTAATAAAGAAATTTGAGGAATTATTTGAGGATTATGGAATGAATAACTTCTTTCTTGGGGGGAGTGGAGCTGATATTGGACCACTTAAAGATGGTTTGGTAATTTTAGCAGGTTTAAGACCCGATCCACAAAGATATTTTGATGTACATCATGCTGCATCAGACACTTTTGATAAAATTAATAAACGTGAATTAGAATTGGGTGCAGCTGCAATGGCATCACTAATCTATCTTATGGATAATTATAAATTATAAGTATGAATTATATACTTAGTAAATTCTCCACCTACACTAGAGAGTTTAATTATAATATCAAGTTAGCATATCCGGTAATGATAGGTATGTTAGGCCATACATTTGTTCAATTTGTTGATAATGTTATGGTTGGGCAATTAGGTACTGCTGAACTAGCTGCTATATCTCTTGGAAATAGTTTTGT